>Ga0209979_1003571_pt1 | contig 13620 bp, 22 predicted proteins | sample AnhtaG_FD_183114 | JGI IMG/M metagenome (GOLD analysis project Ga0209979, IMG submission 183114) | Deep subsurface microbial communities from Anholt, Denmark to uncover new lineages of life (NeLLi) - Anholt_01485 metaG (SPAdes) (version 2) | ecosystem: Environmental > Aquatic > Marine > Oceanic...
CCTCAGTTATACGCAGTCTGGTCTGTTGATGTCGGCATTCTCCTTAACAAGCGGTATTAGTCAGCTGCCTGCCGGTTGGTTGGCTGACCGGTTTGGGTCACGATTGATGGTTCTTGTTAGTGTCTCGGGCGTAGCTTTAGCTGGGTTCCTGATTGGAATTTCTCACTCATATACAGCTCTGCTCGTTTTTCTGGTGCTGGCTGCGATACTGGGGGGTGGTTACCACCCATCATCAATAGCGGCCATTTCGTTGTCAGTGCCCTCGGAATACAGAGGCCGGGCATTTGGATTTCACTTCGTCGGTGGTAGCTCCGCTTTCTGGATAGTGCCACTCTTGGCGGCCCCGATTGCTGTTGCCTGGGGCTGGCGTGGCTCGTACTTAACATTGACAATTCCAACAATCATATTGGGGGTCTTACTCTATATAATCATTGGGCGGCGGAGGCAAACTCAAGTCGGTGAGTCCCATACAGCTGATAGCGAGAGTACGATGACGTCTGCGCATATTCCCTGGCGGCAGCTCGCCCCCTTCGTTATCATGAGTGTTGCCATCGGCACCATTGTTCAGTCTGGATTAGCCTACATTTCACTCTACGCTGTTGACAGCCTAGGCGTTGCTGAAGCTGTAGCCGCCATGCTCGTGGCTATAACTCCAGCCGTTGGCCTGCTGGCTGCCCCAGTGGGAGGGTATCTGTCTGACCGGTTTGGCAGTGTTCCGGTGTTATTGGTAATAAGCTTCTGCGTCATCCCACTTGTCTATCTGCTGGGTAGGGCACCCAGTGTTGCTATCCTCGCTACCTTACTGGTAGCTATCGGTATCGTCAGTAGTGCGCGCATGCCAACCTCAGAGAGCTACATTGCTGGAAAAACGCCGCCGCGCCGTCGTGCCACCTTGTTTGGCATATACTTCTTTGCCAGTACTGAGGCCTCTGGTCTGCTTACACCAGTAATGGGCAATCTCATCGACCGGTTTGGCTTCCCCTTCAGTTTTGCTACGGCTAGCGCTACAATGGCTGCAATGGTAGTGGTATGCTCCATATTCCTGTGGAGAAATAGGGCGTAAGAGATATGCCCGGCGTATTTCCATGCCCTTGTCAAGTAAACAAAGCTTCTCACACCTGCTCGCTGAAGGTCGCTGGTTCGAATCCAGCCCCCGCTACCAAGAAATATAGGGGGCAGGAAGTTGACCATAGGGTTAATCCTGCTTTTTTATTTATTCCGTTAGCGACTTAAACTCTAACTCCTCCGTCTAACCACAAAGAAGAACCCTATAAGAATAACAAGCACTACTATTAGAATCCAGGACCACCATTCCATTGCTAATTTCCTCCTTAGTTTTCAATATTATGGCAAGTTCTTTCTGACATTATACCATATTATAGCAAGTCCAAGCTCAACTTAGATATAAGGCTGAAGTCAGCCAGTATTCGTTGGGTTAAACTTCCCTAGTGCTAAAGTACTATTAATGAAGGTTAGGCAGTTGCAAGCTAGTCCTTTTTAGTTTGGATAGGTCATGAAGACAGCCTAAGGGACTGCAGTAGAGAAGGGTTAGTGGTATAATTAGGCTATGAAACGAGAATTGGTGGATATTCTAGTCTGTCCGGTGTGTAAGGGGGAGCTGGAGCTTAGTGTGGAGAAGGAGGACGAGAAAGAGATAGTTGCCGGTTCCCTATACTGCCCCAAGTGCAATGAGCACTACCCTATAGTAGATACTATCCCTAATCTGTTGCCGCCAGACCAGCGCCCTTAGTCAGAGCTATAGGCTACCCCACTCTGGGGGGATTCCCATACTTCTACGCAGGAGAGGGAAACAGGGGCACCAGCTAATTTCGGCTTGAGTTCATTGTAGATGATGGAAGCGATGTTCTCTGAAGAAGGGTTTATTTTATCAAATGGCGGCACATCATTAAGACAGGTATGGTCAAACCTGGCCAGAATATCACCTAAGTGCTGCTTTAGCTCTACAAAATCATAGGCTATGCCTATATCATCAACCCTGGAAGCTTTTATCTTTATTACTACCCGAAAACGATGCCCGTGTAACGCTTCACACTTACCCTGATAACCCCTCAAGAAATGGGCGGCATCAAAATGCTGCTCTACAGATATCTGATACATTCTCCCTCCTCAACTATTTTCCCACCTAAACACGCCCTGTGTCTCTCTCACTTCTTTTAATAACTCTTTAACAGTTTTACCACCTACTGGATGCACCAGTTCAGGGGCAATCTCGGCTAGGGGAATAAGGACAAAGGCTCTCTCTGTCAGCTTGGGGTGGGGGATAACCAGCTCAGGGGTTTCAATAACCTGCTCGCCATAAAAGAGGATATCTATATCAATAGGGCGAGGAGTATTAGGCTTGTTGGATGTCCTGCCCAGTTTGCTCTCAATACCCTTAGCCAGAGTAAGTAGCTCCGTCGGTGCCAGCCTGGTATAAGCCTGGCACACCAGGTTGAGGAAGCGAGGCTGATTAATATTGCCTACCGGTTCAGTCTCATATACCGATGAAATCTTTTCTACTCGCAACCTTTGTAACAGAAAGTCTAACGCCCTATCCAGGTTATCCTGGCGATTCCCCAAGTTTGAACCAAGACCAAGATACACTATTACCAGCTCATTCCTCTCCAATTCATTCCCCCCACTGTAAAAATCCCCCCGCTCAAACCCCACTCATATTGTAACATCCTTTCACCACTTATCAAGTATCACTACGGGAGCATCGATTTTGTAACAGGCTGTCGTCTTTCTTAAACTTCTCATCCATGGATTTATGCTTCAAGTAGGGGTTGTTGACAGTTAATCTTTGGCTGTGGTAGACTTCAAGATTAGTGTTTGCTAGTTCAGCTATAGCTGATTGATTGAAATTTGGTCTTAAATTTATGGCTATGGCTTCTAATGGATGAGCTTTGGCTCATCCATTAGAATTGTGTGGGATGAAAGGAGGAGACGATTGCCTACTGTTAATCAACTTGTCCGTAAAGGGCGTAAGAAGGTTATCAAGAAAACCAAAACGCCGGCATTGGGGCTTACTTATAATGCTTTGAAGAATAAGTTGCTGTGGGGAAAAAGCTCTCCGCAGAAGCGGGGGGTTTGTGTTCAGGTTAAGACTACCACTCCCAAGAAGCCTAATTCGGCGCTGCGTAAAGTAGCTAGAGTGCGGCTGACTAATAGGATGGAGGTAACAGCTTATATCCCTGGGGAGGGGCATGAGTTGCAGGAACACTCTGTGGTCCTGATTCGCGGAGGGCGAGTGAAGGATTTACCCGGTGTTCGTTATCATATTATCCGAGGGACATTGGATACTAGCGGTGTAGCTGGCCGCCGTCAAGGTCGTAGTAAATATGGGGCTAAAAAAACCAAAAGTCTGGTTGAGGGTGAGTAAATCAGGGAGGTAAAATGTCCAGGCGAGCCCAAGCTATAAAAAGAGAGATATTCCCTGATGCTAAGTACCACAGTGTAATTGTAGCCAAATTGATTAATAAGGTAATGAGATGTGGCAAAAAAAGCACAGCGGAGGGGATTGTATATGGTGCGCTACAGGTTGTGGAGCAGCAGGAATCAAAAGCCCCGGTCAGTGTTTTAGAACAGGCGGTAAGAAATGCCACCCCTCTGCTTGGGGTTAAGCCGCGCCGCATTGGGGGGGCTACCTATCAGGTACCAGAGGAGGTTAGGCCTGACCGTGGCCTTTCTCTAGCTATGCGCTGGCTGGTAAATTCAGCCAGAGCCAGAACAGGTAAATCTATGGTGGAGAAGCTGGCGGCTGAACTTAGTGGTGCTTCAAAAGGGCAAGGGGCAACTATTAAAAGGCGTGAGGATGCTCATAGAATGGCTGAGGCCAATAGAGCCTTTGCCCATTTCAGATGGTGAGAGGTTATACATTATTAGTTCTAATGTTATAGTAAGGAACCCGATATTAGTAAAGTTCAAGGTAAAGGATAGGGCTATGCCCAGAAGTTTCCCATTAGACCGAATACGGAATATGGCTATTATCGCTCATATTGATGCTGGTAAGACCACCATCACCGAGAGGATACTATATTATACTGGCCATACCTATAAGATTGGTGGAGTGGATGAAGGAACAGCAGTGATGGATTGGATGGAGCAGGAAAAGGAGCGCGGTGTTACTATTATGGCGGCGGCTACTACCTGTTATTGGCAGAACCACCGTATCAATATTATTGATACCCCAGGGCATGTGGATTTTACTGCTGAAGTAGAGCGCTGCCTTAGAGTACTGGATGGGGGGGTAGTGGTTTTCGATGCTGTGGCTGGGGTTGAGGCTCAGTCGGAGACGGTGTGGCGACAGGCTGATAGATATAATGTACCTAGAATTTGCTTCATCAATAAGATGGATCGAATCGGTGCTAATCTTAACCGCACTTTGTCTATGATTAAGGAGCGACTGCACGCCAACCCCCTGCTTATACAATTACCTTTAGGCAGTGAAGCCTCATATGAGGGCATTATTGACCTTGTGGAGAATAAAGCGTGGCATTTTGATGGCAATCCCGATTCGGAACCGCTGGAGGTAACTATTCCTGAATCAGAGCAAGCAGCCTGTATTGAATTTCGTGAGGCATTAATTGAAAAATTGGCTGAATTAGATGACCAGATTATGGCAGCCTATCTTAGTGGTAACAGTATTACTGCCGCTGAGTTAAGGCTGGCCTTGAGAAGGGTAACCCTAGCTAACAAAGGGGTACCTATTCTTTGTGGCAGTGCGCTGAGGAATAAAGGTATTCGTCCGTTACTTGATGCTGTTGTAAGCTATCTTCCTTCTCCGTTAGATATGCCCCCGGTAAAGGCTATTGATACCAGGGAAGGAGCCGAAGTCACTCGCTTAGCCAGCGACGATGCCCCCTTTTCAGCACTAGCCTTTAAGGTGGTTTCTGACCCATTTGTGGGTAGGCTGGTCTATTTTAGGGTGTATTCTGGTGGGGTGAGGGCGAAGGCACAGGTACTTAACGCAACTCGAGGCAAGAGGGAGCGTATTGGACGGCTATTATTGATGCATGCCAATCATCGTGAGGAGGTAGATGAGGCCGATACCGGGGCTGTCGTAGCCACATTAGGTCTTAAGAATACCTTTACTGGCGATACCCTATGTCATCCCTCTCAACCGGTGCTTCTTGAATCTATCCGCTTCCCTGAACCAGTATTATCAGTTGCCATTGAGCCCAGAACCAGGGCTGACCAGGACAAGATAGAGCAAGCCCTGCGAAGGTTGACCGAGGAGGACCCTACCTTTAAGGTAAATTACAACGAGGAGACGGGGCAGACTATTATCTCGGGTATGGGTGAGCTTCACCTGGAGGTCGTAGTAAGTAGATTACTTAGTGAGTTTATGGTGGGGGCGAAGGTGGGTAAGCCGCGGGTCGCCTATAGGGAAACGATTACTATACCGGTGCGAGTTGAAGGGAAATTTATTCGGCAAACAGGAGGCCACGGACAATATGGTCATGTTTGCCTTGAGCTTGAACCTGGGGAGCGTGGCAGTGGTTTCCAGTTTGTTGACCGCATTAGAGGGGCAACTATACCAAGGCAATATATTCCAGCGGCAGAGGCTGGTATTAGAGAGGCTATGCAGACTGGGGTGTTGGCTGGCTGTCCCTTGGTTGATATTAAAGCAATCCTTTATGACGGCAGTTATCATGAGGTTGACTCTTCAGAGATAGCCTTTAAGATGGCTGGTTCAATGGCTCTAAAGGATGGTGTCATTAAAGCCAAACCTATCCTTCTGGAGCCGATTATGAAGCTAAATGTAGTTACACCTGGGGAATTTCTTGGTGATGTAATAGGTGACCTCAGTTCAAGGCGGGGGCATATTAATAGCATTGAGACACAGGGCGAGGTGTTAGCTATTTACTCCCTGATACCATTAGCTGAGACCTTCGGCTATGCCACCACGCTCAGGTCACTAACTCAGGGCAGGGCAACACATTCTATGGAGTTTTATCGCTATCAGGAGCTACCGGCTGAATTGGCTGACCAGATTAAAGCTGGGGGTAGACGGTATGGCTAAGCAGAAGATTCGTATCAAGCTGAAGGGTTATGACCACAAAATACTTGACCAATCTGCAGAGCAGATTGTGGCGGCAGTGGAGGCTACTGGAGCTGTTGTTTCTGGACCGGTGCCACTACCTACTCATATCCAGAAGTTCTGTGTCATCCGCTCTCCCTTTATAGATAAAGACTCACAGGAGCAGTTTGAAATTCGGACCCATAAGCGTCTTATTGATATTATAGAGACAACTTCTAAAACGATAGATGCCTTGACTAACTTGAACCTGCCCTCAGGGGTTGGTATAGATATTAAATTATAAAAAGTATCAGGTATTGGAGATATGATTCAAGGTATTATAGGCAGAAAGCTAGGTATGACCCTGATATTTAGGGACAATGGCAAAGCGGAAGCAGTAACTGCTATTGAGGCTGGACCGTGCTCGGTAATACAGGTTAAAACTGTGGCTAAGGAGGGATATAATGCTGTTCAGCTTGGATTTGGTGAAGCTAAGCGACTCAACTCTCCTCAGCGAGGGCATCTCAAGGGGCTAGGGCAGTTTAAGTATCTTAGAGAGTTCAGGGTGGGTGATAGTGAGGCTATTGAGGCAGGGGAGAGGGTTGATGTTAGCCTGTTTAAGGCAGGTGACCTGGTTGATATTACCGGGGTGTCAAAGGGTAAGGGCTTTGCTGGGGTAGTAAAACGCCATCACTTTGCTGGCGGCCCCAAAACGCATGGGCAGTCTGACCGACACCGCCACCCCGGCTCTATAGGGGCTACTACCTCTCCGGGGAGGGTATTCAAAGGGATGCGGATGGCAGGGCATATGGGAGATAGAAGGACAACGGTGAGTCATCTAGAGGTATTTGAAGCTGACCCTGCCCGTAACCTATTACTGGTTAAGGGAGCGGTACCCGGGGGCAGAAATGGGCTGCTACTAATAAAGAAATCAAGTGGGGGGAAGTAAGGAAGTGGAAGTTCCAGTTTATAGCCTTACCAGGGACGTGATTAAACACATTGAGATAAGTGATGATGTTTTTGGTGTGCCATTTAACCAGGCGGTAGTGCACCAGGCAATGGTAAGACAGCGGGCAAATGCTCGTCAGGGAACAGCTAGCACTAAAACTCGTAGTGAGGTTTCCGGCACTACTAGGAAGCTGTTTCGTCAAAAAGGCACTGGTTCTGCTCGGGCTGGCAGCATAAGGTCGCCGCTACGCCGGGGAGGTGGTATCATCTTCGGTCCTAAGCCCAGGAGCTATAGGCAAGCCATGCCTAAAAAAATGCGCCAACTAGCCCTAAGGTGCGTCCTATCGGCTAAGGCTGGGGACGGAGAGTTAATGGTTTTGGAGCAATTAAAGCTTGATGAGCCCAAGACAAAGGAGATGGCACGGATTTTAGCCGCACTAGGGGTGGACTCCTCAGCTCTTATTGCTACCTCTGAACCGGAAGAAAATGTAGTTAAATCAGCTCGTAACCTGCCCGGAATTAAAACAATCCCAGCCAGTTTACTTAATGTGATTGACATCCTTTCCTATAAGATGCTATTGATGACTGAGGCTGCGGTACGCAAGGTGGAACAGCTATGGGGGAAGAGATTGTCTCAAGGAGGAAGCAGTGCATCTCTACGAGGTGTTACGCCGTCCATTAATAACTGAGAAGAATGCTATGCTTCAAGCTCAGGGTAAATACGTCTTTGAGATAGCTAGGGAGGCTAATAAGCAGCAGATTAAACAGGCTGTGGAAAAGGCATTTAAGGTCAATGTGCTCGCAGTTAATGTAATGACAGTACCTGGCAAGAGGCGAAGGGTGGGCAGACGACAGGTGTTAACCCAGTCTTGGAAAAAGGCAATTGTTACCCTCAAGCCAGGGGACAAGATAGGACTCTTTGAAGGTGTTTAGTATTCTATGAAAGGGGAACCTGAGTGGCATTAAAGGTATATCGTCCGACCTCTCCCGGTAGGCGGGGTATGAGTGGCTCTACCTTTGAGGAAATAACTAAGGGCGAGCCGGAAAAATCACTGCTTGCACCTCTCAAAAGGAAGGCTGGGCGTAACAATCAGGGCAGAATAGCGGTTCGTCACCGAGGTGGCGGGGCGAAACGGAGGCTCCGTATTATTGACTTTAAGCGGGATAAGATTGGTGTTCCCGGTAGAGTGGCGGCTATTGAATATGACCCTAACCGTTCAGCACGTATTGCTCTCATTTACTATGCTGATGGGGAGAAGCGCTATATTCTGGCTCCATCAGGGCTTGGTGTCGGGGACACCATAAAGTCAGGTAGTGATGCTGAAGTAAAACCAGGGAATGCCTTACCCTTGAGATTAATCCCAAGTGGGACTTTAATCCATAATGTTGGGTTGAAGAGGGAAAAGGGAGGGCAGTTGGTGCGGAGTGCTGGGACTGCGGCTCAGCTTATGGCAAAAGAGGGCGAATATGCCCTAGTTCGGTTACCGTCTAGTGAGGTGCGGCGTATTCGTAGCGATTGCTTGGCTACTATCGGGCAAGTAGGCAATGTTGACCATCAGAGTATCAAGTTGGGTAAGGCAGGTCGTAAACGGTGGTTAGGCTGGCGACCTACGGTGAGGGGTTCAGCGATGAGTCCACGTGACCACCCTCATGGTGGCGGTGAAGGCAGGTCACCAATAGGTATGCCTGGACCTAAAACACCCTGGGGTAAGCCAGCTCTGGGCTATAGAACTCGCAAGTCTAAGGCTACGGATAAGATGATTGTTAAGCGTCGGGAGAAGTAGATAATATGTCAAGGTCAACTAAGAAGGGACCAGCCATTGATGCTAAGCTGCTAAAGAAAGTGGATGCGCTTATTCGCTCTGGTCAGAAGGCAGTAATAAAAACCTGGTCGCGTTCGTCAACCATCCTGCCCCAGATGGTAGGGCTTACTATTGGGGTACATGATGGCCGGCGACATGTGCCTATCTTTATCATTGAAAATATGGTGGGGCACAAGTTAGGTGAGTTTGCTTTAACTCGAACCTTTAGGGGTCATTCCTCTAGGGGAGAAAAAACTACTATGATAAGAAGGAGAAAGTAGGTTTAGGTAGGGCATAAGATGGAAGTAAGAGCAGTAGCTAAAGACACCGGTATATCACCGCGTAAGGTGCGCCTGCTGGTAGATATGGTGCGGGGCAAGAAGGTGGATGAGGCACTGACCATACTTAGGTTTGCGCCTACACCAACGGCTCGAGTTGTAGCTAAGGTGGTGAAATCAGCGGTAGCTAATGCTGAGAATAATTTTCAGATGTCCCCTTCGGATTTGAAGATTGTCACTGTCTTTGCTGATGGGGGGCGCACCCTAAAGAGGTTTCGCCCTCGGGCTCGAGGGCGATCTAACCAGATCCTTAAACGGTCGAGCCATATTACAGTTATTGTTGCTGAAGTGGAGGGTTAAGTGGGACGTAAAGTTCATCCGATGGGCTTCAGAATTGGTGTCATACGCGATTGGCAGGCAAAATGGTATGCCGATAAGCATTATGTAGAGTTTTTGCAGGAAGACCTGAAGCTCAGGCAGGCTATTCGGTCAGGTTATAATGAAGCTGGCATCTCTCAAGTGGAGATTGACCGCCAGGCAAATAAGGTGGTGATAACTATCTATACTGCCCGGCCTGGTGTTGTCATTGGTAGGGGAGGACAACGAGTTGATGAAATGAGGCAGCACCTGGAGAGCCTTATCGGGAAGAGGATTCAATTGAATATCCAGGAGATTAGGCAGCCTGAGCTTGATGCTTATTTGGTAGCTAGGTCGGTAGCTGAGCAGATTGAGCGCCGTGTTGCTTACCGGAGGGCTATGAAACAGGCAGTTTTTCGCACCATTCAGGCTGGTGCTAAAGGAATGAGAATCAATTGTGCTGGTAGATTAGCTGGTGCTGAGATAGCTCGCCGTGAGATGACACATGAGGGGCAAGTGCCCCTCCATACGCTACGGGCTGATATTGATTACGGCTTTACTGAGGCGCGTACTACCCTGGGTCGGATTGGGGTAAAGGTGTGGATATATAAGGGTGATATTCTCCCAGAACCTGAGGCGGTGGAAGTTGAAGAAATACCTGCTGAGGCAGAAGTGAAGCCTGCTGAACCAGAAGAAATACCTGCTGAGGCAGAAGTGAAACCTGTTGAACTAGAAGCGGAGCCTACAAAACCGAAAACGAAACGCACTAGATCGGCAGCCAGTAAGAGTGCGGCGGCAGAAGTGAAACCTGTTGAACCAGAAGCGAAGCCTACAAAACCGAAAACGAAACGCACTAAATCGGTAGCTAGTAAGAGTGCGGCGGCAGAAGTGAAGCCTGTTGAACCAGAAGCGAAGCCTACAAAACCGAAAACGAAACGCACTAGATCGACAGCTAATAAGAGCGCGGAGGCAGCAGTGAAGCCTGTTGAACCAGAAGCGAAGCCTACAAAACCGAAAACGAAACGTACTAGATCGACAGCCAGTAAGAGTGTGAAGGCAGAGCCCTTTACTCCTGTGGGAAAAGAGGAGAAGGATGGTACAACCCAAGCGGGTGAAATACCGCAAGACTCATAAAGGACACCGTCGGGGTAGAGCCCAGGTAGGGAACACGGTTGTTTTTGGTGATTATGGCTTGCAGGCGCTAGAGTCTGCCTGGCTCACTAGCCGACAGATTGAAGCAGCCCGGCGGGCTATGACTCGTTATATTCGCCGTAGCGGCCAGGTCTGGATGCGCATTTTCCCTGATAAACCAGTTACCAAGAAGCCGGCTGAGACCCGTATGGGTGGGGGTAAAGGTCCCCCAGACCATTGGGTAGCTGTGGTCAAGCCGGGGAGAATTCTGTTTGAGATGAGAGGTGTTAGTGAGGAAATGGCTAGAGAGGCGATGCACCTGGCTTCATATAAGCTGCCTATACATACTAGATTTGTGCTAGTAGAAAAAGAGGTAATCGTCGATACTGATTCTGTAGGTAAGGAGCTGGCGCAAGTTGAAGGTTGAGGAAATTCGGGCTCTCAAGCCCAAGGCATTGGCAGAACAATTAGAGGCAGCTCATGAGGAGCTTTTTAACCTTCGCTTTCGCCTGGCCACCAAGCAGTTGGTAAACCACCGTGAAATTCGGAGGGTGAAAAGGGAGATTGCCAGGCTGAAGACCGTAATAAGGGAAAGGGAGCTAGGGATAAGGTAGGTTTTAAGTCTATGGAGAAGAAACACAAAACTAGGGTCGGCCGTGTGGTGAGTAATAAGATGGATAAGACGGTGGTGGTGACTGTAGAAACACTCAGGCATCATCCGCTATATAAGAAGACTATTAGGAGAGCGGTTAAGTATAAAGCTCATGATGAAAAAAATGAGTGTAGGCTAGGGGATACAGTAAAGATTATAGAAACGCGTCCCCTGTCGAAAGAGAAGCGGTGGCGAGTAGCTGAGATAATAACCAAGAGAGAGGTAGTGGAGGTTCAACCTAAGGAAATAACCTGAAATTGGTTTCAGGATAAAATGATATGATTCAGAAAGAAACTAGACTTAAGGTGGCAGATAATACCGGTGCCCGGCAGCTTTTGTGCATTAATGTGCCGGGTGGCTCGGGTAAGAGATATGCTCGGGTAGGTGATATCATTGTGGCTTCAGTAAAAAAAGCAACTCCAGCGGCAGTGGTAAAGAAGGGAGATGTAGTCAGAGCGGTTATCGTTCGCTGCGCTCAGCCGTATCGGCGTCCCGATGGCTCTTATATTAGGTTTGATGAGAATGCTGCCGTGCTTCTCTCCGATAAAAATAACCCTAGAGGAACCCGAATATTTGGGCCAGTAGCCAGGGAGCTGAGAGAGAAAAATTTTACCAAGATTATATCGCTGGCACCTGAGGTTTTGTGAGGAAAACGGGCTGTGAAGATTAGAAAAGACGATACTGTACTGGTTATTGCCGGCAAGGATAGAGGTAAAAGGGGCAAGGTGCGCCTTACTTACCCCAAGGATGAGCGACTACTTGTTGAAGGCATCAACTTTATCAAAAGGCATACCCGGGCAAGAGGTCAGGTTAGACAAGCCGGCATAATAGAGCGGGAGGCACCGATTGATGTGTCAAATGTTATGCTACTGTGCGGTAAGTGTAATCATCCTACCCGCGTTGGCTCCCGTTTTTTGAAGGATGGTAAGAAAGTTCGGTTCTGTTGCTCTTGCGGCGAGGTAATTGATTAAATGTCACGATTGAAGGAAAGGTATAGAAGAGAGATTATCCCCAACCTGATGGAGCTTTGTGGCTATAAAAATATAATGCAGGTGCCCCGTCTGGAAAAGATGGTGCTTAATATTGGCGTGGGAGAGGCAATTCAGAATGCCAAGGCTCTGGAAGCAGCTGAGAGGGACTTGGTGGCTATTTCAGGGCAACACCCGGTGATTACTCGGGCTAAGAAGTCTATTGCTTCCTTTAAGTTGAGGTCAGGGATGCCCATCGGGTTAAAGGTAACCCTGCGAGGGGAACACATGTATGACTTTTTTGACAAGCTAGTAAATGCTGTCTTACCCCGTATGCGCGAGTTTCAGGGGGTTCCCCCAGACTCTTTTGATGGCCGGGGCAACTACACCTTGGGGCTTAAGGAGCAAATCATCTTTCCTGAAATAGATTATGAGAAGATAGACAAGCTACGGGGGCTAGAAGTGTCAATTATCACTACGGCTAAAACAGACGAGGAGGGCAGACACCTGTTGGGGTTATTAGGTATGCCTTTCATCAGGAATTGAGGTAGGGATGGCTAAGAAGTCAAAAATTATAAAATCAGAGCGTCCTGCCAAATATGGAGTGCAGCAGCATAATCGGTGTTACTTGTGTGGCCGGCCTCGTGCCTATATCCGTAAGTTTGGCTTGTGTCGTATTTGCTTTCGTAGGCTGGCTCTCGCCGGCCAGATTCCCGGGGTGAGAAAATCAAGCTGGTAACTAGAATGAGGATAGAATAAGGGGGTAAGGGTGACTATCTCTGACCCAATAGCCGATATGCTAACCCGAATACGCAACGCCATCATGGCAAGGCATGATTCTGTGCTGATACCAGCCTCGAGGATGAAGCTAGGTATTGCTGGCATCATTAAAGATGAGGGTTTTATTAGTGGTTATGAGGTGCTTAGGGGCAAGACGCACCGAGTAATTAAGATTTATCTCAAATACGGTGATAAAAATCAGCCAGTCCTTTCTGGGTTGGAGCGAGTAAGCAAGCCTGGGCTAAGGGTGCATGTTCAGCGGAAGGAAATCCCCCGTGTTTATGGTGGCTTAGGTATTGCTATTCTGTCTACATCTAAGGGTGTGATGACAGGACAGCAAGCCTGGCGCCAGAGGATTGGCGGTGAACTTTTATGCTATGTGTGGTAGACCAATATTTAGGGAGTAATTATGTCTAGAGTAGGGCGAATGCCTATAACTGTGCCAGAGGGTGTGGTGGTGGATATTAAGAAGGATGGGGTCACTGTAACCGGACCTAAAGGGGAGCTCCGTCGTCGTTTTAACCCCGATATGTCTATTACCCTAAACAATGGTAGCCTGATAGTGTCGCGACCTAGTGATAGTAAGGTGCATCGTTCCTTGCACGGATTAACCCGGAGCCTTTTAGCTAACATGGTGGGGGGGGTAACTAGCGGCTTTGAGAAGACCCTTGAAATGGTAGGT
>Ga0209979_1003572_pt1 | contig 13617 bp, 12 predicted proteins | sample AnhtaG_FD_183114 | JGI IMG/M metagenome (GOLD analysis project Ga0209979, IMG submission 183114) | Deep subsurface microbial communities from Anholt, Denmark to uncover new lineages of life (NeLLi) - Anholt_01485 metaG (SPAdes) (version 2) | ecosystem: Environmental > Aquatic > Marine > Oceanic...
ATACCAGTGGTGGCCAGCGGCGGCTTCGCCGACGGTCGCGGCCTGGTGGCCGCCCTGGCCCTGGGCGCCGACGCTGTTCTCATGGGCACCCGCTTCATGGCCACCAAGGAGTGCCGCGGCCACCCTGACTGGAAGGAATGGCTGGTCAACGCCACGGAGGCGGACACCGCCTACCTCATGAAGTCCATCAAGAACCCCTCGCGCGTGATCAAGAACGCCGTGTCCGCCAAGGTAGCGGAGATGGAGACCCAGGGAGCCACCCTGGAGGAGTTGATACCCATCATAGCCGGGCAGGGAGGCGCCGTCTTCGACGACGGCAAGATCGATTCTCAACTGGCCAGCGCCGGCCAGGCGATCGGCCTCATCCACGACGTGCCGACAGTGAAGGAGCTCGTCGACCGAATCGTTGAGGAAGCGCTCCACATCCGCCAGCGCCTGAACGCCGCCATCGCCACCGCCTAGCTCGCCAGCCCGCCGCTACCGACGCTACTCCACCTGGACGCCGGCCAGCTTCTCCAGGGCCTTCACCAGGCTCTGGATGCCCTCGCCGCCCAGGCCATCGGCCTCCACGGCGGCGAACAGCTGGTGCACCAGGCTCGTCCCCGGCAGCGGCAGCGAGCGCTTGTCCGCTTCCTCCAGGGCCAGGCGCAGGTCCTTCTGCTGGTGGGCCACCTTGAAGCCCGGCTCAAAGTCGCGCTCCACGATCTTGGGAGCCAGGTTCTGGATCGCCCAGGAGGTGCAGGCACCCCCGCTCACGGCCTCGATCATCGTCCTGGGGTTCACCCCCGCCTTGACGGCAAAGACAAGCGCCTCGCACATCGCCAGGTTGTTCAGCCCGCCCACGATCTGGTTGCACAGCTTCACTGTCTGACCGGCGCCGCTGGGGCCGCAGTAGGTGATCGTACGTCCCATCGCCTCCAGGACGGGCCGACAGCGGGAGAGCGTGGCCTCCGACCCGCCCACCATGATGGAGAGCGTGCCGGCGATGGCCCCCTTGTCGCCGCCACTCACGGGCGCATCCAGCATCTCGATGCCAGCCTCGGCCAATCGCCCGGCGATGCGGCGGGTCACCCCCGGCGAGATAGTGGACATGTCGATCATGACCAGCCCCGGTCGTCCCGCCTCGATGATACCGCCGGCACCGAGGGCGACCTGCTCCACATCCGGCGAGTCGGGCACCATGGTTATGACAACATCGGAGCGCTCAGCCACCTCTCGCGGGCCGGAGGCCTCGCCCGCCCCTTCCCCCACCAGCTCCTCGATCCCTGGTCGGCTGCGATTCCAGACAGTGAGGGGATAGCCGGCCTTCAGGAGATTGCGCGCCATCGGCCGTCCCATGATCCCCAGCCCAATGAAACCGATGCGTTCTGTCATGGCTTCCTCCTGCAGACGCCAAATCCAGGGGCCGCGGTCAGCCCCGCCGAGGGGCTAGCTCCACCCGAGGCCGAACGCTGGGGTTAGCCACCTGCTTGGGCCAGCGGCCGGCGAGCACATCGGCCGCCGCCTTTCCCACCTCCACCTTTACCTTCCTCACAGACGCCTCCGAGAAGCCGCCGCTGTGGGGCGTCAGAACCACGTTATCCAGCCCGCGCAACGCACTGTCAGGCGGAAGGGGCTCCTCCTCGAAGACGTCCAGGCCGGCCGCGGCAATGCGCCCGCTGCCCAGGGCCTCCACCAGCGCCTCCTCGTCCACCAGGGCTCCTCGCGCCGTGTTGATCAGGACAGTGGTCCCCTTCATCAGGGCCACTTCCTCGGCCCCGATGAGGTGGTGAGTCTCCGCCGTTAGCGGTGCGTTCACCGACACGTAGTCCGACTGCTGCAAGAGCCCCTTCAAGGAGCCCAGCCGAACGTTGCACTCCTCTGCCACCCTGGGGTCGACATAGGGATCATAGGCAACGACTTGCAGACCTAGCGCCTGCGCCTTGCGAGCGAGGGCCCGACCGATGTTGCCCAGCCCCACAATGCCCAACGTCTGCCCGAAGATGGAGGGCAGATCCCCCAGCGGCCCCCGAGGCCAGCGCCCCTCGCGCACGCCGCGGTCCAGGGGCAGCAAGCGCTTGGCGCAGGCCAGCAGGAGCAGCAGAGCATGGTTGGAGACCTCCTCGGTACAGAACTCCACCACGTGGGCGACCACGATGCCGCACTCGGTGGCCGCCTCCAGGTCTACGTTGTCCACACCAACGCCATAGCGCACGACAGCGCGACAGCGATGCAGATTCTCCATGACCCGGCGGCTGATGGGTGCCATGTTCACCAGCACCACATCGGCGTCCCTGAGGTTGTCGATTAGTTCATCCTCATGGCGGCTTCTGGTGGCTCGAAAGTTGGCATCCACCGCGGCTATCTCGGCCAGCTCCTGGCTGAAGTCCGCCCCGGGCGCTGCGTCGGCGTGGACGACTAGGAATCGCTGCTGTGCATTCATGGCCATCGTCAGCCATGATAGCCCGTCCAAGCAGCGGGAGGTAGCCCCTTGACGGCGACCAACCCTAGTACATCACTATCCCGCCGTCGACGTTGATGGCCTGGCCGGTCATGTAGTCCGACTGGCTAGAGGCCAGGAAGGCCACCAGGTTGGCTACGTCGTCAGGCTGCTCCAGTCTGCCCAAGGGGATTTGTTCAATGGTCCCACTGATGACTTGGTCGTAGGAGACGCTCCGTAAGTTGGCTTCGAGCTGCCAGCCCCAGCGCGTGAGGTCGGTGTCCACCTCTCCGGGGCAGACGGCGTTGACCTGGATGTTGCTCGGGGCTAGCTCCACGGCCAGGGTTCGAGTGAAACCGACAATGGCCGCTTTGGCCGCGCAGTAGGCAGCCAGGAAGGGGGATGCTCTCTTGGCGGCAATGGACGATGTGTTGATGATCTTGCCCCCTTCCCGGCGGGCGATCATCGCCCGCGCCACCCGCTGGGAGCAGATGAAGGTGCCTGTGGCGTTGATGGCCAGGGTCTTGTTCCAGGCCGCCTCCTCCATCCACAGGGCGGGCGCCGGCCCCACGACACCGCCGGCATTGTTCACCAGAATGTCGATGCGGCCGAAGGCGTCCATAGTCTGGGCCACCATCTCGTCCACCATCTGGCTGTCCGTCACGTCCACCCTGAGCGGCAGCCCACGCACGCCCAGCGCGCTGACCTCCTCCGCCGTGCTCTTCAGGCCTTCCCACTGGCCCAGGCCGTAGTCCGGAAACTCCTCGAACTCGCGGCAGATGTCGGCCACCGCCACATCGGCACCCTCCCGCGCCAGCCTGAGCGCTATAGCCCGACCGATGCCCAGCTTGCGACCGGCCCCCGTAACGATGGCTACCTTCCCCTTCAGGTCGTACATCCTCGCACCCCCATTGCACTCGAAGAAGCCGCAGTGTCGCTGCGACTATAGGAAGGAACCACCCGCCAGTCAAGCGCCCTGGTTGACAGCCCTCCCCACCTGATACATGATTCGACCGTGCCAAGGGCCTCGCGGCGACATGCCAATGTCGTTGAACGAGCCCCGGACAAGTACCGCCAATCAGACAGCCCCAGCCACCGGACTGCGCACCCTTTCACGTGCTGAGGGAGGGGCACAGTGAACGTTAGCACCATCTACGAGAAGAAGTGCTGTAGCTTGCCCACAGGCAGGAACGAGGAGAGGAAATGAGAGCAGAGGTTTTCGCACTTGCCGCATCGACCATCGCCGCCTGGGGCCTGTTCGGACTCTTCGGCAAGCTGGCCGTGGAGCGGATCGACCAGCAGGTCATTATTTGGGGAAGCCTCGTGGTCTGCCCCGCTGTGTTCCTGGTCTATATGGTGGCAAGCGGCCAGCTCGCGCCTATCAATCTGCATGCCTCCGGCATCACCTTCGGGCTTCTCGCCGGGCTGGCGGGATGTGGCGGCACGATCCTGTTCTACCAACTGCTTGCCCGCGAGCCAGCGTCCCTGGTCGTCCCCCTAACCTCCCTTTACCCCACCGTCACCGTCGTCCTCGCCGCCACGTTCCTCCACGAGGAGCTGGCGCCTACGCGCATCGTTGGCATCATCTTCGCCCTGACGGCGGTGTTCCTGCTCAGCCGCTAGCGCTGCCGACGCGGGCGACGAGAGACCCTATCTGGCCAAAATGGTATATAATTCAGGTCGGCGAAGGAGAGGCTAGTCAATGGCAACCAAGTGGTGGGGCTGGGGCGAAGAGCAGCGCACCTTCTCCCTGCCAGATTCATCACAGTTCTGGGCCCACGTCAGCAGTCGGCTGGGCGAGCTTGGCGTCGGCCAGCGTATCGAATCCCTCGCCGAGGTCACCCTGCCCCCCTCTCGCCTCGAAGCGAAGGCTCTGGACGCCCTGCGCGCAGCCGCAGGCGCTGAGTCCCTCACCACCGACACCGCCGACAGGGCCGTGCACAGCCTGGGCAAGAGCTATTGCGACCTCGTGCGCATCCGCCGGGGGGAGATCCCCCACGCCACCGATGCCGTCATCTATCCGGAGACGGAGGAGCAGGTGGCCGCGCTGCTGAATGCGGCGGCCGAGCTAGGGATCGCCGTGATCCCCTTCGGTGGCGGCACCTCGGTGCTCGGCGGCGTCGAACCGCTTGGAGCGAAGCCGACGGTCACTCTGGACCTGAGGCGGATGAACCGTATGCTGCGCCTGAACCCCCTGGCGGCGACGGCCACCCTGGAGGCAGGGATTCTCGGCCCCTCCCTCGAGCAACAGCTCAACGCCAACGGCTTCACCCTCGGCCACTTCCCTCAATCCTTCGAGTACTCCAGTCTCGGCGGCTGGATCGCTACCCGCTCGGCAGGCCAGAACTCCACCCTCTACGGCAAGATCGAGCACAGAGTCGAAAGCCTGCGCATGGCCTTCCCCGGCGGCACGATTGCCACCCCAGCCGTCCCCGCCGCCGCGGCCGGCCCCGACCTCAACCAGATAATCGCCGGCTCGGAGGGCGTGCTGGGGGTGATCACCCAGGCAACCGTTCGCCTGGCACCCTTGCCCAGGCGTTGCGACTACCGTGGCTACCTATTCCCCGCCTTCCAGCCAGGGGTGGAAGCGGCTCGCGAAGTGATGCAGTCAGGCCTGAGGCCAGCGGTCCTGCGCCTTTCCGACGAGCCCGAGACCCAAGTCAACCTTGCCACCAGGGCCCCGCCACAGGGACTGAAGGCGGCCGTCGAACGGCTGGGAACATGGTATCTAGAGCGGCGGGGCATCCACCTCGACGCTGCTTCCCTGATGATTATCGGCTTCGAGGGGGCAGAGGACCAGGTGCGTTCCGACTGGCGGCGCGCCCAGCCCATCCTCCGCCGCCACCAGGGGGCGTCCCTGGGACGCAGCCCGGGGCGAGCCTGGGAGCGCTCCCGCTTCGAGCTTCCCTACCTGAGAGACGTCCTCATCGACCACGCCATCATGGTGGACACCCTGGAGACCGCCACCACCTGGGACCGCTACCTGCCCCTCTATCACTCCGTGCGCGATGTGATAGCGAAGGCCATGGGCGGCGGCGGACTGGTGATGGCCCACCTCTCCCACGCCTACACCGATGGCGCCTCCCTTTACTACACCTTCCTGGCCCGCCAGGCGGAGGGCCGCGAGCTAGAACAGTGGCAGCAGGTCAAGGCCGCCGCGACCGAGGCCATCCTCGCCGCCGGCGGGGCCCTCAGTCACCACCACGGGATCGGCAGCGACCATCAGCCCTGGCTGTCCCAATACCTGGGCCCAGCCGGCGTTCGCACACTGGCCGGCCTCAAGCAGACCTTCGATCCCCAGGGCATCATGAACCCGGGCAAGCTGATGGCGGCAGACAAGGATACCAGCGATGTTTAGGAAGGCAACACCCACCGGCGCATTCTCCTATCGCACCCGCGCCAGCTATCTCGACCGCCTCCAGCGCCAGACCTTCGACCTGGTCATCATCGGCGGCGGCATCACCGGCGCCGGCATCGCCCGCGACGCCTCCATGCGCGGCCTGTCCGTGGCCCTCCTGGAGAAGGAGGACTTCGCCGCAGGCACCAGCAGCAGGTCCTCCAAGATGATCCACGGCGGCCTGCGCTACCTCAGGCATCTCCAGATTCGCCTGGTCAGGGAGTCCCTGCGAGAGCGGGAGGTGTTGCTGAAGATCGCCCCTCACCTGGTTCACCCCTTCCCCTACATCCTGCCGGTCTACGAGGGCGGCCCCAACACCCGCCTACAGTTGAAGCTGGGCCTGGTTGCCTACGACCTGCTGGCTGGCTCCCGCCGTGTCGAGCATCACACCATGCTCTCTGCCGACGAGGTCCTGAGGATGGAGCCCACCCTCCGCCGGGACGCGCTGCAAGGCGGCTTCCGCTACTTCGACTGCCTGGTAGACGACGCTCGCCTGACCCTGGCCACCATTCGCTCGGCAGCCCATCACGGCGCCGCCGTGCTCAGCTATACCGAGGTCACCGACCTCGAGCGAGACGAGGACCGGGTGACAGGCGTCCGCTATCACGACCGCCTGGGCGGTCGCACCGGCGCCGTTCGGGGCCAGGTGGTGATCAACGCCACCGGCCCCTGGACGGACGAACTGCGGGCCAAGGGCAAGGCGCCACCCATGCTCCGCCCAACGAAGGGGATTCATCTCGCGCTCCCTCACTCCAGCCTCCCCCTGTCCGCCATCGTGGCCTTCCCTGCCCTCGACGATCGCCTGATCTTCGCCGTTCCCCTCGGGGACTGCACCTACGTAGGAACCACCGACACCGACTACACCGCCAGCCCCGACCAGGCGCGAGCCGACGCCGCCGACGTGGAATACCTCCTGAGTTCGCTGAACGCCACCTTCCAAGGCATCCAGGCATCGCCATCGGACGTGATCTCCACCTGGACAGGCGTGCGCCCCCTGGTATCCGAGGAGGGTGCTCCCTCAGACGTGCCCAGGGACTACGAGATCGACACGGAGCCTCCCGGGCTGGTCTCCATCGCCGGCGGCAAGCTGACCACCTACCGGGCCATGGCCGAGGACCTGGTCGACCGCGTGCTCGAGAAGGAAGGAAAGCGCTTCGGCTGGTCGGCGACGCCCTGCCGCACTGCTGACAGCCCCCTTCCCGGTGGCCATCTGGCCGGCTTCGAACGCTTCGCCGAAGCGACGGCCTCGGCCCTGGTGGAAACCTGGGGTCTACCCCGCCCGGCTGCCGACCGGCTGGTGCGCACATATGGCACAGAGTACGTGAAGGTGCTGGGATACGCCCTGCCGGATCGGCGGCTGCTCCGCCCCCTGGCTCCCGGTGGCCCTGTACTGAGAGTTGAGGCCGTCTACGCCGCCGCGGAGGAGATGGCGCTCACCCTGGACGATTTCATGGCCCGCCGCACAGACCTGATGCTCTTCGACCACAACCACGGCCTGGATGCCGCGAGCGAGGCTGCGCGCCTCATGGCCAAGGTCCTGCGATGGGATTGGCGACAGCGACGGCTCCAGGTGCAACGCTACCGCCAAGCGGTAGCCGCGATGACCGCCTTCGCCGCGGACGAGGAACCAGCCGACGACGACGAACAACCAGCCGCCGCCAGTGAGCTGCCCTGATGCCAGACCTCCTCCTCATTGTCAACCCCCACTCCGCCAACGGCTCCACCGGCCGCCACTGGCCAGCCATCGAGGCCAAGCTGCGCCCGCTGCTCCCCCCGTTCGATGTCGCCTTCACCGAGCGCCAGGGCCACGCCACCGCCATCGCCCGCGAGGCCGCCGAGCGATACGGCTGCGTCGCCCTGGTGGGCGGCGACGGCACCGTCAACGAGGTCGCCAACGGCCTGATCGCCGATGATCGCCCCCTCCGCTCCGACCTGGCCCTGGGGGTCATCTGCCGCGGCACCGGATCGGACTTCATCCGCACCCTGGGCATCCCCCGCGATCTGGAAGGAGCCGCCGAGCGCCTGGCCATGGGCCAGATACGAGAGATCGACGTGGGCAAGATCCGCTATCGCAGCCCGGACGGAAGCGAGGCCATTCGCTACTTCCTGAACGAAGCAGATATCGGCATGGGCGCCGTAGTCTGCGACCGAGTCAATCGCAGCTCCAAGAGGCTGGGCGGACGCTTCTCCTTCCTGCGAGCCATCCTGACCACCACGCTGACCTACCGCGGTCACCTGGTGACCCTCTCCCTCGACGGCGCTCCCGCCCAGCAAACCCTTCTGGGCAATGCCTGGTTCGCCAACGGCCAGTACTCCGGCGGCGGCATCCGCATGGCACCCCGCGCTCGTCTGGACGACGGCCTCCTCGATGTGGTGTGCATGGGCGACATGAGCCGGCTGCAAAAGGTCTTTTCCTTTCGCAAGCTGCGCAGCGGTGCCTTCGTTGACCTACCCCAGGTCACCTACCGCACCGCCCGCCGAATCGAGGCCGAGTCCGCAGCGACAGTGGGCATCTCCACCGAGGGCGAGGTCATCGGCACCCTGCCCGCCACCTTCGAGCTCATCGGCGAGCGCCTCAAGGTCATCGCCTAGCCCAGCCGACGACGATGGCGACCGGGGGCGTGGCCGTTCTCAGCGTTTCTCCCGGGGGATCCTGTAGGGACAGACAGGTTTGGGAAGAAGGCGGAGAAATTCAGGCGTGAGGTTGTTGGTTGGAAACAGGTTGTGATAGAGGAAGCCAAACAGCATGTCTCTAAGCGGTCCCTGACCGCGCTTGACACGAATGCCTGTCATCAAAGTATACCTGTTGTGCAGGAAGCCTAGCACTTGCTGCCAGTTTATGACTTTGGCGGCTTCTAAAGGAGGCCCATCGTATTCGGGGTAGGGGAGAGGGCCTTCATAGTCGGAAAACAGGGTCAGCTGAAATCTGCATCTGAGAGGCTGGTGCACAACCGCTCTTCCAGTAGCGCGAAGTTGGCGAGCCGTTTCCTCGACTAGGTTGTCCGAGTCAGTGAAGCCTGCGCGGCGAAGGGTGTACTTCAGCACCTCCGCGTCGTCAAACCACTTTGTGTTGAACGGGTCAGGCTCCCTCTTTACCTCCGCTATTACGAAGTGTATTTCTTGTGGCTCGCAGTCCAGGATTGCGCCGTCGTGAGGCAGCCTCGATGGTTCTCGACCAGTGATCTCCCGCTCGTATGGAAATCTCACAGCCAAGACATCGATGTCGGTTTCTCCAACGGGTGGTGCCAGGGCAGGATGCTGGAAAAAGTTCTTGACAGTGAAGTAGCCATTCAGACGCAGGTAAAGGTCGGCCAGGTCTTCGTAGACGCTGCTCATTGTGAGCCTCTCTCTCCTTTGTCGGTATCGTTTGCCGCCCCATCCTACTCGCACGCGCAGGACTTCGCAAGCGGAGAAGCATCGCCAGCCCATCGCCAAGACGCTGAGCGGCCTGGTTAGGGCACACAGTACTGCCCCAACAGAATCGCGGCTTTTTGGCCCCAGAGCTTGAGTTCAGGCGCATCAGCCATAGCACCCCCACCCATGAGCAGGCCTGCGCTGGCACATGCTTCGGTAAGGTCAGAACCTCCTAGAAGTTGAACACCCTGACAGTTCTTAGCAAAGAACTGTTTCGCTGAGGTCGTATCTTTATCTGTGATCTCCATTAACCCGATGTTCAGCTTGGCCGCTGTACAGAGCTCTTGCAGTAGATAGGATGCCAGGGACATCGAATCATCGCCAGGCGTTGGACACTGCGGGCACGGCGTAGGCGCTGGGCAAGCAGGGCATTGAATGTCTGCCGTCGGAAAACTGAACGCAACCTCACGGGTCATTAGCAACCAATAGCCGCTGTGCTTTTCGACCTCGCCCATCGTGCTGACATCCGCTCTGTCAGGGACGTAGCGAGTGAAGGTCTGCGAGTCGCCTTGCCAGCCGTAGGCCATGACCAAGTCGCCAGCGATGGCAGCCAGCGCCGCATCCGCTGGCTGATTGTCGGCAGTCCACACGAGTTGGTTCCAGCCCTGCCGCAAGAGCACCGTCCTCGAATCTTGGGCGCTCGTCCAGCCGTGGAAGGATAGGAAAGCTGGGAGGGCACCACCCAGTACCAAGCCGATGAGCAACCCCAGGAACAGGTTCCGCTTCGTAGTCATCTTTGCCCCCTTTATGCTTTCCCACCGTTCTCACTGCTTTGTCGTCAGGCTGTATTCTACTCGTAGGCGCGAGGGCTCGCAAGGTAGGAAGCTAACCCTCCGCTCACCCTGAGCCTGTCGAAGGGCCCCGCCCTGCTGAACGCCTCGCCTTGCTCCTAACGCGCCCAGATTGTAACCTTATGGTGAGGCGGGCCGAGCGGCCCGCTGAACACTGTCCGGAGAAGACCACACCATGGCCGAAACAGCCCTCGCTGGCCTCAAGCTCCTCGAGTACTCCCAGATGATCAGCGGCCCCTACTGCGGCAAGCTCCTCGCCGACCTCGGCGCCGAGGTCATCAAGGTCGAGCAGCCGTCGGAGGGCGACGCCGCCCGCGCCAGAGGCCCCTTCCCCGACGACATCCCCCACCCCGAGAAGAGCGGCCTCTTCCTCTACCTCAACACCAACAAGCTGGGCGTCACCCTCAACCCCCGCACGACCGCCGGCCGCCAGCTCTTCCAGCGCCTGGCCGAGCAGGCCGACGTCCTCATCGAGGACCGCCCGCCCGGCGAGATGGCAGACCTGGGCCTGGACTACGCCAGCCTCAGCGCCGTCAACCCCCGCCTTATCGTCACCTCCATCACCCCTTTCGGCCAGACGGGCCCCTACCGCGACTACAAGAGCTACCACCTCAACCTCTATCACGCCAGCGGTCACTCCTCCTTCTTCTACGTCGCTCCTAAAGAGAGGCGAAACGAACCGCCCGTAGTGGCCGGAGGCGAGGCTGGTGACTACGACGGAGGCCTCGCCGCTGCCGTGGCCACTCTCGCCGCCCTCTTCGCCCGCCTGACCACCGGCCAGGGCCAGCACATCGATATCTCCAAGTTCGAGGCCCTGCTCGCCCTGGAGCGGGTGGTGGTGGCCCGCTTCGCCAACACGCCAGAGCCGCCTGACTGGCCCGGGATGGTAGGAGGGCTCGTGCCCTGCCGCGATTCACACGTGGTGATCACCGCCGTTCAGAATCACCAGTGGCAGGGGCTGATGGACCTGATGGGCAACCCTCCCTGGTCCCAGGACGAGAACTGCCGCGACGAGACCACCCGCTCCCTGCACCGCGACGAGATCCAGCCCCTCCTCGAGGAGTGGATGGCCCAGCACCCCAAGGAGGAGCTCTATCACAAGGGGCAGGCCTTCGGCGTTCCCATCGGGCCCGTCCGCACGGTGGCCGAGATCGCGGACTGGCCGCAGGCCCGCCAGCGCGGCTTCTTCGCCGAGCTCGACCATCCCCAGGCGGGCAGGCTGGAGTACCCCACCGCTGCCTACAAGATGTCCGAGACCCCCTGGCGGGGCGAACGAGCCGCTCCCCTCCTCGGCGAGCACAATGAGCAAGTCTACTGCGGCCGCCTGGGCTACTCGAAGGAGCAGCTGGACGCGATGGCCGCTGATGGCACCATCTAACGATAGGACTACCGCATGACGAGAGGACCTCTGGACGGCGTCAGAATCCTCGACTTCACCTGGGCCTGGGCCGGGCCCCACGCCACTCTACTTCTGGCCCTCCTGGGGGCTGAGGTGATCAAGGTGGAGAGCCGCCGCCGCCTCGACCATACCCGCCTGCGCTCCCTGATGACCGGGCCAACCATGACCAGCCCCGATCATTCGGTCATCTTCAGCGACCTGAACCTCGGCAAGCTCAGCCTCACCCTCAATCTCAGCAAGCCCGAAGCGGTGAAGATAGCGAAGAGGGTTGCCCAGATAAGCGACGTAGTGATCCAGAACATGCGCCCGGGGGTGATGGATAGGCTCGGCCTGGGCTACGACGCCCTCAGGGCCGTAAAGCCCGACATCATCATGCTCTCCTCCTCGGCGGTGGGCGCCACCGGGCCTGAGCGCACCTACGCGGGCTACGCCCCCACCTTCGCCGCCATGGGCGGCCATGCCTACATCACCGGCCACACTAATGGCCCTCCCATGCCCCTCAGCGGCGCCGTCGACCTGCGGGTGGGCACCACCTCCGCCTTCGCCATCCTGGCCGCCCTCTACTATCGAGCACGTACCGGCAAGGGCCAGCACATCGACCTGTCGTCCACGGAAGCCGTCAGCGCCCTCATCGGCCACGTCTTCATGGACTACAGCATGAACGGTCGCGTCCAGACCAGGGCCGGAAACCGCGACCACCTCATGGCTCCCCACAACTGCTACCGCTGCCTGGGCGACAACAAGTGGGTGACCATCGCCGTCGCCTGCGACGACGAGTGGGACGCCCTCCGCCGGGTCGTGGGCGACAGCCGCCTGGAAGACGAAAGATTCGCCGATGTCTCCAGCCGCTGGCAAAACCAGGATGCCCTAGACCAGCTCATCGGCGAGTGGACCGCCAGCCGTAGCCAGGAGGAAGTGACCCACGCCTTGCAGAAGGTCGGCGTGGCAACCATGCCCGTCCTCGACGGGCCGGCCCTGGTCCAGGATGCCCACCTCCGCGAGCGCGGCGTCCTGGAGCCCCTGCACCACCCAGCCATCGGCGAGAAGCTGACGGTGAGCCCGCCCTGGAAGTTCTCGCGGACGCCAGCCCAAATCGACCGTCCGGGCCCCCTGCTGGGCGGCCAGAACCAGTACGTGCTGGGGGATCTTCTCGGGATGTCGAGCGAGGAGATCGAAAGGCTGGTAGCCGAGGAAGTCGTCTACTAGCGGAACCTATATCCCCAGGAACGAATAGACGGTTGCCTCTTCCAGGCTGTCCACCACCAGATCGGCGTCGGCCAACGCCTCCCTCGGCCGACTGGTGGTCAGGCCGATGCAGCGCATTCCCGCCCTCTTGGCGGCTTCCACCCCGCCTGGCGCGTCCTCGATCACCACGCACTCTCCTGCCGCCACGCCCAGCTTCTCCGCCGCCACTAGGAAACCCTGCGGGTCGGGCTTTCCCTTCGGCGCGTCCTCCTCGGCGACCACCGCCCCAAACACCCCCTCGAGCCCGAGCGACCGAAGCACTACGCGCACGTTTTCGCGCGGGGTCGAGGAGACGATGGCCATCTTGCTGCCCCTTTCCTGAAGACGCCTCAGGAGGTCCATGGCTCCCGGGATAGCCGTCACCCGGCCCTCGACCTTGTCCCTGTACAGCTCTTCCTTCCTCTGCGCCAGGCGCTCGACCTCTGCGGGCGTGAGCTCGTCCAGGATGTCCCCCAGTATGGCATCGTTTCTCAGCCCGAAGGTGCGGCGGAAGTCGACCTCAGCGAACCCCTTGCCCACCGACTGGAACAGCTCCTGCCAGGCCTGGAAGTGAAAGGGCGCCGTGTCCACCAGAACGCCGTCCAGGTCCCACAGAACGGCCTTCGTCATGCACTCCTTCCAGCCCAAGAGCTATTCCGCGGCCCTCGACCGGCGGCGCTGCTCTATGAGAAAGGCCACGATGGGCGAGCGCTCGCTGGGTTGCCACTCTCGCTTCCAGCGCTCGAAGTCCGGCCACTCGTAGGGCAGGTGCTCCACCGTGTTCGGCTGGCGAGCGTCCCGCAGGACGCGCAGGGCGTCGCGGATTACCTTCGTCTGCTCCTCGCCGTCGCCGGCATGGCCCAGCGTGTGGCCGAAGGGGAACTCCGCACCGACGATGCGGGGAACGCCGATGCGCTCGGCCAGGTCAGGCACGGTCGTGACCAGGACGGTGCTGATACCAGCGGCCTCGATG
>Ga0209979_1003575_pt1 | contig 13602 bp, 13 predicted proteins | sample AnhtaG_FD_183114 | JGI IMG/M metagenome (GOLD analysis project Ga0209979, IMG submission 183114) | Deep subsurface microbial communities from Anholt, Denmark to uncover new lineages of life (NeLLi) - Anholt_01485 metaG (SPAdes) (version 2) | ecosystem: Environmental > Aquatic > Marine > Oceanic...
CACGCATCCTGGGTATGGGTGATATACTCACCTTTATTGAGAAGGCTGAGGCAACCTTTGATGAGCAGCAGGCTAAACAGCTAGAAAAGAAGCTGCGAACTGCCAGCTTTGATTTAGATGACTTCCTATCCCAGCTAAGGACAGTTAAGAAGATGGGGCCGGTAGCGCAACTGGCTGAGATGCTGCCGGGTGTGTCATCGCTGACAAGGCAACTACCTGAAGGCATAGAAGAGGAACGGCTAAAGAAGATTGAGGCTATTATACTTTCTATGACTCCTGAAGAAAGACACCATCCGGGTATTATTGATGGTAGCCGGCGATATCGCATTGCTCAAGGTAGTGGCACCAAACCTCAGGATATCAATCAACTCCTCAACCAGTTTCGTCAGATGCAGAAGCTGATAAAAATGGGAATGAGGGGCAAATTACCCAGAAACATAATGGGAATGTTTAAGTAATATTACTCCAGATAGTCCTTTAATTTACGGCTTCGGCTGGGGTGGCGTAACTTACGTAGCACTTTAGCTTCAATTTGACGAATTCGCTCCCTGGTTACATTGAACTCCTTGCCCACTTCCTCTAGGGTGCGGCTTCGTCCATCCTCAAGACCAAACCGTAGTTGCAGCACCCGCTGCTCACGAGGGGTTAAGGTAGACAGCACATCCTCAATTTGCTCCTTCAAGAGTTGCCTGGTAGCGGCATCAACTGGTGGCAGGGCATTACGATCCTCGATAAAGTCACCCAAGTGGCTATCTTCCTCTTCACCCATAGGTGACTCCAGTGACACTGGCATTTGTGACACCTTGACTATCTCCCTGACCTTCCCTGGAGATATTTCCATCGCCTTACCGATTTCCTCAGAGGTAGGCTCCCGTCCATACTCCTGAGCCAGACGGCGACTCATCTTTAGTAGTTTGTTAATGGTTTCAACCATATGAACCGGGATGCGAATAGTACGGGCCTGGTCAGCTATGGACCGGGTAATAGCTTGACGAATCCACCAAGTGGCATAGGTGCTGAATTTATAACCCTTATGGTAATCGAATTTCTCTACGGCCCTAATGAGGCCAATATTACCCTCCTGAATAAGGTCAAGGAGAGACATACCTCGTCCAATGTGTTTCTTGGCTACGCTGACTACTAAACGCAGGTTGGCTTCAGTTAGGTGCTTTTGCGCCTTTTTAGCCTCAGTCTCAATATTCTCCAGATAAGTTTCAAGTTGCTTCTCATAAGCCTGAATAGAACTAATGAAAGCCGACTTGGATACCAACTCCTCTATATCAGCCAGAGAGACGCTATTTCCGATAATATCAAGGATTTCCTTGGGCAATAGAATGATATTTAGTGACAGATTAATCAGCAGTTGTTCTGCTTCCGGCAGGGACTTACCGGTCTGATAAGCAATAACCTGGAGTAGTTGCTGGCTTATCTCACCATCAATGCTATCCCGCAACCTAGTATCGGAAATAGCCTCAACAAAGCGACCCGTAGTCTTCAAGTTAAGCTGCTGTTGGAGAAGATGGATAACAGGAGACGCCTGCCCCAATTTCTTAAGCAAAGTAATCACTGTTTCACTGGCTGAAGGTAGTCTTTCATACCTCTCTAGCCAGTCTTGGGTAATCTCACTGAGGAGATTACCTTCCTCCATCTTTTTGGCTAAGACCTTTTCCCCCTCAGCGGTGAGCAGTTGAACCCTCCCAATCTCATGAAGGTACATACGAACTGGGTCATCTACTATCTCCTGCTCGGCCAGTTCTCCTAGGGGTATTTCTAAGTCTAAATCGGCTGGGGATTCAGGTTTCTCAACCTCAAGATGCCTTGCCTCACGCCATAGCTCACTCGGCTCAGTTACGGCCTCAACCGGTATTTCCGCCTCCACCTCTGATTCAACCTCAGTGTTTAGCCCTTCATCGGGTAACAATTCCTCATCATCCTCATTTGGAGGGTTCTCCCTATTCTTTAAGTCCATTCCTCACCTCCTCCGACTCCTTTGAGCGAAAACTTCTCCCAGTTGGACATTGACTTCTATCCCCTGTTCCTTAAGCTTAGCCAACTCAGCAGCCGTGCCGCCTGACTCTGCCTCTAAGGCTAATACCTCCCCTCTCTCTGCCGCATCACTTCGGAGAAACTTCTCCCGTAGCCGGAGGACATAACTAGCAAGAACATCATCTCGCTCCACTTGAGTAGTAGGGGGTAAGTTCTTAGTTACTAGAGAGTCAAGGTGCTCATGAACTGCCACATCCAGCTTCTCCCTAAGTGATGTTAGGTTATCAACCTTCTGCCAGGCAAGAAAAATTTCACGGTTCTCGCTACTCTCAAAATATTCCGGTAAAAGACCCTGGCATTGAGTTTTAAGCCCCGGGTACTGCAGTAGCCAAGCCAGGCACCCCTCTTCAACCGGGCTGGAAAAAAGTGGGGGCAGATGGTGGGTTACCGCTGCTGACGGTGGCTCTTTAACCTTACCCCTACCTTGGTTAGCTCTAATCCCACCCAGAGCAGCTTCCATGTTACGCTCGCTGACCTTGACTAGACGAGCTAGTTTCTGTAAATAGTGAGCTCGGCGTACTATGTCCTTTATCTCAGCAATAATGGGCAGAAGCTTGTCCACGACTAAAGACTTATCCTTGGCAGTAGTCAGGTCAAGTCCAGAGGTAACCATATCGAAGGTGTAATCAACGATAGGTATAGCCTGTTCCAGCAAGTTCTGCCAAGTTTTAGTATCTTCCCTAATAACCTCGTCAGGGTCTTTACCTCCAGGCAGGATGATGACCTTCACCTCAGCATTAAGGATATTTTCATAGCCGGTAGCCCTTAGAGTAGCCTCCGCACCAGCGGCATCAGCATCAAGGGCTAGCACCATATTCTTGGTCAGCTTCTTGAGGGCACTCACCTGCTTCTCGGTAAGCGAGGTTCCCATAGAGGCAACTGCATTGTTGAAACCATTCTGGTGGGCAGTAATAACATCCATATAGCCCTCAACAATAACGGCCATATTTTGCTGTCTGATGGTGGCTGCAGCCAGGTTTATGCCATATAAACTACTGCTCTTATCAAATACTGGTGTCTGTGGAGAGTTAATGTACTTGGGTAACGAGTCATCAAGCACCCTAGCTCCAAAACCGGTAACCCGTCCCCTTATATCAAATATGGGGAACATCAACTTATTGCGAAAGCGGTCATGAGTCTTACCATCGTCTTGCCGAATTATTAAACCTGCCTGCTCTAGTTCGCCTTGAGAGTAGCCTCTCTCCACTAGATATTGTTTTAGAGCGTTCCGACTGTTCAGGCTGAAGCCCAGCTGGAAATCACTAATAGTTTTTGGTAATAAACCCCGCCTAGCTAGATAATCCTGTGCTTTCTTTGCCGCCGGAGTGTTGAGCAGTAAATTGTGGAAATATTGGGCAGCAGCGATATTAACCTGATATAGTCTTTCTCGCTCATCCTTCCCCGCTTCCGGTTCCAACCTTGATGGGATGGTAATGCCAATCCTTTCCGCCAGAAGACGTAGCGCCTCCCCAAAGTCAATGCCCTGTTTTTTCATAATAAAGGAAAAAACATCGCCGCCGGTATTACAGGCACCAAAGCAGTGCCAGCTCTGCCGCTCCGTGTAGACATAGAAGGAGGGGTGTTTTTCACTATGGAATGGACATAGCGCCCTGAAGGTTCGCCCGACTTTGGTTAAGGAAACATACTCGCCGACAACCTCAACGATATCTATCTTCTGTTTTACCTCGTCAATAACACCCATAATTATTTACTACCTCACCCCCTGTATCCCCCTCTCCTTCAAAGGAGAGGGGGAAGAATAGGTTCTGAAGGAGCTTCGCCCCTCCAATCTACCCTTAGTAGATAAGCCCTTATTTAGCCTTGCCTCTTATTAAGGATAGCTCTTCAGCAGTCCTCAAGGCATATTGGTCAGTCATCCCGGCGATGTAGTCAACCACCCTTTGTTCACTCTCATCACTGTAGGCAGAATACTCCGGTGGTAGCCTATCTTCATGCTTGCTGAAGTATCCGTATAGTGAGCGAATCACCTCTCTCGCCTTCTCGGCCTCCCCCTCGGCGGAGCGTTGGTTATATACCCGGTCAAAAAGAAACTCACGCAAGGTGTTGGTTGCCTCCAGAATCCGAGGACTCATACCTATAGCCGGGCGCGGCACAGCACCATCACCCCTGGCTGCCCAGGAGTAGTCAATAATGTCTGAAACCATGGTATTGATGCGCTGTGAATGAGAGTGACCTAATATCGTAGCCGCTGAGGGTGGCAAGTCGTTTTCGGTGATGATGCCTGCCCTTATCGCATCCCCAATATCATGATTGATGTAGGCTATGGCATCGGCAATCTTAACCACCTCACCCTCAAGGGTATGCACCTTCCCCCAGTCCTCCCCCAGAATATCCACCCTTGTCTTAGAGTGATTCAAAATGCCGTCTCTCACCTCCCATGTAAGATTGAGCCCCTGCCCATCTTTTTCCAAAAGGTCAACCACCCGCAGGCTCTGCTCATTATGTCTAAAGCCCTGGTAATAGAGCTCATTCAGCACCTCCTCACCCACGTGACCGAAAGGGGTATGACCCAGGTCATGACCTAAGGCAATCGCCTCGGTGAGGTCCTCATTAAGGTTTAGAGCTCGAGCTATAGTTCGGGCTATTTGGGCAACCTCCAGGGTGTGAGTGAGCCGGGTAACAAAGTGGTCACCCAAGGGAGCGATAAAAACCTGCGTCTTATGCTTGAGACGGCGGAAAGCCTTGCTGTGGATAATGCGGTCTCGGTCGCGCTGGAAAGCGGTTCGTATTGGGCATGGCTTTTCATATCTAAGCCTGCCCCGCGACGATTTACTTTTCACCGCATAGGTAGAAAGGCTTCCCTCTCTCTCCTCAGTTAGCTGGCGAATATTAAGCCGACTAATCACTTAATATTTAACCTCGCTTCAGCCTTAGCCACTATCTCCCTAGTGGTACCAATCATGTCTGGGCTTATTGAGACTGAGGTAATACCCCACTCCACTAGCTTTTCCGTAAGCTCAGGATACACTGACGGTGCCTGTCCACAAATAGAACAGGTGATTCCCATACTCCTAGCTACTTTAATTGCCCTCTCTAGAGCTATAAGCACCGCTTCGTTTCGCTCATCAAATAAATATCCTAACCTTGAGCTATCCCGGTCGATACCGAGGATAAGCTGGGTCAGGTCATTGGAACCAATGGATATACCATCAATACCGACCTCAATGAATTTGTCAATAAGAAATATATTGGACGGCACCTCAACCATCATCCACAATTTGAAGTCATCGGAACTACGCAATCCCCGAGCTTCTAGGTGCTCCTTAATTTGAGCCATGCCCTGAACAGTACGGACGAAGGGAATCATAACCCACAGGTTCTTGTGGTCTTCTCTCGCCCTCTTTATGGCTTCTATTTCCAGGTCAAATACATCCGGGTCGTTAACACACCGGGTTGCTCCTCTATAACCAAGCATAGGGTTATCCTCATGCTCTTCATACTTTCTCCCGCCTTTGAGGGCTCGATACTCGTTGGTCTTGAAGTCGGTGGTTCGGTAGACTACCGGGCGGGGGTCAAACGCCTGAGCAAAGGTATTAATACCCTGATAAAGCTTATCGACAAACTCATGGCCCCTGTTCTGTTTAATCATGTACCGGGGGTGTTCACCAATGCGAGCAACCATGAACTCGGCCCGGAGTAAGCCGACACCGTCTACATTACGCGCTGCCACTACCTCAGCCAGCTCAGGCTGGGCCAGATTTACATACACCTTAGTCTTGGTCTTAATTGCTTCCCTGAGGAAACTGGTAACCGGAGCAGTTTTAACTCTTCTAGTCACTTTACCGTCGTAGATTTTGCCCCGTGAGCCGTCTACAGTAATTATCTGCCCATTAGTCAGGGTAGTTGTTGCCTGCTCGGCACCAACTACACACGGAATTCCTAGCTCCCGGCTAATGATGGCAGCATGGGCAGTTCTACCTCCACGGTCGGTTACAATGGCTACCGCTCTTTTCATTGCCGGCACAAAGTCAGGGGTGGTCATTTCTGCCACCAAGATATCACCCGTTTTCACTTTGTCTATTTGGGAGGCTTCATGTATTATTCTGGCTGGTCCTGAGGCAATACCCGGGCTGGCAGCAGCTCCAGCGAGAAGCACCGGGGCTTTAATTTCGGATTCAACCTCAGCCGCTTCCTTGATAGTAGTTACCGGGCGGGTCTGGACAATATAGATTTGGTTGTTTTCTTTCGCCCATTCAGTATCCTGGGGAAATTGATAATGGTCTTCTAACCGTTTTCCTAGCTTGACTAGCTGAAGTATGTCATCATCGGTTACCTTCTGTTGAGCTTGAGTCGACTGTGGGAGTGGCACCTGAATATTTGCCCCTTTGTCATCAGCGACAGGGTTCCTGACTAGCTGCCACTCTTGCTTAGCTATTTTCTTACTAATGATTTCCAGTCTCTCCTTATCTACGACATACAGGTCAGGGGTTACCTCCCCAGAGACGAGGGCTTCACCAAGCCCAAAGACAGCCTCAATAACCACTTTGCCGGTATCACTGGTTACCGGCTCTATGGTAAACATCACCCCAGACGCCTGAGACGCCACCATTTTTTGAACTGGGACAGCCAGACCAACCTTAAAGTGGTCAAAACCCTGGTGCTGCCGATAGAAGATAGCTCGTGGTTCAAAGAGAGAGGCCCAGCATCCTTGAACCGCATCAACCACTTCATCTTCGCCCTGCACATTAAGGAAGGTGCGTTGCTGACCAGCGAAGGAGGCTTCAGGCAGGTCTTCAGCGGTAGCCGAAGAGCGGACAGCAACCAAGCCCCCACCCATCTTGATATAGGCTTCCCTAATCTCTGTGGCTATATCCGGTGGCATGGTAGCATTTAGAATCATCTGCTTAATTTCATCGGCAATCTGTTGAAGTTGTTTACTATTACCTGGGTCTAGTGGTCCTAGCAGCCGCCGAATTTCATCAGTTAGCCTTGACCTGCGCAGGAAATCAAAATAGGCGGTGACAGTTACAATAAAACCCGGCGGAACAGGAATACGAGCCTTGGTCATTTCACCCAGATTTGCCCCCTTCCCCCCAACCAGAGGTACATCCTTTTGGGTGACCTCATTGAACCAAACTATAGTCTTTGGCTCTTGGAGCATGGGGTACCTCCTTATGCTTTACCTTTGAAGGAGAATGGAACTGGATACAAGCCTCTATCCATAGTGTAATTATACCATAATAAGGCAGTTTAGCTAAAAGCAATGAGCAAACTGGCCATATTAAGGTGATTTACCAATAATCTCCCTACTTCCAGTTGACAGCGGTGATGATGGGGGGTAGAATTAAGAACGGGCTGAGAAATAGAGGAGGCGTGGTCATGATAGAGATGACTATTGACAGTATCAGGGTTAGTTTGATGAATTATCAACGGGTGGTAATTCTGAAAGAAAAAATGGCGGAGCGCTATCTCCCGATTTGGATTGGTCCCGCTGAGGCAGACGCCATAGCGGTAAAACTGCAGGGCGTGGCCGTGCCAAGACCATTAACTCATGACCTGTTATCCTCAATCATCGATAACCTAGGGGCGACGGTCAACTCAATCATCGTCAATGAGCTTAAGAACGATACCTTTTATGCCAAGATTATGCTTAATGCCGATGGAGGGTTACTTGAGGTCGACTCTCGTCCTAGCGATGCCCTAGCGCTGGCGGTAAGGGTAGAGGCACCAATTTACGTTGAAGAGGCAGTCTTAGATAAAGCCGGTATCTTGCTCGACCAGGAGACGGGTAAACCTATCCCACAGGAGGGGGAAAAGGGAGGGGCTACCGGCAAGGGTGAGAAACCTAGCGAAGAGGAATTACAGAGAATGTCGGCCTTCTATGATTTCATTAATACCCTTGATTTAGAGGACTTTGATAAGCGCAAGTCCTAAACTACCAGGGACTTGGCTAGCAGAATATCGGGGCTTGCTACTTAGTGGAAAGTTTATTTTGGGGTCGCTTATGACCAGGTTGACAACACTGATGCCACCTCGTCTTGACTTTAGAGCTAGCGTGAAATGGTCAACGAAAGTGTTATCAAGAAATTGATGTCCTCAATTAAGTGTGCTGTTTGCGGACAGCGTTATGAGGAGGATGGTATTAAAATCCTGGGTCACCAGGAAGATTTATGGTTTTTGGGCGTATCCTGTTCCGTGTGCCACACTCGGTGTTTAGCGGCGGCAGTAATTAAGGAGGATAAAGCACCTCAGGTTATTACTGACCTCACTGGGGCAGATCAGGGAAAATTCAGGAATGTGGATAGGCTAACCGCCGACGAGGTGCTGGATATGCACAATTTCCTGAAAAACTTTGACGGAGACTTCTCTCGACTTTTAACCCCAAGTAAGGACGACACCTAGAGGCATTTAAGACACCACTTCATCTATTCTATGAATTGATAAAAAGCCCTGGACCATTTTTTAGTTCTGGGGCTTTTTAGCTGCCCAAGTTAGCTTGACCTAGAGGTAGTAGATTTGATATGCTGCTAACGATAATGTTGAGGTTGGTATGAGCAGGTGGGTAGCGGCGCTGAGGCTGGTAGGGGTGGGATTTTTCGTTGGTGGCTCTATTTTATTGGGTGTGGTTGCTGGTCTGTGGCTGGATAACAAGCTGAATTCTGCACCTATTTGGGTAATTGTCGGGTTATTTCTGGGACTGGTTATCGCCTTTTATGGCGTTTACCGGATGCTTCTGCCCTTCATGGGTAACAAACGAGACAAGGAGAATAGCTAGTGCCTAAACGGGGCTTTTGGGGGTTCTCATCCCCTGTCGTGGTTGGGGTTCTGTTCGTTGTCCTGGTACTCTTTCTGGTTAGCCTACTTAGCGGTGCTCTGGGCAGTAGTCTCTTTGGTGACCTCGGACTACCTAGTTGGCTTAGCGTTCCCCAACCACACCCTGAACTTCCAGCTGGTGTGGTTTTCCACCTGCTCGGCTTCCCGATAACCAACAGTATCATTGCTGCTTGGCTCAGTATTATCGTCTTGGTTGGGATTTCCTACGCAGTTACTCGTCGGCTAAAGCTGATACCAACTAGAGTGCAGAGCATGCTGGAATCAGCACTCGGTTGGTTGCTTAACTTTTGCCAGGATGTTGCCGGCAAGGAAAATGGGCGCCGCTTCTTTCCCGTAGTGGCTACTATCTTTCTCTTCGTGATAACCAATGCCTGGCTGAGTTTAATACCTGGGTTTGGCTCAATACTTATTACCAACGCCGAGGGTGAGGTGGTAGAATTGTTTAGGGGTGCCAATACTGATATTAATCTGCCACTGGCTTTGGCTCTTATATCCTTCATCTTTGTTGAATATTGGGGTATAAGGTCGTTTGGTGGTCTCCGTTACCTAAGGAAGTTTGTTAATGTAGGCCAGTTTTTCAGGAGTATAGGTCAGCTAGTCAGGGGTAGGCTTCGGGCTGGAATTAGCGGGCTATTCACCGGAATCGTTGATATTTTCGTCGGTATTTTGGAAGCACTTAGCGAACTGGTGCGCATCATAAGCTTTACCTTTCGTCTGTTCGGCAATATGACCGGGGGCGAGATACTACTTTTAATGATACTATTCCTGGTTCCCTTTATACTGGCTATTCCCTTCTATGGTCTTGAGTTACTCATCGGCTTTGTTCAAGCCCTTATTTTTGGTGGACTTACTCTGGTATTCGCTACCATTGCTGTTACTCATCATGAGACAGAGACAGCTTAAAAAAGAAGAGGGTCGTTCGTGCGAAATTTGTGACAAGGAGGAGACAGAATGGAAACAGAAGCAATCAGAATGTTAGCAGCAGGATTGGCTATGGGTTTGGGTGCTATTGGACCTGGGATAGGAATCGGGATTTTAGGCTACGGCGCTATGCAGGCGCTAGGGCGTAACCCTGAAGCCAGAGGGCCAATAATGACAAACATGATATTGGCTATCGCCTTCGCTGAGGCAATTGGTATCTATGCTTTAATAGTGGCGATTTTAATTGCTGGTAAAATACTGGGATAAGTACGTCAACACTTTCGGTATTTCTAAGCTGACGTACTTCAGAACTTGCCTAGAGAAGAAAAGGAGTGTGGGATTATGCAAGAGGAAGGGATTCCAACTATAGCTCTTATTATGGCGTCGACCGCAATAATCATTGGGATAGTTGTGGCCTTTACAGTTATTACCTGGGTATTTCTACTAACATAGCCATAGTGTCTTAAAGTTTAGTTTAGAATATTTTACCCCTGCTATTATGGTCATAGTCTATCTGGAGGAGTTACTGTGGAAGGACTGGGAATCAACCTACCAACATTATTGGCACAAATTGTGAATTTTGCTATTCTGCTCGGTCTCCTGTATCTGGTTGCCTATAAGCCAATTATGAGGATGCTTGATGAGCGCTCCCGGAGGGTTAAGGAGAGCATGGAGCAAACGGAACTTATCAAGCAGCAAGCAGAGCGGGCTGAGGAAGAGGTTAAAAAACAGATTGAAGCGGCTGGTAGAGAGGGACAGGACATAATAGCCCGGGCAGTGCGCTCCGGGGAAGAGGTTAGGCAAAAGGCACAGCAAGACGCCAGGCAAGACGCCGAATCCCTTATCGTTCGGGCACGGGTGGAGATTCAGCGAGAGCGGGACGAGGCTGTTGGCGAGCTGCGTAAAGAGTTTGCTGATTTAACCATACTGGCAGCCGGAAAGGTTATTGACCGCTCGCTGGATAAGGAAGCACATCGCCAGCTCATTGATAAGGTATTGAAAGAAAGCACAACCCTGAAAAAGGGTTAGGGCGGTTTTACTAAGGGAGTAGATAAATAACATTAGAAAGGGTTTAACTTCTTGTATTTAGGGAGAAGCTGTGGCGAGAAGAGTTTACGCTAGGCGCTATTCCCAGGCAGTATTTGAGATTGCGCTGGAGTCAAAGGAGCTAGACAGATGGCAGTCTGACCTGAAAAAGATGGCCAGCCTGGTTGAAGACGCCACAGTCATTGCCTTTCTGGAAAGCCCCAAAATTCATTTTGCTGATAAAGCTAGACTGCTATCCGGACAGCTACCTGATATAAATCCTCTAGCCCTAAATCTAGTTTATTTGCTAGCTGATAGAGGCAGATTAGCTATGCTAGGTGATATTGCTGATGACTATCAGCGACTGCTGAATAACTACCTTGGCATAGAGACGGCTGAGGTTACTACTGCCATCCCCCTAGGCGAAGAGGATAAACTAAGGCTGGCCGAGCATCTCGGGGCTATGGTCGGTAGAAAGGTGACGCTCAAGACCGAGGTTGATTCCAGATTAATAGGCGGGATTATCGCCAGAATTGATGGCAAGTTACTGGACGGCAGCACCCGCCGTCAACTAGAGGCTTTGAAGAAGGAGTTGGTTAAGACAGTGAGGTAATCAGAGGTCATTTATCAGGGAAGCTTGAAGGGTTGAACCCTTAAGGCTATGCCCTGACGCCCCAGGCTTTTTCAATCTCTAACCTAGTATTTGGGCCCGTGCTCCACCACCCCGGCAGGAGTTATTGTGTCATAGCTCAAGGTAGACGTCATTACCACAAGACGACACATTCCGATGTTTCGTGCAATCGACTCTTAGTTGCTAGGCGGCAGAATCAGTATTGGGGCGTTTCTAGGGGTGGGGAATACCCCCGCTAGCCTTGGCCTTGACAGAGTTCTTCAGAAGTCGTATAAATGAGAGAAAAGTTAGTTGACGGGAGGTTAACTCCATGAAGAAGATCATCCAGGTCAAGATCTATAAAGGTGAAAAATACTATGTTGCCGAGTGCGTCGACCTACCCGTGGTTACTCAAGGCAAAACCCTAGACGAGGCGGCGGAGAATATAAGGGAAGCAATTGACCTGCATCTGGAAGGAGAGAACCTGGAGGACTGGGATATCCTTCCCGATTTTTCCATTTTAGCCAATCTGGAGCTTGAGCCAGCCCATGCCAAAGCTTAAGAGCCTGACTGGCGAAGATGTTATCAAAATCCTCTCCCGGTTCGGCTTCGAAATTGCTTCCCAGAGAGGAAGCCATGTCAAGCTGAGAAGGGTTTTAGCCGACGGGACAAAACAGGCCTCACTATCCCCCGGCAGAAAGAGATGGATAAAGGTACGTTGAGGGCCGTTTTCAGACAGGCCCTTAGATATATTCCTGAAGAGCAACTGAGACCACATTTTTACAGTGATTAGATAGAGATTATGTTCCCCCGTTTCACCTATTCAGTCAGGACAGGCCTCAAAAATCCTGAATTCTAACTTGTCAATCGCTTCGGCCTGCTCCTTATTCTCAATCTTAATATACCTCATGGTAGTGTTAAGACTCTTATGACCGGCGAGATCTTTTATGGTTAAGGGGTCTATCCCCTTCTGATGTAGCCTAGTGCAGAAGGTGTGCCTTAAGATATGCGGGCCTCGCTTACCCTTGTCAATGGCGGCCAATTTCAAGTATCTTCGCACTATACCGTAAACATGGCTGCGGTCTAGATTGCTCCCATCGGTTCCCACAAAGAACCTGCCATTTTGAGCCTGCTGCCGGTTGGCTAGATAATTTACCAATGCGCTCACTGTTTCCCCATTGAGGTGTAGATACTGCTCCTTATTGCCTTTCCTGGTTATCTTTATCTGACTCCTTCTAAGGTCAACATTAGTCAGTTTCAGGTTGGTCAACTCTGATGCCCTCAGCCCAGTATGAAGGAACAGGACGACTGTCGCCATATCCCGCTCACGAACTTGTGGCTTGGCCTCTCGAGCTATTGTCGTCAAAAGGTGGATAGACTCTTCATCAGTAAGGTATTCTGGCTCTTTCTCTGGTATCCTGGGGCTCTTTATTGAGGTTGCTGGGTTTACTTCTAACCTCTCGGTCTCTATCAGGTAGTTGAAGAATGACTTTATCGCTGCCAGTTTTCGCGCCCTGGTGGCACTGGAGTTGCCTTGTATCAGGCAATGCACTCACTCAATCCCATTTCGTTTGTGCGTTACGACTATGGCGTAGTACGTTGCGCTCAAAGCTGGTTCGAATCCTCTTCAGTGGAGCTTGCCCTACTATGAAAATTCCAAGGTTTCCGCCAATGGACTTATCGCCTTGGCTGTGCCCTGATGGATAGAGAGTTGTCAAACAAATCTACCAAATATCAAACCTCTTGTGATTGATACCCACTCAATGGAGAGAATAAGAGGGCTACCGCTTTTCAAACTCCTTGAACCGGTAGCCTATTCCCCGTTCGCCTAGGATATATTTTGGATGCTTCGGGTCCTCCTCTAGCTTCTGGCGTAGATAAGTAATGTAAAGCCAGAGATAATGGTCTTCATCCCGGTACTCATAGCCCCAGACTCTTCTTAGCAGGGTCTCATGGGTGAGAACATGGCCGGCATTGCTTACCAGGTGGTACAAAAGACGGTATTCAGTGGGCCTGAGGTGGACTTCCTTACCTCTAACCACGACCTTACGTCGACCGAAATCAATAGAGAGGCTGTCGTCTATCCGTATCTCGGTCTTGGGTGCCGGAGTGGGCATCTCAACCCGGCGAAGCACCGCCTTTACCCGTGAGACAAGCTCCTTGGGGCTGAAAGGTTTGGTGACATAGTCATCAGCTCCCAGGTC
>Ga0209979_1003576_pt1 | contig 13594 bp, 9 predicted proteins | sample AnhtaG_FD_183114 | JGI IMG/M metagenome (GOLD analysis project Ga0209979, IMG submission 183114) | Deep subsurface microbial communities from Anholt, Denmark to uncover new lineages of life (NeLLi) - Anholt_01485 metaG (SPAdes) (version 2) | ecosystem: Environmental > Aquatic > Marine > Oceanic >...
GATTGCAGAGCAAAATGGTGATTGCCATAAGTGCCTAAATGGCCGGATGTTACAGCCCGATAGTCAAACGAATCCAGAAGGGCGGGGAAAAAGCCCTAAGTTTGAGAAAAATACTCTTGACATCGATAGGAAAATCCGGTAATAATATAGAAAAGAAAGTCTATGGAGTGATGGGTCGGTGATCGACAGCAGAAAACTTATCACAGTGGTTATTGTGGGGCTGGTCGTTACGGCAGCCGCTTATGCCGATATGGTACCAGTGTCAAGGCTGGATGCTGGACCCCGGCAGTTACCGAACGTTTGCGGCCGGACAGATCTCCAGTACACGAATTTATCCAGCCCATCTAATTTCTCCAGCGTCGGTCATCTGGATTTATGGTCTGTCGAGTTTTTACCCGAGGCAAATGCGGATGTCAGCCAAACCTCTGAGATACAGCATCCGCAAATCTTGACCAATGGACAGGGCAGCTTAAATTTATGTCTGTCTGCTTTGATAGGCCTGGGTTTGTGCAGTTCTGCTCACTGGGTGAAAAGGCTGTCCTTTGGCTTTATTCCGGAATGGTACCACGATGGTGGTCCTTTCCAGATTGGTCACAGTTTTGCTGTAACACCGGAATCTCTCTGCCCCGTACCGGTTTGCTGTTTTGTTCAGCCGGTCTGCACGGTGGAGGATTCTCTTATACAATACCGCTTGAGGACAGTTGTGTCCCTCTGGCGAAAATCACAATTCACACCATGTGTACTTGCATCTCGAGGACCTCCTGACATGTCATAAAAAGATTGTCTCCCTCTGCTTTAAATGTGGGAGCAATCATCGGATTGAGTATCTTACTTGATCTGACGAAGAAGTTATTAAACTGACATATTATGGGAAGGGGAAACAAACAATGAAACGAGTTTTGATATTTTGTGTGGTGGTCGGATTGCTTGCAGGACAAGCGTCCGCGGATATGTATATCCTCGACGCACCTCTGGCGAGGCAGTTCACCCGATTATCTGCTGAGAGTGCAATTAACAAACTATGGCTTGTGATCGATAATCCTGGTACCCCGGGCTCCACCGCGTATGTTAACGAAACAGGAGTGACCCCCCCCGATTACGGGGATCCCATGCACTACGCGGTTGGTTTTGTGGGCATTTTAGCGCAAAGCGATACCATGATGATCGGCACGACGTACAGTGGAGACATTGGTTATGACAGTTTTGGGGCGGCGCTGGCAAATGACAACGACGATCCATGGAAGGTTCGGTTGTTCGTATCAAATGATGACCTTCAAACTACGACCACCAGCGACGACTGGGTGACATTGTCCGGCGCGTACATTCCTGGGGGAGGAGGGGTACAGAAGGCGTTCTTGACCCTTGAGGGCATTGACTTTAATACGCTGACACACCTTGGCTTCGAGGTTGAAGGTCAGAGATCCGTCGACATCTTCCACGTCTCGGTCGTTCCCGTTCCGGCTGCTGTGATTCTTGGTATTCTCGGCTTGAGTGTAGCTGGTTTGAAATTGCGTAAGTATGCATGAGAAGCCCTATAGCAGGAAATCATGTGATAATGACAATAATGACAAGACTGCCACTGGCAGTTAGGAAACTTAGAAGACAAGGAGATTATGATGAAAAGGTTAGTAACAATTTGTACGATAATTTTTGTTCTGGCTGTTGGCAGTGCTCAGGCAGATATGGCAGTGGGAGTTCTCACCTTTGATGATCTTCCCGCCGCGGGCCCAACGAAACCAGCCCCAATCCCTGATGGGTACGGCGGCTCAGGCGTAACCTGGCCGAACATGTACTACTTTGATGCGTCTGGTTATCCCTCGGGATTCTTGAACGGCATGTTCTCTTCGACGAATGTGGCCTTCAACTTGCAACCTGTCGTGAACGTTTACGACAGTGATCCCTTTGATTTCGGAGGATGCTATCTGACAGGGGCAAGGAATGATGGCCTTAACATCAAGGTCGTTGGGATTTTTGGTTACCTCCAAAAATATGAGCAAACAGTCATAGTGGACACTACAGGCCCAACATGGTTTCAGTTCGATTACTATGGCGTTGACAGACTGAAGTTTACTGCTTCGGGTGGGATAGAGAATCCTGACTATGAAGCTCCTGGTCTCACTTTTGTCATGGACGACTTCACAGTGGTTCCTGTCCCCGGTGCCGTCCTGCTGGGCGTGCTCGGCCTGGGTGTAGTTGGCTGGAAATTGCGTAAGTATGCATGAGAGCACAGCCGAATGAAGAAATTTCTACTCTGAAATCTTAAGGAATGAAATTAATAATGGTGAAAAGAAAAATATTGTTGTTGTTTATTTGTTTTGCGGCTTTGTGCCTAACCGCTGCACCTGCAAGGGCGGATATGGTTTTGTTCGATTTCCACTATGGCAGCCTTACCTCGACGTACACCTCTGCAACGGGCGCGTTCAGCGCGTCAATGAATCCGGTGACAACCTCGGGCAGCGTGACCCGTTTAGAGGCTCCCATTGGGTGGGCGCAATTTTGGCCGGGTGTACCAGGGCAACCACCAGTGGAGAGTTGGTGGAACACCTTGGGAGGCGATTTCTTGCTCGAGATGACGATCGACCACATCAATGCGGGTACCGCGGACGGGTCCGGCACGTTCACTATCACGGACACCGGTGGTGATACAATCACCGGAGGCCTTGCGGGTGACTGGATCGACATGGGGCCGTCTAACGTCTTCGTAGGCACGCTGTCCAACGTGTTGTTCGTTGTCTCCGATGATGGGAACTTCGACGGTCACTCCGGCTCTGTGTCGATGTCCTTCACATCGCTTCCGCCGTGGTACGGTACCCTGATTGAGCTGAGCACGACATCCACCTGGTTCAGCGAGGGTGATTACACCACGAATAGTGGCAGCGTGGACGCGTCGGTCGTCCCTGTTCCGGCTGCTGTGATTCTTGGTGTGCTCGGCTTGGGTGTAGTTGGCTGGAAATTGCGTAAGTATGCGTGAGAGCCTCATAGTAGGCTATCATGTGGTCAGTAATAAGATTTGCAGGCGAAGCCCCGCTAAAGGGGCTTCGCAGGCAGGTATTGGTCTTCGCGGAGGAGTAATCAGCCCCCGCTCCTGTCTTCCGACAGGAAGACGCGGGGGTCCTGGTTTGGTGGGTTAATACATTGGGGGGTATTGCAGCAAATAACAGGTCTGGGAAAAGTATATATTTGGCCTAACCCGGCGTAGCCGGAACCAAACAAGCTTTAATATTAGAACGAAGTCCCAACATTATCGCAAAACAGCCGCTTCGCGGCTGAGATTTATCGCATTGAAGGCAACAGCATAATCATAATGCTAACAGACTAATCAAATCATCTTCGGTCAGATTAGATTTAAATACCAGTAATATGTCAACAAACGGCTCTTCCGAATAATGGGTAGGTGTATTGGGCGTTTCGGACGATCGAGAAAAATCGTTCGGGGCCCCAGAGGCACAAATTTCCCTCCGTCAGGCCTTCTTTGATTGCTATGGAGTTGCCGGACTGACCCGCCTGCCCCAAATTTGAGCCTCTGCCCAAACGATTTTTCTCTCCAAACAGCTCCAAGGCCCTGATCTGTTTGGTCCACCTACGCATTAACCGGATGAACCTTAAATACCAGTAATACGTCAATAAACGATAAGTGTAGTGATATTCCAAAGGAGATGTGTCATGTTTAATTGGAACAGATGTGCGAAGATTAACGTAAAGGTGCTTATCATTCTGATACTTGTCACGGTAGCGCTTGGAACCTCATTATTTGCTGCTCGTCACATCCGAAGAAATATTCTCTCGGAAATGTCTCTAAAAGCAGGGGAAGCTGCTTTTGAAGACAAGGACTGGCCGGCTGCATACAGAAACTTCAGGGAATACCTCGGCAGAAATCCCGATGATGTCGAAATCCTCAAGAAGTATGCCAAGGCCCGGCTGTCCATCCGACCGCTCGACGCCGGTAATATCAATGGAGCCATCGCGGCATATCGTCGTGTCATGCAACTGGTCCCTCTCGACGAGGTCGCCTATGAAAAGCTCGCTATGCTCTATGGAGGTATAGGCAATTTTGAGGAGCTTGCCTACATTGCCCGAACATGGCTTGAGCATGTCCCGAATGACCGAAAAGCCCCGCTGTGGCTGGCTGAGGCGTTAAAACGCCTGCGCAAAACGGATGATGCTCGACAGACACTCGATAAATTCATAAAGGAGCTCGAGGCGCTTCCTGACAAGCATGTCGAGTATGTGCAAGCTTGTGCACTGATGAGCCAGATCACAGCCGACGATGATTCCACCGGGGCAAAAACTAAAACCCTGGAATGGCTTAACAGAGCTGTTGACTACGCCCCGGAATCTGTTGAGGCACTGGCGCATCGTGCACGGTTTTACCGCGCAACACCTGACATTTCCGGCATGAGCGAGAAAGATATGCTGGCAGCCGCTCGCAAAGACCTCGAGGCAGCCGACGATCTTGGCACAGACAACCCCCGAATCCGCTTGTTCTTAGGTGCAGAATGGATGGCACACGGCGAGCTTGACCGGGCTTCAAGCCAACTGCAGGCTGCCGAGAGTCTCCCGCAGGAAACATTAGAGGAATACTTTTTCGATATAAATAACTGGACCGTAACAAGATTTCTCTTAGCTTCGGAACTGGCGATACGGAGGGAGGCCACAATTGAAGGTGCCTCTCTGGCCGATGAAACGCTGACAGTGCTGAAAGAAAGAAGACATAGGGTCCAGGTTCTCCCGTCTGCTATCGGGCTTTATATTGCCGCAGGCAAGGTTTTGGAGGCGCGGCACTGTCTTGACGAGTATCTTGACACCATGTACACCCGGGAAGGGATAGCGGAGCCCAAGCTGAGACTCGCCTACCTGCAGGCCTTGGTGGCGAAAGCCGAGGAAAGACCATACGTTGTCATCGATGTTCTGCAACCGGCCGTTGTGGGTGATGCCTCTCGTCCCGAACTGTGGCGGTTATTGGCAGAGGCCTTCAGTCGAACAGATCAGACCAGACGGGCAGTCAGCGCCCTGATAAAATATCTCCGCCTTCGTCCACGAGATCCGGAAATGACACTGCAACTGGCGAAAGAGTACCTCAAGCTGCGAGACTGGAACAGGGCATTTGAAACCGTGCGGCTGGCGGAGCTTCTGGATCCCACGGATATTATCATCAGACTGCTTCGCATCGAGGCGAGCATTTACCTGGCTGCCGAGCAGAGTTACAGAATAAACACGGCAAGGCTCGAAGGGTTGTCAGCCGAATTGGCAGAATTGCGCAAGGAGAATCCTGATCGAGTTGATATTCGCATATTGCAGGCTATCATCGCTGTTTACCTTGAGAAGCCTGACGAGGCTGAAAGGGAGCTGAAGCTGGCCATTGAAGAGTGTAAGGAACCACTAAGGGCTGAGATGCAGCTTGTAAGGCACTATTACAGAACCAAACGTATGACCGAAGCGGTCAGCATCTGCCAGATTTCCTGCGAGCGTCATTCCGAGGTTGCCGAGCCCTGGCTTTCTCTGTCGGGCCTTCGTGTGGCAAATGCAGACTATGACTCAGCCCGCAGTTGCCTCAGACAAGGGCTGGATGCCGTAATCGGCCAGTGGGAAAAGCGGTCTCTATCGATGAGGCTTGCCTTGGTGGAACTTTTGTATTCGGATCGGGCCACCGGGATAAGTCTTCTGAGTGAGCTGGCAGCGCAAGATGAACAGGAAATCCGTGCTCGCTCGCTACTTCTGGGCATCCGCGAAGTCCAGGAGGACCAGGCAAGAGTCGAAAAACTGGTCAGAGAATTACGAGAGGCCGAGGGGGAAAACGGGCTTTTGTGGCGCCTGCATCAAACGTCGTTGTGGCTGTCGTCCGATGACTGGCGTTCGAAGCAGCCGGATATTACTGACTCGCTTCAATACTGCATTAATTCAGACCCTGAGTGGTCGGCACCGGCATTACTCCTGGTGAAAATGTATGAGAAGCTGGAGGACGTCAGACGTGTCGAAGATATATGCCGGCAAGCGCTTACCAGGAATCCTTCGGCTACTGATGTGGCAGACACATTGGTGAGTCTCCTTGAAAAACAAGGCCGCTTTTCGGATGCCGAGAAAGTCCTCCAGCAGATTGAAACGAACCCCCGGGTTGTCAGTGCGTGGTACGTCCGAATGGCCCTTAGAGCGGGGGACTTTTCCCGAGCAATCGACGAGTTGAAACTCAGGGCGTCCAATGACGACCGAGATGCTAACTCACGAATACTCCTGGCACGACTTGTTTACTGGCAAACCAGGGATGCCGACCAGGCTTTTGCGTACCTGAAGGAAGCCGAAGCGATAACGTCGGGCTCCATGGCGCTAATAGCGGCAAGAGTGTCAATCCTGAGAGCAGAAGATCAAGCCGAAGAGGCCCAGCGAATCCTTAATGATTATGTGGCGAATAGTAATGTCTTCGGTGCCTATATGATGCGGGCGGCATACTTAGCTAATGAAGGTGAATTTGAACGTGCCGAGAAGGACTACAGGAAGTTGACAACCTTCGCCGAGCAAGGCGCAATAGGTTATGAGCTGTTGAGCAACTTCTATGCTCGCAATGAGAAACTTGATAGAGCCGTAGTCACGCTTGAAGAGGGTTTGGCTGCGTATCCTGCAGATTTGAGATTGAAGCGAAGACTGATGAAGACATTGTTTCTGCAGGGGCCTGCGCAAGACCAACAGAGGGCACTTGAAATTCTTGCAGCACTTGAAGAACGACTGCCGCAGGATCCCGAGCTGATGAAGCTCCGAGCTCTGCAAATTTTAGAGGAGTCGACACCACAGTCACTTAAGACTGCCAGAGAGAAGCTGGAAAATGTTATCAAACTGGAACCGATAGCGGTTGATGCGCATCTTCTGCTGATTGGTCTTGCGATGCAGGAGGGAGAATACGAGACCGCCCGCGATTGTGCGATTCGGGCTGTTGGCTCCAACCCAAACAACCTGGCATTGCTGTCGGCCAGAGGCAGGGCTGAGCTTGCAATGGAGAATACACAGATGGCGGGGCAATTAGCTCATCTGGTTCTTCAGAAAGACCCGAACAATACTGAAGCCCAAGACCTGCTCGTGGCAGCCGCGCTGAGTAGCAGGGATAGCAGCCTTCTTGAGGAGGCCCGGACGCTGATCGAATCTGCGGCCGGCAGCGACCCCACAGACGAAAAGCTGCTGCTTTCGCGGGCACGTGTTTTGGTTTCCATGGACCTGCCTCAGATTGCAATTCCTGAGCTGGAGGCCTATTGCCAAACAAAGGAAGGAAGCAGCAGTGTTGCCGCAATTGTGACACTTGCTGACCTGTATCGTCTCTCCGGTGACATGGACCAGGCAAAACAAAGGATTGAGCAGGCGGAACGGGTGGACCCGAACAATCAAGTTGTTATCCATGCCCGATTTGTATGGCTGGTAGCGCAGAACCGATTCGAGGAGCTTGCGGAAATCAGTTCTGCATATCTTTCGGCCAAAGAGCAGAATCCAACGACACTTGTGAGGGCCGCATCGGTCTTAGCCGCATTGGATTCGATGACACTCAAAAAAGAGGGATTAAAGCTATTTGAGCATGCTGTTGCCCTGTCGCCGACATCGAAAAATGCACGCCTGGGTTTGGCTTCCACCCTCTATCAGACAGGAAATGCCGAACGTGCAGAGAAAATCTACCAGGAATTGCTCGAGCAGCACCCAAATGAAATACAAATTCTCAACGACCTTGCATGGATTCTTCAAGAGCATTATCATCGCTACGCCGCTGCACTGGAGCTGGCGAATAGAGGTTTAAGACTTGCGCTCAATGATGTGGCTCTTCGGCATCTTCTTGATACAAGGGGAACTATTCTGTCGAATCTGCCGGACCGACTTGCCGACGCGAGGAACGACTTTGAAAGACTTGTAGAATTATCAACCTCTGATTCTCGGGAGCAAGCAAAGGCACTGCTGCAACTGGGCCGCATTTGTGTAAAACTCAATGACCTTGTTCAAGCAAAACAGCACCTGGAGAACGCATTGGAGATTGACCGAAAAATTGACGTATTCACAACTGACGAACGGTCGGAGATCACGAGAATTGTCCAGAGAAGCGGGACGCAGGCTGCTAAAAAGTAATATGACTTCGAGCAAGATCGAGGCAGGACAAGCCGGATTTAGATGCATTTTTTCAATAAAACAATGGTGTTGGTAGTGATTATGTTCGCTTGCGTTTTGGGAGCAGGCAAAGTTGCTTTTGCAGGCATTTACATTCAGCCTTACCTACAGAATCCTCAGCCCGACGGTATTACCATTCTCTGGTGGACCGATGACAGTGAACGCAACTGTCGGGTGCAATATTGGCGTGGCCAGTTTGAAAATGATGCAATCGCCTCAAACGAATATATCCCATCGATGGACAAATGGGTCCACGAATCAAAATTGACCAATCTGTCAGAGGAAACACAATACCAATACAAGGTGGTTTCCGGTAAACATTCGAGCAAAACCTATACTTTCAATACTTCAAAACGCCGAGACAGCAACTTTCATTTTGCCGTCTTAGGTGATGGCAGAACAGACAACGATACAATAATAGATCGCCATCGCAAAATCGCAAGAATGGCGGTAAGCTTTGGAGCCGATATTATTTTTGAAGTTGGCGATATGGTTGAAAACGGCGCGGCGGAACATTGGGGGCGTTTCTACCGCCGGGTAATTACCGCTTCCGATACCAATGATCCCGGCAGTGATTTAGCAAGTAAAATCCCTTACCATACTATTGTCGGTAATCATGAGATTTACCTCGATAAAACCGGCTACCCCGGAGGAAATCTAAACACTGCTATGGCCCGTTATAAAGCCCTGGTTGCTAATCCTAAAAATGGCTCTGCAAATTCCAACTGGGAGGAACGATACTACGCAATCAAGTATGGCTGTGCTACGTTCATCGTCCTTGACAACAATAATGACCTAAGCACCACAGGCTATGATAATCACGATCTTCTCGGTGATAACGATACTCCTCCCTGGTCACCAGGCAACGAACAGTACAAATGGATGGTCAAACAATTACAGGATGCTCAAAAAAACAGTGTCTTTACCTTCGTGCTTTTCCACCCATCCCCGTACTCTCGGGGAGTGCACGGTGACCCGTGCGATGCCCAGCGAGGTATTGAGATCCGAGTACTGGATCCGATATTTCGCCAATGTGGTGTAGATGCCGTCTTTACCTCGCACGACCATTTCGTAGAGCACTGTCTTACGGGGCCGGTCGGCTTTGAAAAAGAAATGAATATAGCTGACGCAAACAATCTCAACTGGCTGGTAATGGGAAATTCTGGCCATACCTCACGGGCTCAAGCTCCAGGTTGGGAAGAATGGATGGATATCCTTGGCAATGACGCCCCGCCATACTATACGGTTTATTTCTATGATTGGGCCGGTGATCATACCCTCTGCTCATTTTATGATGTCGATATTATCCATCGTGGAAAAGGCTTTTGGCAGGCAACTTTCCAGGTTGTACGCTCCGACGGCAAAATTTTCGACACTTTTTCAATTGACCGAAAAGACCCCTTGCGGAAAAAACAAAGTACACCTCCAACGAAGCTGTTCGGGAGAACTGACAACAATTACCGTTTGCTGATGGTAGGCGTTGTCTTAGGACTGGTAAAGAAATTAGGTTTCGTTTTTGGCTGAGCGAGGACAAGGCTGGCAAGGAAGCAAAACGCAGGCCTACTGGTTGGTAGTCCGAGTTTTGCTGTCACCGCCAGCCGAAGCCGCAGCCAGCCAAAAATGGAAGATAATTTATTTACAAGTCCTTAGTATCTGTTTCGGCATTTGCAGTGATTTTCATAATCAAACGAATGATGCTGGAAAAACGCGGATAGAGCCAAAGCTTAACTTCTCTCCTTGGCATCAGATGAATGAGCCACTCTCGGTTAATTCAAGAGCAAGGATTTTTCGAAAAAAATCAACATCGCCGTGAAGCCTGAAAGACAAACGAGTGGTCCCCATAAATACATCGGTTGGATAGTCCTATCCGCATACTTGCTATTCCTCGTATACCGGGCCCTGCGTCATGGCGAAGGCGGTGACATTGCGAACGTCCCCGTGTGGAAACTACAAGACTCACGCCAGATTCTCGGGTGGATTGGTGGGCTTGTCCTCATGGGTTTCTGTGAGTTCGCGTATTTCGTCCCTGTTGGCTTTATCGCCACCATGGTTGTTCCCCGTGGTTTGGGGTGGTTTCGCCGGTTTCCGATAAGTCTTCCCGCCCTGGTGGTGGGAAGTACACTCACGGTCATGGTGAGCGTTGTCGATATCGGCCGGTCATCACATTTGGCTGTAGTAGTCGGCCTGGCACTTCCTCTGCTTGGCTGCCTCTTCGGAACGTGGATGGGCACAACGTGGCTTCGCGGCTGGCGGGCTCGTCTTTGGTTCCTGCCGAAGATTGCTTTGCTGGCTTTCCTGGCTGCTCTTTGCACCAGCATCATTCTGTGGTTGTTAGTGGAAGATAAGCCTTTGCCTTTCGAAGCGGCTCGCGTAACTTCTGCCGAGAAGCGACATCTCGTGCATCTCATTCGCAGCAAGAGTCCCAGACCTATGAAAGAGGGCCAGACCAACACCCTGCGGTTGACAGAACACGACATAAACGTCTTGCTCTCTTGGGGTCTCTCGCTCGGTTCGCCAAATCGAAAAGCGAAGGTCAGCCTGGCACACAACTCGGCTTCGCTCTCCGTGTCCGTTGGTGTGGCGCTCGGCGGAGGAAAAACTCGCTACCTGAACTTAGTGGTGACTGGCGGCTCAGGAATTGAAGAGGATATCATGAGCTTGAATGTGGACCGGTGCCGGATAGGTTCCTTGGAAACCCCGCGCTGGCTTCTCAATCTCCTTTCCCCTGTCGTAAAATCGCTGCTTAGCCATGACCGACGTTCGAATCCGTTTCTCGATGCCATCAGAGGGCTGACGATCAAACCAGATTCGATCGAAGTCACCTACAGTCGCCTGCTCCTGACCCCCGGATTTCGGGAGGATCTTTTCGGCCCGGCCAATGCGAGCGAGGATATGCTCGCGTCCACGCGGGCTCAAGTGGATCACCTTCTCGCTGTTGTCAGCCAATTACCTCATAAGCGACCTGGCTTCGGCATGTGCTTCGAGACCGTATTTTCTCTTGCCCGCGAGCGCTCCGCCGAGAGAGATCCGGTTATCGAGAACCGGGCGGGTATCTTCGCCCTCGGAATGCTTCTGGGTCATCCTCGCGTCGAAGAATTCCTTGGACCAGTCATTGACGACCGCAACAGTGGCGCTGCTCGAGATGCCCTACGCCGCGTCGTTCTTCGCGGGCGATCCGACTGGGCCAAACATTTTTGCGTGAGCGCGGCGATCACCCTACTTTCCGACGAGGTCGTGAGTGATGCCGCCGGCCTACTTAAGGAAGAGCTCGATGCCGACATAGGCGGAAGTGGTTTCTCGTTCCCCGATCTGCTCGCGGACCGGGCCGGCACCACATTCGCTGACTGGGCAACTCGCGACGAGGCAACTGCCCGCGCCATGCAAGAACGTCTCGCTCGCGGCTTTCGGGTCGAGGAGTTTTTCCCGCCGCCGGCAGACTTGCCCGAAGGAATTCCCGATGCTGAGCTACAATTGCGCTACGGGGGTGTTGGCGGGAAAGGCTACCGCCGTCTTATCGAGGAGATAGAGCGACGCATTGCCACTTGCGCTGCGTATCGCTGACTGGAGTAATGCACGCGGTGATGATCATGGGTGTCCTTTTTTGATGCCGCAGCGTTTTGCCTCAATGGCCCTGGAACAGGTTGATACTGATGCCATTATCTATGCATAGAGCACCACCGAACGCAGGCCGTCGGAGTGTCACGTCACCCGTCGCGGGTGTCACGGTGGTGGGCAAAGCACCGTGAAGTGTCACGGCATGATGCTTCCTTCCAGGCTTTGCTCTACAGGAGTATTTATGAAGATACTAAATGTAGTTGGTGCCAGACCAAATTTCATAAAAATAGCGCCGTTGATGGCTGAATACAGCCGGCACGAGAACATTCATGCAATTCTTGTCCACACGGGACAGCACTACGACGACACAATGAGTAACCTCTTCTTCAGCGAATTGGGTATTCCCAAGCCCGATATCAATCTGGAGGTGGGATCTGGCAGCCACGCCGTACAGACCGCCGAGATCATGAAGAGGTTTGAGCCGGTTCTCATCAACCATAAACCAGATGTGGTTGTGGTGGTTGGTGATGTGAACAGTACTATTGCCTGTGGCCTTGTGGCGGTAAAATCAAGAGCCAAGCTTGCTCATGTAGAGGCCGGCCTGCGCAGTTTCGACCGCTCTATGCCGGAAGAAATCAATCGTATATTGACAGATTCTATAAGCGACTTTCTTTTCTGCACCGAGCAGACTGGTGTTGACAATCTTATTCGTGAAGGCATTCCTCGGGAGAAGGTGCACCTTGTAGGGAATGTTATGATTGACACATTATTAAGAAATGAAAAAAAGGCTAAGAAGTCAAATATCTTAAGCCTATTAAATCTTGACGGAGATGATTTTGCAGTCCTTACTTTGCACCGCCCCTCAAACGTTGATGACTCCGTTGTTTTTGGGAGGATTCTTGATGCCCTTACAATCATACAGAATGATATGCCTGTAATTTTCCCCGTTCATCCTCGGACCCGACAGAACCTGATGTCTTGCTCGCTCGGTAAACGTGTCGAAGAAATGTCTGGCTTGCGTTTGACCAATCCTTTGGCGTACCTGGACTTTCTGAAATTGATGTCTAATGCAAAAGTGGTACTGACTGATTCAGGAGGAATACAGGAAGAGACGACTATTTTGCAGATTCCCTGCCTCACACTACGAGACAACACCGAGCGCCCAATCACAACCAAGCTCGGCACCAACCAAGTTGTCGGAACTAATCCCACAACGATTATCCAGGCCTATAGGCGAGCTGTGAACGGTGATTGGCGTAAGCCCGTGATACCCCCACTTTGGGATGGCCGCGCTGCCGAGCGAATTGTAAGAACTCTTCTCGAAGAACTCTAATGTTTGAAACCTATTTCAACATCAAGTTGCTGATAACTGCGATACTTTTTACGGCGGCTGTTCTTGTCTTTACCCACCTACCTCAAGAGACAATGCCATCCCTATTGCAAAAAGATGGCGTCGATAAGCTTGAACATGTTTTGGCGTACGGAGTAATTACATTCCTTTTTCTCATCTCGTTCAGAACTTCACCGACCATGCTTTCAGCTTTGCTCCTTTTCCTTGCGGTTTCAGTTATCGGCGCTTTCGACGAACTAACACAGCCCTTTGTGAACCGAACCGCAAGCGTCACCGATTTGGCGGCCGACATTGTTGGCATACTAACCGCCCTGTTCTTTTCTACTGTGCGAAGGCGGCGGTTCCTGAGCCCCAATCCTTGACAAATAGTACTCTGGCTCATCTGCAATATACTCTTAAAGATTACTTCTGGCAGTTGTAGCGCTTTCAGCTCTGATTCTCTCCAGAGCTTCCATTAGAGGTGTGAGCCTCAAGGCCGTTTTGTAAGCCAGCACATTTTTCCCAACAGTTGCCCCTTTTCGCAGGGATTTTTCCGGTACTGCAATCAAAATATTGTGA
>Ga0209979_1003577_pt1 | contig 13591 bp, 10 predicted proteins | sample AnhtaG_FD_183114 | JGI IMG/M metagenome (GOLD analysis project Ga0209979, IMG submission 183114) | Deep subsurface microbial communities from Anholt, Denmark to uncover new lineages of life (NeLLi) - Anholt_01485 metaG (SPAdes) (version 2) | ecosystem: Environmental > Aquatic > Marine > Oceanic...
TTAAAGAACAAGGGATGGATTTTGGAAAATCCCTCCCTATCTTCTTAAATTATTTGGGAAAACCACTTACCAGGTTTGGGATTGGATACATATTTAAGAAGTACTTACATAAGGCTGCAAAAATACAGCCCTCCCTTAAAAAGAAGCGACTTCATCCTCATAGCATGAGACATAGCACGGCCGCACATCTTCTCAAATCAGGCGTTGATCTTGCCACAATCGCAAGCTGGTTAGGACATGCCAGTATAAATACTACCAACAAATATGCCACTATGGATTTGGAGATGAAGCAAAAAGCTCTGGCCAAGGCAAAACCTTTAGGAGATGAAATTGCGCCAGAATTTTCATGGAAAGAAGATCCTGACATTTTAGCCTGGTTGGAATCCTCATAGGAGACTCTCCTGGGAATTGGTTATAGCTTTACGAGGCGAGGTTATGACCAACTCCATTAAAAAATAATGTTGAGTCTTTTGGCAAAAACACTTGATTTAAAAGCAAAATAGAAAAAGCCTCAACATTAATGAACTCTTAACATAAGTAGAAAGTGATTTTGGAGCTAATGAGTTTGTCATTGACTTCTTGAAAGAGACAGGTTTCTGGGATATTATAACCGGCATGAAGCCCGAGATGAGAAAGAACAATGGATACTCCTCAAAGATCATCTTAGGTACTCTCATTATGAAGGAACTCCTCTCTATAGGAAAGCTATCTGGAGCGGGTAAGATTCTTGAGGATGGCAAACTCGCCTCTGATATTGGTTTTAACATTGAAAAAATTAAGAAAGCAGAAAAAGAGGATAAAGGAGTAATAGATTTAGATACCTTAAGAAATCATCTCAAAAAAATCCCCCAAGAGGACTCTAATAAAGCCTTCTATAAGCACATACGCCTTTTAAGAGAAAAAAGATGGATCAGGGGCCACCAGTATGTAGCCGATGCAGTAGAACTGGAAGTTCCTTATGGAGAAACCTTTGAAGGAATGGGAAAAGTATGGAAGAAAAAAGAGAAAAGGTGGAAATATGGCTATAAACTTGAGCTCTTAATGAATGTTACCACTACCGGAAGACTACGTTTTGTAGGAGCAGCCTTAGGTCCTATAAATAGGGATGAGAGGGCTCTTCTTTTCCATATTTTTAAGGATATAGAAAAATATCTGGGCAAGGGTAAGGTAAGAGAAATAATAGATAGTCTTACCTTAGATAGAGGCTATTGGGGAGGGCATTTCTTGTGGGAATTAAAACATAGATGGGGCGTAGACTTTGTCACTTTAGTAAGAGATGATGATCTTGATTTTGTCAAACATGTAGAGTACTACCTAAGAGGAGTAGAGCCAACCTTCAAAGAAAGATGGATACAGGTTAAAAAAAGAGGGAGAAAAGAAAAAAAGAAGATCAGGCTCTGTGGTATTAATGGACTTCTCTTAAGAAGGTACTCCAAAGAAGGAAAAGAAAAGGACTTAGATAAAGTCAACGCCGTCGTTGTCTATGATGAAAAAGATGGAAAGGAAAGAAGAAGGATTTATGTTACTCCCCTAGATGCTGAAGAAGACCCTTTTAAAATCTACAAGTGCTACAAGGATAGATGGACAATTGAAAATCAAGGAATAAGGTATCTATCCCAGAGATGGAACTTAAGAGATTTGGCTGGAAGAAGCTTAAATTCTATTCAGGCCAGAATCTGGACTATTCTTATGCTCTATAATGCAGTAAAGATCTTAGAGATGAAATATGAAGATAAAATGGAAGAGCTCAAGGATAAAATGAGAGAAAAAGGTGAGCGATCCTATCTTTCAGGCTCTGCCTTAATAGTTTATGGAAGAGATAAATACTACGGGATCTTCAGTGGAGTTGTATATGGTAATCTCGTCGCCAAACGCACTGCTAAATCTACCACCAAAGAAATCGCCAAAGAACTAGAGAAAATGTTAGTCGAAAAGGCCTCAAAGAAGAAAATAGCTGAGTTTATATATTCCGTAAAGCTTCTTAGCTTATAGAGAGACTAAAACAAGAATAATTTTCTTCTTGCTTTCCTGCCAAATTTAAGGGATTATCTCGCCCACCATAGGGAAGGTATTGCTTTTTCTTGCCATTCGCTCGGTAACTGTCCAATGCCGGATAAATTTTTCTCCTTTCTTGCCATCTTTCCATTAAAAAACCCCTGATCTTCTTTGAGATACTGCTTGGTTTATTTTAAAGTTTCAGGGCCCTTCTGCATAATTACTTTACACTTCTTGTTTGACAAACTCTCCTTTATTGACTATTATTCTATATGGAGTACAAGAAAATGAGAAATTTTAGGTTTATATCCATCAAGGAAAAGATTCTCATAGTCTCTCAGGTAATAGCCGGGGAAAAGGTTCAACCTATTGCTAAAAAGCATAAGGTAAGTAGACCTTCTATTTATGCCTGGACGGAAAAAGCTTTAGATACTCTGGAGCAAGCTCTAAAACCGGCAAAACGAGGACCTAAGTTCAAAAGAGGTAAAGTGAATGCAAAAGATAAGGTCATTGAAGAACAAAAAGAGAAAATAGGTAAGCTAAACGATATCATCAGCGAGAAAGAAAAACAGATTAAAAATTTGAGAAATAAAAAGACTAATCAAACTAACGCTAACATGGAACTCACCCACCAAAGGCATTTTTTAGACCAAAACAAACCTATTATAGTGTAAAATAATTACGAATTTTTAGGAGTGCGTTCACGCCAGAAGGGATAATATCTCTTTTATTTCTCCTGAAAATACCTTTGGGTCTGAGTTTACTTTCAATTTTTCTGCAAGGGCGTTGGTTGGTTGACAAAAATTTTTTTTATACTATAATACGAAAAAATAGGAAATCGTTATTTAAAAAATGCGAAAAACACAACCGAAGTATCCCATAAAAGTTCTGGATAAATCTCTATCCATGCTGGAGGCTCTGCTCCGACAGAACTCTCCTATGAGTATAAATGAAATCAGCAAAAGTTTGGGAATCTACCCAAGCACTGTCCATCGCATGTTGGACACCTTAAAATATTGGGGATATGTGGAACAAAATTCTGGTAAATACTCAGTGAACCCCGTGTCATTGCGAGGGATGAAATCCCGAAGCAAATGTAGCGGTGCCATTTATGGCACAATTGTCGGATGAATCCGACCGCTACAAATTGATTGCCACGTCGTCCTGAACACCTTCAGGACTCCTCGCAATGACAGAAAAGAACGTACTTCACTGAATATTTACGATTTCTGAAATAATTTAGAAGGATGTTTTAATGAAGATGGAGCAAACGGCAAAGAGACGAAGCTGTGTCTTGGAAGATGAAAGTTTTCTTTATTTCTCTAATGGTGTGGTTAAACTTACCTTTTCCAAGAGAACAGGACATTGGATAGGTCTGGAATATCTTCCTGATGGATTAGTGCTTATGGATTCTCCGAAAACAAAGTCTTCTTTTCAATTCAGAACTGGTCGGGAAAGACTGAGTACTGCACTGAGAGATAATAAAGGTCCCTCCATTGAAGACGCTCAAGTGATTGGTAAGAACGCCATTTATAATAATTATATATATCGAGATTCAGGTTCAAAAGCTGAGTTATGTGTTTGCTGTAGAGAGAAACTATGGAAAGTATGGCAATCTTTTATTTTGACTTCAGGGTCTAATATTATAGAAAGAGAGATTTCAATAAAATATCTGGGAGAGGAAGAAATTAAATTACAGGATGTATTTTTGAATCTTTGTAATTTGAAAATTAATAGTTTGAAAGAATGTCTATTTCAAGCGCCAGGTTATCCTATAAAGCCAGATTTTCCTGCAGAGGATATACCAGAAGATGGATGGCAGGATTATGAATCACATCAGAATATTGAAATGGATAGTGATGTTCCTGGTTTCCTGCCTGGCTTATTTTCACTTTATAATCCTTCTAAGGGAATTGCTATTTTTTGTTGGGCATATACGCCCCAAGAGCCTTCTTTTATATACCCTAAAAGGGAAAAAGATACTGTTAGCTTCTTTCAAAAAATTATATGTGCTGATTATCTTAAAAAAGGATGTTATATTACTACTGGTAAACAGTTTATTTTAATTCCCCATGGTAATTGGAATAAGATGTTGCAAGAATTTCATAGTTTATGTCAGAAAAAGTTTGATTCTGAAAGCTGTGCTGATAATAAAACTCCTTGGAGCAAGGTTAATATATACGAAGCTCATATTGGTAAAGCTGTTTTTCCTAAAGTAATACATGAACCATTTCCCACGGTGAATGACCTAATTGCTTATTTGCCAAAGATAAAGGATTTTGGCTTTAAGGTAATTCTTTTAATGCCTCGCCAGCCTTATCCTTCTTACTCAGTGCATAATTATCAAGATATAACAACAACCTTTGGTGAAAAAAAAGCTCTGAAGTCTCTAATCAAACAAGCTCATGCCATGGGAATCTATCTGATTCTTGATATTGTGTTGCATGGTTGTATAGATAAAAAGGCAATTAAAGATACTGTTGAGCGTGTTGGCACAAAGTTTAATTATGTGTTTGACCTGTTGTTGAAAAATGCTCCGGAGCACTCGCTCTATAGAAAACAGCATGGTGATTGGTTTATGCGCAGCGAAGATGGAGAAATTGGCATGACTTATACCTTAGCTTTTGATTCAGCTAATGAAAATTGGCAAGAATACATTATTAAAGCATTGCAATTTTATATAGAAGAGTTAGATGTGGATGGCTTTAGATTTGATGCTCCCACCTGGAATTTTTTTATCAACTGGGATACTTCTCTTCCTTACCGGGGAAGCCAATCAATTTATGGGGCAGTGGAACTCTTTCGTAAGGCAAAAGATAGACTTAAAAAAATAAAACCTAATATTATTTTCTATACAGAACCCAGTGGACCTCTTTTCCGGGCTAATTTTGATCTTAACTACAATTATGATGAACATTGGCTTTTTGGTAGTATTCTTAACATGTTATCTAATCCTCGCTATCCTGGTCCTTATCCTCGAGAGAAAAAAGAGCAAATTAATGCAAAAGAACTTGCTCAGTGGTTAGAATATCGCAATCTTGTTTTACCCTCAGGAGGTGAAACTGTTCATCATATAGATTCGCATGATACTTTCTGGCTATATGATGGTCATTTTCCCCGTGAAGTCTTTGGATTAGAAGCATCAAAAGCCTTATTTGCTCTTTGTGCTTTTTTAGATGGTGGCCTTATGGTTTATGCCGGCAGCGAGAAAAATGTAGAAAAATTTTATTCTAAGATTATTCATTTGCGAAATTCTCTTCCGGAAATGAGATTTGGAAAATGTGAATATACAACCGTAAAAAGCAGTGATGATATGATTTTGCCTCTTTTTTGGCAGTTTAAGGATAATTACTCTGTTCCCATTATTAATTTTAAGAATTCTTCAGTGGAAACGAATATTTATCTTCCTGTTAATAGAATGGAAATTGAAAAAGAAGAAACCTACCTGATTTGGGATGCATTCAATAATACTATAGTGCCTTGTGATTCTCGAGGGAAAATTTTCTTAAAACTTCCTCCATATGGGATAAGTGTTCTAGTTATCAGAAAATATAAACAGTAAAATGAAAAAAAAAATTTAGAAGTAGGTAAATTTTCCGATATTGGTTATCGACCGGTTATAAAAAGTGATAATTGGCAGGTGGCTATCATTAATTGGAAAGGCCCGAGAACAGAGGTAACTTCTTTTGAGAAACACAAATTAACCGATGAAGCTTTTTTATTAATTGAAGGCACTGTTCATTTGATGGTTTTTAAGAATGATAGAGAAGATTTTGATGTTTTCCAAATGAAGAAAAATAGTGTATATAATATTCTTAAAAATACTTGGCATGCTGTTGTTCTTGAGGGAAAATGCAAAGTCGTTGTTGTAGAGAAAAGAGATACTCATTTAAATGATGACACTCGTAGAGTATTAACCCCGGATGAAAAAGAAAAAATCACACAGGCCTTGAAAAACAGTTCTTTTGATAAGATTAACTCTTAAATAAGCTCAGTGAGAAAGAAAATATCAGCGTTGAGTTCTGGCTGAAATTATCTTGAGTAATATAAACTTTAAGAAGGGTAAAAAAAATGGCGGAGTTATCAATAATGTGGCTGGGTCAGGCAGGATATTTATTAGAGTTTGATAATATCCGAGTTCTCATAGACCCTTACCTTTCTACATACATTGAGGATCAAACAAAAGGAACTCCTATCGAACATGTAAGGTTGCATCTTTCCCCAGTTGCCCTTGATAAGCTGGGAAATATTAACCTTATTTTGATAACTCATGCTCATCCTGACCATTTTGATCCAGTTACTGTCCCCAAACTGGTAAAAACAAACCCAAATTGTAAAATTGTACTTCCCCGGGCTATTTTTAATCATGTCTTAAAATTAGGATTAAGGAAGGAAAGTTTAGTTTTTCTTAGTGGTGAGCCCTCTAGGAAAATTTCCTATAAAGATTTAGAAATAGCGAGCATTCCTGCAAAACACGAAAAATTTGATAAAGATACCCAGTTAGGATATCCTTATCTGAGTTATATTATTTTCTGGAAAAATTTATCTTTTTATCATTCCGGAGATACACTGAGTTACCCTGGGCTTGCCAGGCAATTAGCAGCCTATCATATAGATGTTGGTTTTCTATGTATAAATGGAAGGGATGAGCAAAGAAAAAAATTTGGATTTACAGGTAATATGAACTACCAGGAAGCAGGGAATCTTGCAAAAAGAGCAGGCATGAAAAAAATTATTCCCATGCATTACGGGCTGTTCAGTATTAACTCTGAAAATGTAGAATATTTTGCAAACTACTGCTCTGCTTATTGCCCTGATCAGGAAGTTATTGTATTAACCCCCGGGGGAAAGACTACTTTTTCTTTCCGGGAGGAAATTGAATGATACTATTTTTTAATCCATACGGAGAAAGGAAAAATTAATGGGATATAATAATGTTGAACTAAAAAGTCTGTGTTCTAGTTTTGAGAAATTATTTGTGCCTACTATTTCTGATGTTATAGATGAGATGGGCTTTAGAAACCAATGTATGGATTATGGATTTCGTTCTATTAATCCAGGCGATGTTGTAGCTGGCCAGGCTTTTACACTTGAGCTGGGTTTAGAGACAGAAATATATGGAAAAGATAAAACAGAAGCTTCATTGGAAGAGATAGTAGAGAGAATCAATCAAGTTTTTGGTTCTATGCCAAGGCATAGTATAGTTGTAGTTAACTGCAATTTTTGTTATGAGGCAGGTGCTTGGGGTGAGCTTATGAGTACAGTAGCAAAATATACTAAGGAAGCTCGAGGAGCTGTAATAGATGGAGCAATAAGAGATATTTCCCGAATACGAAGATTAGGTTTTCCTGTATGGTATAAGGCAGCAAGTCCCCGGGAGGCATTTGGACGTATCTCAGTGAAAAAAACAAACGAGAGAATATGGTGTGGAGGAAGAATAGTTAGCCCAGGGGATTTTATTATGGCTGATGAGGATGGTGTTGTTGTAATACCTACCGATAAAATGGATCTTAAAAAAGTTCTCAAGAAAGCTCAAAAAATAACCGAATTAGAAGATAAATCCAGAGCAGAGCTTAGAAAAGGACACTCTTTACAGGATGTTTTCAAAAAATATGGCGTGCTGTAAAGAATTTATAGAATTATTATAGAAGATGAAAGCAACAAGATTTTTAGGGAATAAAGAAATTGAATATAAGAGAATATAAAAAAGGCTAAAAAATAAGGTCCGGAGGGAGGCGAGAAATTAAATTAGGTCCATTAGTTAGGGAAAGGGTGGCTTTTGAGAAAAAAAGATTAGTTTCTGTTTTTTTAAGCTTTCAATAATATTAAAAAGGGCAGTAGTATGATGTTGAAGATTTTTGGGTGATTTAATTCACAAAGGCAAAGATAATGCTTGGTCAATACTATTATTTAGTACAAAAACAAAAAGACTTTTTTGTTCGAAGAAATCTTCCTCAGCATTTAATTGATACTTTCGATGAAAGTATATATAATGGTCCCCTGCATCCGTATGCTCAATATCTTCCTAAGGGCAGAATAACCCCGGAGCTTATTGGACCAGAGGCATACAGAGATAGTTATGAGTGTCTAATTGGAAAGTTTAAGTCACTCCCGGGAATTTGTGTTTGGGGAATAGCTCCGCTTATGGGGTTCCCTTGGATGGAAGCTATACTTGGATGCCCCATTTTCTCTTCTGATGATGGTTTGAATGTGTGGGCAAATCCAATTCCCAACTATGCTAAACATATGAAGTATTTTGATTCTCAATCTTCAAATCCCTGGCTGGAAAAACTTTTAGAATTTACTGAGTATCTTATTGGAATAGCGAGGAATAAGGTTCCGGTAGATATTCTTATTATGCGCGGCATTACAGATTTGCTTTCAGCAATGATGGGACCTGAAAATTTAGGATTGGAGTTATACGATCATCCTGATATAATCAAAAAATGGGCTAATTTACTTGCAAAACTATGGATAAGAGTTGTTAAAGATCAGTTGAAAATAATTCCAAAGTTTTATGGTCATTATTGGAGCATGGGGCTGGCTTTTTCTGAACGATGTGTTATTTTTCAGGAGGATGCCTCAGCTTTTTTATCACCCGAAATGTTTAAACAAATTATATTCCCCTCAGATTTAAAGATTTTTGCTGCTTTCCCCCACACTATTATGCATCTTCATTCCTCTTCTCTTCATATTCTTGATTTTCTTTTGAATTCCCAGGGTCCTTCAGTAATTCAAATAGGAGTAGACCCTGGCTCGTCTATTCAAGAACTTATACCAGTTTTTCAAAAAGTTCAACAATATAAACCTCTTTACGTATCATTGGTAAATATTTCAATAGAAGAGACTCAAAAGGTAATCGATCTTCTGTCTCCAGAAGGAGTAATTTTTGGTATTCCGGATAGTTTTCTGAGCCATTTAGCCAATGTTAATGTGATTTATAAAAATAGGGAAAAAGATAATGAAAATTACTGCAATTAAAACTGCACCAATTCAGGCTAATTTCATCTGGAATTTGGTTAGGGTTGAAACAAATGAAGGGATAAGCGGCCTTGGTGAAGCTTACTGGGGTCGGGGAGTTGAAAAAATTATTCAGGGAATCTCTCCTCTTTTAATAGGAGAGGATCCTTCCAATATTAAATATCTCATTAATAAGATATTTAGAATGATGTCCGGTGAAGGTTCTACTGGAGGAGCAGTTGTTACTGCCATCAGTGGGATTGAACTGGCTTTGTGGGATTTGCTGGGTAAGAGTCTAAATGTCCCCCTTTATAAACTTCTGGGAGGTCGATATCGCGATCAAATTAAACTATACGCTGATTGTGGTCAGGGAGAACAGCCCACTCCAGAATCCTGGGCAAAGAGAGTCAAAAAAGCTTTAAACAATGGTTTCCGGGCTGTAAAAGTAGATATTGATAATATTGGGATAAAATATACAAAACAACAAATCCAGAAGGGAAATATTTCCTGGGTTACAGCTCATCGCTCCCCGATTTCTAATAAGGAATTATCACTAATTGCTGATTTGGTAGGTGCCGTTCGCGATAAAATTGGACCTGAGATAGATTTAGCTGTTGATTGCCATTGGAATTACTCTGTATCAGATACTATTCGTTTAATTAAAACTCTGGAACCCTTTAATCTTATGTGGCTTGAGGACCCTGTGCCACCTGAAAATAAGGAAGTGATGGCTAAGGTTTCCCAGGGTTCCCCTATCCCGATTTGCACCGGTGAAAATCTTTATAGGTGCCATGGTTTTCGGGATTTAATTATAAATCAAGGATGCCATATTGTCCAACCTGATATACCCAAGGTTGGTGGTCTCTTGGAAACCAGAAAAATTGCCCAACTGGCTGATCTTTATTATATGCATTTAGCTGTCCATAACGTTTCCAGCCCTGTTGCTACCATAGGAGCAGCCCATCTTTGTGCCACTATACGCAATTTTATGATTATGGAGTACCATTCACTGGATATACTATGGTGGAAGGATTTAATTAATGGTGGGCGACCTATTATCAAGAATGGTTTTATCAAGCTACCTGAAAGTCCTGGCCTTGGAATTAAGTTAAATAAGGATATAGCTAAAAAACATTTGGTAAAGGGAGCTACTTATTTTTAACAGAGCTTGATCTAAAATAAAGGGTTTTAGATGTCTACTAAACGTTTGAAAGGTAAAATTGCTATTGTTACCGGAGCAAGTCAGGGTATTGGAAGATGCATAGCAAAAATGTTTGCCGGAGAAGGTGCTTCAGTAGCTCTGTGTGCAAGGAGTTTTGAAAAGCTGGAAGAAGTTAAAATAAAGATTGAGAGAGCAGGGGGCCGGGCTCTGACTATTAGGACAGATATGCGAAATCGAACTCAGGTTAAGAATATGGTTAAGAAAATTATAAATGAGTTTGGTTCAATTGATATTTTAGTGAATAACGCTGGATTACCTATGTTTGGTTATGCCGTTGATGATCCTGATCCTGGAGCAGAGAAACGCTACCAGGATATTATGGAAACTAATCTGCGAGGGTATTGGTACGCTGCTCGTTTTGTTGTTCCTTTTATGAAAAAACATAATAGGGGCTCAATTGTAAATATCGCTTCTGTCCGGGGTTATAGTGGCTCACCTAATGATAGTGCTTACTGTGTCGCTAAAGGTGGTGTGCGATTGTTAACCCGTTCATTAGCAGTGGAATTAGCACCTTACAATATTAGAGTGAATACTATTTCTCCCGGTGCTATACAGGTAAAATTAGGACACTGGGTTCTTTTTCGATACGGCGAGGAAGCCTTAAAGATATATCAAAATAAATATAAAGATTTTAATGATTTAGCACTGAAATTAAATCAGCCTCTTCGGATTACAGGGAAACCGGAGGATGTTGCCTACGCTGCTGTTTACTTTGCTTCAAATGAAGCAAGGTTTATCACCGGGGCTGATCTTACAGTAGATGGGGGAGAAACGGCGCGATTAGCTGAACCTTCAGCTTTTGATCTGGAAGCTTTAAGTAAATATTACCAAAAATCTAAGGAATTATGGGAGTGGTTGGCAAGTTTATAAATAAAGTTTTTTGAAAAAATACTCTTGCCAGATAAACGAAATAAAGGAGAATAGAATGCAGGATAAAGCTTCAAATCTTAAGTTGTTGCTGGATGAGAAAATAATATCTGTAGTTAGGGCAAAATCATCTGAGGGGGCTATGAGGATAGTGGAGGCAGTGGAAAAAGGTGGAATTAATATTATGGAGATAACTATGACTGTTCCTGGGGCAATTGAAGTAATGGACGAGGTAGCTAAAAAATTCGGAGATGATATTCTTTTAGGGGCAGGAACAGTTCTTGATGCTGAAACGGCAAGGCTCTCCATTTTAGCTGGAGCAAAGTTTATTGTTGGACCTTGCCTTAATATAGAGCTTATAAAGATATGCAGAAGATACTCTAAAATTATAATTTCCGGAGCAATGACTCCCACAGAAATACTAAAAGCCTGGGAAATGGGAACTGATATAGTAAAGGTATTTCCTGCTGGGAATTTGGGAGGGCCTTCCTATATTAAAGCTGTGAAGACACCCCTACCTCAGATTTTGCTTAATCCCACTGGTGGAGTTAATCTTGATAATGCTGCTGATTTTATTAAATCCGGTGCATCTGTTATCTCAGTTGGTGATGCTTTAGTGGATAACAAGGCAATAGCTGAGGGAAGGTTTGAGGTGTTAACTAAGAAGGCAAGGCAATTTGTAGAGGAAGTGAGAAAGGCTCGTGACTAAAATAGACTACACAATTACTCCCCTCCCTTTTGTTTAATTTAATAAGTTGTTCAGTAAATCCTCAGTAAACACCGTTAGCAGGTATAGAATCCCCCTGAAAGAAAACTTGCCTTACAGTGGTTTATATTCCCGTCTTACCTATTTATTACCCACGAAATCTTATAAATCCTTTTTATTTATGGAGGCGCTCTCATCTCAGGAGAGTTCATTCTTAACCTTTCGCTGCTCTCTTCACTAAGTTTATGCGGGAGGAACGATTCTATCTCATCTTCAGAGGGGACAGAATCTTTTTTTGTACATTCTGCGAGGTAATATGTTAAATATGCTCGTGGTGAGATTTCATGCATCAGGCAAGTTTGGATAATTGAAAACATTGCTGCTGTTAATTGCCCAGCCCAGAGGGAATGGTTCCCCCAGTAATTCTTTCTCCCAAGAACCATAGGCCGAAGCATTCTCTCGGCAAAATTGTTATCCATGGGAATTTCCGGATTATCTACAAATAGAGTTAGTCCCTTCCAGTGCCTTTTTATACTATCCATAATGGCAGTTTGTGCAGGATGGCTATATTCCATATTGATAAGAAGATAGATTTCATTTACCTTCTCTCTTAACTTCTGGTCATATTCTTGGAAAAGGAGATCTTCTGGGTTATATTTTATTCTCTCGTTGTTAATGTAATAGAGATTACCAATTCTCTCAATCCATTTTTCAGCCCAGATGCTTAACTGAAAATATTTAACTTTCACCTCAATAAATTCTCTTCTTTGGTGAGCCCAACAAAAGGCAAGCTCCACCAGCCCTAATCTTTCCAACACTTTATATGATGAAAACTTATCTACATTTATTATCTTTTTCTCTTTGGGATTAACAATGGGTCCTTTAATCATTTTAATCTCTTCCGGCTCTATATCAAATAGGCTTTTTAATGGAACCTTGGCCGAGCGAGTTGGGTGCAGAACAAAAAGCGCTATATCTTTTGAGATAAATACCCACATGAACCAGTTATAATTTCCCTTATCATCGATTTTAGCAAATAAATGCCATCCTGATTCATCTGCATGAAAGTGATGAGCTTCTCTTAAGCTCCTTCCCATTGCAGAATATAATGGTTTTAAGTAAAGAGAATATATCTTCTTCAGTCCACCAAATATAGTTCCACTTGATATATCAAGTCCATACTCTTTCATCTCAAGAATCTGTCTTTCTACCGGAAAATGATTGCGATATTTATTGATAAGTACATCAACCCAGAAGCTCCCCGAGAATTTTCCTTTGGGAATAATTTTTGGGGGAGCTGGGGTAGTTACGATAGGATTAGGACAGTTGCAGGTCTTCTTATAAACCTTTCTCTTAATCTTCTTCAGATAATATATCTTCTCAACACAAACCTCAGATGAAACCTCTTCCAACCCTATCTCTCTATATGGTTTCCCACAAAAGGGGCAGAATTTCTTTTCAGGAGGCAAATCTATTATCTTTTCCCTTTCAGGAAGATTTTCTGATATCTTCCTGCCATGTCCGGTATGTCCCTTAATTGCTCCTCGTTTTTTACTTATTGTGGGGTGAGGTTCCTCGCTTTCTTTTTTTTCGGACTTCTTACCAAATACCATCTTGTTAAGTAAATTGTTTTTTGCTTCTAATTCTTGTAATTTCTTTTTCAATAGCTCATCCTCACACGTTAACTCCTTTATCGTAGTATCTCTCTTTATTAGTTCTTCTTTAAGAGAAGCGATTCTTTTATTCCTCTTCTCAAACTCTATTGTTGCAAACTCAAAGATTTCCCTCAATTTCTCATTCTCAACCTTGAGTTTCCTTCCTTCTGTTAACGCTTGCCTGAG
>Ga0209979_1003578_pt1 | contig 13585 bp, 11 predicted proteins | sample AnhtaG_FD_183114 | JGI IMG/M metagenome (GOLD analysis project Ga0209979, IMG submission 183114) | Deep subsurface microbial communities from Anholt, Denmark to uncover new lineages of life (NeLLi) - Anholt_01485 metaG (SPAdes) (version 2) | ecosystem: Environmental > Aquatic > Marine > Oceanic...
CGAAACAATATCAAATGTTCAAAATCCAATTTCTCAAAACAAGAACGTTGATTTGGCTGCCGTTGTTGTTTTAGATTTTGGTAATTTGAATTTCGTATTTGTTTCGAGCTTCGATATTCGGATTTCGAACTTGCCTCACTTAATATAACTGTCTGTGCAACAAGAAGTTATCAATCCAGATTCTTGCTATATGGCGCTGTAGTATTACAATCACAGGGTTTTTGAGAATTATGCAGTCTGGTTTGTGGTGCGAATCTTATAGAACCTTTTTGGATTCTCTGACCAGATAGCCGTTTGCTCGTTAGGCGAAAGTTTTTTTACATAGTCGGCGGCGATGCTGATGACCTGCTCGTATTGGCCGGCGAGGGTGCAGACGGGCCAGTCGGAGCCGAGCATAATTCTTTCGGTTCCGAAGGCCTCAAGGACGATGTCCATATAGGGTGTGAAATCTTCGGGCTTGTAGTTGTGCCAGTCGGCCTCGGTGACCATTCCGGATATTTTGCACGAGACGTTTTTGAAAGAGGCTAGTTGGCGGATGTCACTTTTCCACGGCTCAATCCTGCCGTCCCTGGGCCCGAGGTCTTTGATTGGCGGTTTGGCGATGTGGTCGAGAATGAAGGTCTGTTCGGGGAATTTGGCGACCAGTTGTGCCGCGATGGGGATGTGTTTGGGAAACAGCAGCAGGTCGTATGTAAGATCGTACTTTCTGAGTTTACCTATGCCGTGAATGAAATCGTCCCGCATCATAAATTGGTCGTCAGGCTCATCGTGGATAACGTGGCGGACACCGCGGAGTTTTGGATGCCAGGAAAACCGTTCCAACTGCAGCTCGAGCTGTGGGCTGGGGAGGTCGACCCAGCCGACCACTGCCTTGATGAATGAGTTTTCGTCGGCGAGCTGCAATAGGAATTCGGTTTCTTCAAGGCACTGTCGTGCCTGGACAGTGACGGTGGCGTCGATACCGTTTTCTTTGAGCAGGGGGGCAAGGTCGGCGGGAAGCCGATCACGCTTAAGCGCCTCCATACCAGGTCCCATCCAGCCATAGTCACGGTCATTGTATTTCCAGAAATGCTGATGAGTGTCGATCTTCATCTGTCTGCTTCCTCTTGCATATCTTCGTTGCGTTCCATTCCGAGGGTCCGCTTATCGATAGCGTCGGGGTCGTCATTTTCCGGCAGTCCCTCCTTCCAGCAGATGTTGGCGACGGGTTTAATCATTTCGAGGACCTGGGCCAGGAGGTCGGGGTCGGGCTGTGTGCCGACAATGTTTATATTAGCCTCGACGTGGCGGACTTTGCTTGTGCCGACCAAGGTGATTGCGACGTCCCTGTGAGCGAGTGCGAACTGCATAGCCAGGTCGGAGATGGTTGTGCCGTGCTGTCGGCATAGCTTTGCGACCTGTGCGGCGACTTTGAAAACTTTCTCGGGAGCGGGATGCCAGTGCGGCGCACCTTTTTCCGTCAGCACGCGCATGTGAAGAGGTGAGGCGTTGATTAAGCCGATGCCTTTGCGCCGGATTACGGGGGTGAGGATATCATCCATAGTAGTATCCATCAGGTTGTAGCGGCAATAGGTGAGGACGGTATCAACGTCAGCGGTTTGGGCGATCTCTTTCAGTGGCGTAAGCGGATAACCCGTGATGCCAATAAGCCGAACCTTTCCCTGCTGCTTGAGTTTGAGCATTGCAGGGATGGCCTCGTTAATGACCTGCTCTGTTTTGGCGTATTCGACATCGTGAATTTGATAAAGGTCAACATAGTCCGTGCGGAGGCGTTTCAGGCTTTCTTCAATAGAGCGGATGATACGCTGGGCGGAGTAATCGAAATCGGTAATATCATATCGGCAGGCCTTGCTGGTGAGGATGATTTTGTCACGTTTTCCTTCGAGGAATTCGCCAAGCCTGGTTTCGGCGAGGGTTCGGCCGTAATAGGGAGCGACATCGAAGTAGTTGATTCCGTGGTCGATGGCGTAGTTAACGGCTCGGCGGCTTTCTTGGGGGTCAACTGGGCCGAACTCTGCTCCCAGCGGCGAGGCGCCAAAACCAATTATGGAAACTTTCAAACCGGTTTTACCTAATGTTTTGTAAATCATTAAACTCTGCTCGGCTGCTATTTCGGAGTCAGTCCGGAGGACTCCTTCCGGAGGAACTTTCTAAATGCCGACATTGTCTGGGCGGCGGCGGTGTCGGGGTCTGGCCAGGGTAGGGCCTCGGCGGAGGCGTAGCCGTCGAAGCCGATTTCGCTGAGGGCCTGTGCGACTTTAGTTAGATCTATATGTCCGGTGCCGGCGGGCCGGCGGTTGCTGTCCACAAAATGCAGGTGCCCGATAAACCGACCGGCGGCGAGGATGCTCTTGGCGATCGATTGTTCTTCAATGTTCATATGAAAGAGGTCAGCAAGCAGAGAGACGTTCCTGGCTTTGAGTGACTTGATAAGGGTGACGCCGTCGGCGAGGGTGTTGATGAGGTCGGTTTCGTATCGGTTGAGCGGTTCGAGGATTAAGTTGACGCCGCAGGCGTCCGCTTTCTCGGCCAGATCCGCCAGGCCCTCGCTCAGCCGGGCCAGGGCTTGACCGCGGTCGACTCCATTTTCCAGTTGTCCCTGCATGGAGCCGATGATGGCGGGAGCGCCGAAGCGCGCGCCAAAATCGATCATAGAGCTGATGAACTCGCGGGCTTTGCGGCGGATTTGGCTGTCCGTGCTGACCAGATGCAGGCCGTGCAGAGCCTTGCCGGCGCCTGTACCCACGGCTGCGAGTTCAATGCCGTTTTCATCGAGAAGCCGTGCCAGCTTATCCGGAGTGACTGCATCGGCGGATGCGGTAAACAACTCGACGGCGTCAAAGCCTGCGGCTTTCGCTTTAGGGATACTGATTTCGAGGTCGTCCCAATAAATCCAGGGGCCGCCTGCGAGCGAGGGAACAAGTGAAATTGTGACGCATGATTTGATCATAGTTGCATATTTACCATAATCTTGGTGATATCGGCGGGGTTTTCGCTCCAGTTTACCAGGGCCTGACCCGCTTGTTCGAGGGAGACGACCTTGGTGATGACATCGTCGATGGGGAAGCGCCGCGGTGAGGCGTCCTGTGGACTGCCGGTTTCGAGTGCTTCAATTACGCGTGGGAAGTCGCCGAGGCAGTTGCGTGAGCCGAGGATATCCAGCTCCTTCTGGACGAACAGTTTTGTTTCGTATTCGACGGGCTGCTTTGCATAACCTATATAGACGACTCTGCCGGTGAAGACTACTTCTTCGACGGCAGCGCGAAAAGTGGCAGGAGACCCAACAGCCTCAATGACGACGTCCGGGCCTTGGCCATCCGTTAGCTCACTCAAAGCGTCGTGGAGGTTGGCTTTGGCGGAATTGATGGTATGGCGTGCGCCGGCTTTGCGGGCGACATCGAGCTTTCTGTCCACGATATCGACGGCGATGACGTCGGCGCCGCGAGCGGAGGAGCCCAGGACGGCACCTAATCCGACGATTCCGCAGCCGAACACGGCCACCTTGTCGGAGGGGGAGACACGGCCACGGCTGGCTGCGTGAAAACCGACAGTCAGGGGCTCGACGAGCGCAAGGGCCTTGAGGGTTAGCTTTTGGGAGTGATAGATGTCGGTCGAAGGAGCGGTGATATAGTGGGTCATAGCGCCGGGGCGTCGTACACCCATGGTGCGATTGTCGCGGCAGGCGTTGGGACGGCTGCGTTTACAAGGTGTGCAGTGGCCGCAATTCTGATATGGTGAGACGGTGACATTCATACCTATGGCAGAGCTACCGGGCCGGAAGTTATCGGGGACATTTGCGCTAAGCACTTCGATAGTTGCACCAATTTCGTGGCCGAGAATGGTCGGATATTGCTGCATAGGCATGGTGCCGCGAAAGGCGTTCAGGTCGCCTCCGCAAAAACCGACCATGCCGACTCGAAGCAGCACCTGGCCGTCAGCGGGTTTGGGTTTGTCAATTTCCCGCAGTTCGGTTTTGCCGGGTTCGACGATGTATAAGGCCTTCATAGTTACCCCTTTGCAGAACTTACATATTGTTTTCGGGCCTTCCTTCGAACCACATTTTGTTCTTGACCGGGGCGACGAGGTTTTGAATTTTGTCCAGCAGCTCGGGGTCGTTTTTGAAGTTGAGAACATTAATGTTCTGTTCGATATGGCGAAGCTTTGACATTCCGACGATGGTAACAGCGACAAAGGGGTGGTCGAGAGCAAAACGCATAGCGACGTCTGCGACATTGACGCCATATTCGCGGCATAGTGCGGCGATTTTCGGCCCGGCCTGCAGTACTTCTTTTGGGGAGCGGTGCCATTCGGGGGGGCCTTTTTCCGTCAACAGGCGCTGGTGCAGCGGTGAAGCGTTGATAAGGCCAATACCGTTTTCGCGTGCGAAAGGCGTGAGCACGTTGTCCATCTCGTCGGCAACGAGGTCGTAGTGTGCCCAGGTGAGAATGGTGTCCACGTCGACCTGGCTTGCGACGTGACGGAGGTATCTGACCGGCAGTCCCGTGATTCCGACGAAGCGAGCCTTTCCTGATTCCTGGACCTTTCTGGTGGCGGGTATGGCTTCATTGATTACCTGCTTCTTGTCGGCAAATTCGATGTCGTGGACCTGATAGACGTCCACATAGTCGGTCTGGAGGCGCTGCAACGATTCATCGATACTCTCGGCGACGCGCTTGGCGGAGAAGTCAAACTTGTCAAAGTCGTAGCGGCAGCATTTGGTCGCCAGAAATATCTTGTCCCGTTTTCCCTTGAGGGCCTTGCCGAGGCGGGTTTCAGCCAGGGTGACGCCATACATCGGCGCCACGTCGAAATAGTTGATGCCGTGGTCGATGGCGTAGTGGACGGCGCGAACGCCTTCGGCTTCATCGGTTTGGCCGAAGACATCTCCGAGCGGTGAGGCGCCGTAGCCGATGATTGATACCTGCATCCCCGTTCTGCCAAGTGTTCGATATTGCATTTTGCGGCTTCCTTATGTCCGGATGGTTTCCCAGCGCTGGTTTCTGGCGGAGGAAAGGACTTTTTCGCAGACGATCTGTGTTGCGAGGGCGTCCCTGAAGTCGGGACAGATTTTCTCGTCCTTTTCCATACCCCGGATGAAATCGGCCAGCAGATGGATATGGGTGTGTTCATAGCCGATACCACATCCGGGCACCCACCAGTTTTTCATATAGGGGTGGTCGGAGTCCCAGACCTGGATATTGCGCCAGCCGCGGAGTCGGCCGTCGTCGCCGTGGTCGAAGAAGCCAAGCTCGTGCATGTTCTCCAGGTCGAAGGCGACGGCGGCCTTTTCGCCGTTGATTTCGAAGGTGTGCTGGTTCTTTCTGCCGCGGGCGTATCGGGTGGACTCAAAGGTCGCCAGGGCACCGTTCTTGAAACGGGCCAGAAAGGCACACGCATCGTCAATGGTCACCGGCATAACCTTGTCGGGTTCGTCCTGCATTGCTCTTTCGGTGATGAAGGTTTCGGTCATTGCGCAAACTGAGGATATGGGCCCTATCAGCCAGGTGGCCAGGTCGATTGAGTGCGCGAGCAGGTCCCCGGTGACACCGCTGCCGGAGACTCTGGCATCGAGTCGCCAGAGGGCGTCACCACCCTGTGGGACCTTTGGGCTGATGGTCCAGTCCTGGAGGTATTTGGCGCGGTAGTGAAAGACGCGTCCGATGCGGTCCTCGTCGACGATAATCTTGGCCAGGGCGACGGCAGGGACACCGCGATAATTGAACCAGACCATGTTGGGCCTGCCGGATTTTTCGACGGCCTCGGTCATTTTTCGCCCCTCTTCGACACTCATCGCCAGTGGTTTTTCGCAGGCGATAATCTTACCGGCTTCAGCGGCGGCCATGGCGATTTCGTAGTGGAGAATGTTGGGGACGCAAATATCGACCAGGTCAATATCGTCGCGCTCGACGAGCTTTCGCCAATCGGTCTCGCAAGTTTCCCAGCCCCAGTTGTCGGCGAATTCTTTGACTTTCTTTTGGTTGTTGTCGCATATAGCCTTAAGGACCGGCTGATACTCCAGAGAAAAAAAGCTGCCCACTTTGCGGTACGCGTTCGAGTGTACCCGGCCCATAAAACCGCATCCGATTACTCCGACATTCAGTTTCTTTTTCATTGGATAATCTCCTTTACCAGATTTCTCAAGAACTTAACCCCATCCTTTGCGGCCGTTTCAGTTTCAGCGCAGAAGCAATAATCGGCGGTCCACCACGTCAAGCCACTGATCAAAGGTTTAATCGGTGCCAGAGCAGCCTTGAAATCGATGAATCCCTCGCCAAAGGGCGTGTGTGTGCTGGTTTCGTTGTCGTGGAGGGTGCCGTCGGAGTCGATAAGGTGCAGGTGGCCGATTGTGTCACCGAGGAACCGGGCGTACTCGGCGACTCCGCCGGGCAGAGTTTCTTTCTCGCCTGTCTGCCGTGCGCCGACGACTGCGCCCATATAAGCGTGGCTCGTATCGAAGAGCAGTTTGAAGTTGTCATTGGCCACCGCTTCCACAATTCGTTTGACCTCGCTGGGCTTGTTCAGCCAGAAGCCCGGCTCAAATTCCCAGACCACCAGCACACCGGACTTGGCGGCCTCTTCGGCGGCTGCCCGCCAGTTCTTCGCCACTTTGGCAAAACGTTTCTCATACTCATCGGCCGGCAGTTCGTCCGGGGGGCTCACCGTGTCCACACGCATAGTCTCAGCGCCGAACTGCTGGCAAACGAACAGACATTTTCGCACCGTCTCCAGATAGTCTTGCGTCTCAACCAGTGCCGGCGGGACTTGCGTCAGGTCCGGTGCATGGCCGGAAATCCCTAAGCCGAGGTCGGCGATTTGCTTTTTCAGCTCACTGCACTTTTCCGCTGTGTTATAGTCATCGTGGTGAGGGTGCGGCCGAAATCCGTTCAATTCGATGCCGTCGTATCCCGCGTCGGCGGCGTACTTTATGACCTTGTCGAACGGCCAGGGATTGCTTGCGAACGGACCAAAAGAAAAAGCCCAGCTTCCTATCGATATCTTGGGGGTATTCATAATGCTCATCTCCTTATCTATTTCAACTGTTTTGCGTGATTCAAGACGTCCACTGTCTGCCATTTGCTCCGCAAGAGCAGCGAAAAAACGCCCTACACGCCCAATCAAAGCCGCGACAGACGCCCTTATTTACCGCAGGCGGTGGTTTCTGTCAATATTTTTCCTGCCCCTTCGGTGAGGTGGCAAGCGCCCGGTTTTTCACATTTTTCTTGCCGATTTTGGTTGACTATTGCCTCTTTAACCCGTAAGATTGCGGGCGACAGAGACCTGCACCCGTGAGCGGAATACTTCCTCGAAATTTCAAAAATTCGGATTTTTAATCAACATTTGCAGGCTGACAAACGCCTTTATGGTGGATACGTGGAATTTGGTTAATGGTCAATGGTGAACGATTCACGAGATACGAGCGACGAGCGACGAGATACGAAATACCAGGTACGCTTCACGATTCAGGAGATACGAATTTAATGGGCGGGAATTGTGGGCGCGGGCGGCGCTGTTGGGGGATTTGACAGTAGAAAGATTGGGAGCGTAAAATGAGTGTAAGGAAAAAAGCCAAGTTGAAAGGGAAGCAACTTCTTAGCCGTTTGACAGGTGTTTCATTTCCGGCAGGTGTTTCGTGGAAGGCTCCTGTAGACGAGCGAGATATAGCCAAACGCCTCCTTACTTTTCTAGAAGACCGCCGGGCACTATATAGGCCGTATGATATGGAAGTTGGGTATTACGTAGTCGAGTCGGTTTTGCAAATTCGCCAACGTCTCACCGAAGATCTCGAAAAGGTGCCCAATTCGTCTCCGATTGGACAGAGCCTTTCAGCAATGCGCGCAGCGTGTCGCAAGTTTCTTGATGAGACGCAAAAGCCGCCGCGCCATGTGTATAGGCTCGAACCGCTTCTGTTGACTTGTTTAGGTGAGTTGCGAGCGATTTTTGGCCTTCATGTTGGGCGGATAGCGTACGTTTATGATCTTGAGGTAGAAGCTGAGCTGGCAAGTATTCTACCAGCAGAGGAGGTAAGGGAGCACGCCAGAAAAGCCGAGGCGGGACCGACCCAGAAACCCAAGAAGAAGTCGCGATGAACCCTATCGAGCAAGGAGGGTGGTTTTGGCCGTGAATTGGAAGGTTGCGGTACTTTTCAAGACAGTGGACGGCTGGAAATTGTATAGGAGAAGGCTGCAAACAGGCGATGTTTTGTAGCCTGGACGTCATGAAAACGGCTAAATGAATTGGGAAACAGAAGCTGATTTTTGCTTAAAGATTGACTTTGAGAAGAACTCACCTGGGAATCCAGCGCGCGTTTTCGACGCCATGTCCGGACTTATTCGTTCTTTCCAAGCATTTGATGCAAGTCTGGCCGAGTGCATAGATACACAGGTGGGCACCGAACTTATTCTGACGGATATTCAAACGGGGTCAGTGGTTACTTGGCTGCGCACATGGGTATCGGATATTGATGACGCCGAGCTTATGAAGCATGGGTGGAAGGCTATTACGAGGACCTTTCTCGTGAAGGTCAAACACCTCGTGCTGCGCTACCTTCAGGACAGAAAAGTCGACAAATCAACTTTTGAAGAACTACAAAAAGAGATCGAGCGCCAAACGCAGGACATGGCTGTAAAGAAAATTCCCACGTACGGAAGGGTGCGACGGAAGTCTCTATTAGATTTCTACGAGCAGGCTTCAAGGTCTGTATCCGTCCTTGGGGAGAAAGATGAGGCGAAATACGTGAGCCGTGAGGAGGAAACCGCTATTTCGAAAACATACGAGGTGTCCGAAGAACTAAGGGAGGAGATACTAACCGAAGAAAAATCGACTTCGCATCACGACCTTGTTTTGCCCGTCAAGAAGCCGGACTACTTGGGACAGTCAAAATGGGAGTTGAGATATCAAAACCACAGCATCGAGGCTTCGATAGAAGACAAAGAATGGTTGGCCAGATTTCAAGATGGGGCGATTAAGCTTCTGCCGGGCGATTCTTTATCTGTTCGGGTTGCATTTGAGGTCAAGGAGGCGGTTGATACGGGCGAAGCCGTCGTGCATTATCGTATTCTAAAAGTCAAAGACGTAGTGCGCGGGCATAAACAGGGCGATTTTTTCGCTAATAATGATATTGATGTTGAGGATTAGATGGCAGAAGCAGTGAATTGCGTTCGGGGGCCAGATCCCTCCGCTTCGTCCGCCTTCGGCGGACTTCGGTCGGGATGACGTGGGGTGGTGGGCTTGCCTTTATTTTGCCTTGTTTTGTCGGGCTAACTGTCTATAATCTTCCTAAGGCGTTTTTTTGACGCGAATTGATGTTTTTGGGCGAATTTTCGTTGCTCAGGGCGAAAACTTGATTGAAAGGGGCGAATATGAAACTTGACAGGAAGTTGAAGATGGGGATGGTTGGCGGGGGGCCGGGGGCGTTTATTGGGGAGGTGCACCGCAAGGCGGCGCGTATGGACGGGGGGATAGAATTGGTGGCGGGGGCGTTCGATATCAATCCGCGCAAGTCGAAGCAGATGGGCCGAGAGCTTTGCATCGATTCCAAACGGGCGTACCGTAACTACACGGAGATGATCGAGCGGGAATTGAAGCTGCCGGAAGGCGAAAGGATAGATTTCGTCTCGGTCACGGTACCGAATAACTGGCATTTTCCAATCGCAAGGGATTTCCTCAAAGCAGGCTTTCATGTGATGTGCGAGAAGCCGATGACTTTTAATGTGCAGGAGGCCAGAGGCCTGCATAAAATCGTTAAGGCGTCACGTCTTGTATTCGGACTGATGCATAATTATACAGGCTATCCAATGGTAAAACTCGCTCGTGATATGGCTCAGCAGGGTGATTTGGGCAGGATTCGCAAGATTGTGGTGCAGTATCCTCAGGGGTGGCTGTCGACGTTCTTGGAAAAAACAGGCCAGCAGCAGGCGGCCTGGCGGACGGACCCGAAACAAAGCGGCGGCTCTGGGTGTATGGGCGACATCGGCACGCACGCGGAGAATCTGTCTGAATATGTCACCGGGTTGAAGATAAGGGAAATCTGTGCGGACCTGACGATATTCGTTAAGGGCAGAAAACTGGATGACGACGGTAACTGCCTGCTGCGGTTCAACAACGGCGCCAAGGGAGTTCTGCACGCCAGTCAGATATCAATCGGCGAAGAGAATAATCTTGCTATCTGGGTTTATGGCGACCAGAGGAGTCTTGAATGGCATCAGGAGCATCCGAACTACCTGTACGTGAAGGAACCGAACGGGCCGGTGCAGGTGTGGCGGCGCGGCAATGACTACGTGGCAGAGCGAAGCCCGGCGGCGGGCAGAGCGACACGGCTTCCCTTCGGCCATCCGGAGGCTTTTATTGAGGCGTTCGCCAATGTTTACTGCAACTTCGCCGACACGGTCCGTGCGAGGATGACCAGGACAAGGCCGGACCCTCTGGCGCTGGACTTCCCCACCGTTGATGATGGCCTGCGGGGCATGCTCTTTATTGATACGCTTTTAGGCAGCAATAAGAGCAGGCAGAAATGGACGCGGATGAAAAAATGAAAAATTAACAATGGCGAAATATATTTCGGGTAAGGAGAACCACAAATGAGCAGACCTATAACACTTTTTACGGGGCAGTGGGCGGATTTGCCCCTGGCAGAATTGGCGAAAAAAGCGGCAAGCTGGGGATACGATGGGCTGGAACTGGCCTGCTGGGGCGACCATTTCGACGTGGATAAGGCGCTGGAGGACGACGGCTACTGCAAGGGGCGACGTGACCTGTTGAAAAAGCATGGGCTTGAAATGTTCGCTATCTCGACACATCTCGTCGGCCAGGGTGTATGCGATAATATCGATGCGCGCCATAAGACAATCCTGCCCCCGGACGTCTGGGGTGACGGCGACCCGGAGGGCGTGCGGCAGCGTGCGGCCAAGAAGGTCATCGAAACAGGCAAGGCCGCCAAGAAGCTCGGCGTTAAGGTTGTCAATGGCTTTACGGGCAGTTCGATATGGCAGATGAATTACTCGTTCCCGCCTGTTTTGCCGGAGATGATCGAAGCCGGGTACGCCGACTTCGCAAAGCGGTGGACGCCTATCCTTGATGCGTTCAAGGCTGAGGGTGTCAGGTTCGCGCTGGAAGTCCACCCGACTGAGATTGCGTTTGATATTGCATCGGCTCAGCGTGCGGTCGAAGCGGTCGATGGGCACGAGGCCTTTGGTTTCAACTATGACCCAAGTCATCTTGGTTACCAGGGCGTGGACTATGTGAAGTTCATCCGTACATTCGGCGGTCGAATCTTTCACGCTCATATGAAGGATGTCTGGTGGGGTCACGGTGACGGGACAGTGGGTGTTTTCGGTGGCCATACCGAATTCGCCGACCCTCGTCGCTATTGGGATTTCCGCTCGATCGGTCATGGCGATATAAACTTTGAGGAAATTATCGTTGCGTTGAATGATATCGGCTATCAGGGGCCACTTTCGGTTGAGTGGGAAGACAGCCGTATGGACCGTGAGCATGGGGCCAGGGAAGCCTGCGAGTATATCAAAAAGGCGGACTTCAAGTCTTCGCAGGTTGCCTTCGATGCGGCGTTTGAAAAATAGATAAATACAATTTTGGTGTTAAGAATACTTGCAACAAGAAAACGTACCGGAAAAATCGAGAAAGGAAGAATTATGAATCGCTGGGTTAAAATCTTAGCTGTTTCGCTGATTGTCGTCTTTTGTTTTGGTCTGGCCGGTCAAATATCATCAGCGGAGGCAGCGTTGAAAGCGCTTATCGTTGACGGCCGGAATAATCACGACTGGAAAGGCACGACGCCGGTTATGAAGAAGATGTTGGAGCAGACTCGCCTCTTCGAGGTGGACGTGGCCACCGCGCCCGGCAAGGGGCAGTCGCTGGACGGCTTCAAACCGGATTTCGCAAGGTACGACGTCGTGCTCTCGAACTACAACGGCGCCGATTGGCTTAAAGAGACACAGTACGCTTTTGTCGAGTATGTGCGTTCCGGTGGAGGCGTTGTCATTGTCCATGCGGCGGACAACTCCTTTCCGCAATGGAAGCAGTACAATGAGATAATCGGTCTGGGCGGATGGGGCGGCAGAGATGAAAAATCAGGGCCGTATGTTTACTACAAGGACGGCAAGATTGTCCGCGACAGCAGTCCCGGGCGCGGTGGGACCCATGGCAATCGTCATCCGTTTCAGGTCATAAACCGCAACAGGCAGCATCCGATTACCAAAGGCTTGCCTGAGAAGTGGATGCACGCCAAAGATGAGCTTTACAGCCTGCTTCGCGGCCCTGCCAAGAACTTGACGGTTTTGGCAACTGCCTATCATGACCCCAAGCAGCGCGGCACCGGCAGAGACGAGCCGATTCTGTTTACGATTGACTACGGCAGGGGCAGGGTCTTCCACACGGTCCTCGGCCACGACACGTACTCGATGAGCTGCGCCGGCTTTATAGTGACATTGCAGCGAGGCACCGAGTGGGCGGCGACGGGCAAAGTGACACAGAAAGTCCCTGGGGATTTTCCGAGCGCGACAGAAGTGCGCGTGTGGAAGAATTATAAGGCACCGAGGCAGTTGGATGAGCTGCTGGCCGAAATCGCGACGTATGAGTACGGCCAAAGCCGTGCAGCACTTATCGAGCTAACTGACCTTGTTCGTTCAGCATACGATTCGCCGAAGGCTTTGAAGCGAATTGAAAGAAGTTTTATTGAGTTCCTTCGGTCGGACGCTGCGCCGGCCGGCAAACAGTTTATATGCAGAAAGCTGAGTATCATTGGCACCGAAGAGTCTGTGCCTACTTTGGCTGCGATGCTGACCGAGAAAGCAACTTCGAAGATAGAGCCGTCGGATATGGCGCGATATGCCCTGGAGCGGATACCGGGGGCGGCGGTTGATGAGGCGCTGCGCGAGGCTTTGGACACGACCAGCGGAAAGGTTAAGGTTGGGATAATTAATTCGCTGGGCGAGCGCGGCGACAGAAAGGCGGTAGAGCAACTCACGAAGCTGGTAAGTGACCCTGATAAGGAGATTGTGGGGGCGGCGATATCAGCATTGGGTAAGATTGGTGGTAAGAAGGCGGCCGATGCGTTGTACAAAGCCAAGTCGAAAGTGGGTGCGGAACTGTACCTTGCCTGGGCGGATGCTTACCTGATGTGCGCGGATAAGATGTTGGCGGAGGGTGACAGGAGCTCTGCGAGGAGGATTTACAGGCATATGTATGCGATGGGCGGGGCATCGCCGATTCGTGCTGGTGCGCTGCGAGGTATGGTCACCGCCAGGCCTGAAAAGGCAGTCAGTATTATCATTAGTGTCCTAAGGAGCGGCGATGAGGAAATGCAGACTGTAGCAATTGGGCTTTTAAGGGAGACGGCGGGTACAGAAATGGTAGAGGCTTTGACCGCGGAGCTGCCGAATCTGTCGGTTAGGGGGCAGGTCCAGGTTTTGTCGGCTTTGGGCGACCGCGGTGACCGGTCGGCTTTGGGTGCGGTTGTCAATGCAACTAAGAGCGCTGAAGCTGATGTTCGCGTTGCCGCTTTTAGTGCACTGGGGGCGTTGGGTGATGCGTCAAGTGTTGATTTGCTGGCGGAGGCAGCGGCAAGCGC
>Ga0209979_1003581_pt1 | contig 13581 bp, 10 predicted proteins | sample AnhtaG_FD_183114 | JGI IMG/M metagenome (GOLD analysis project Ga0209979, IMG submission 183114) | Deep subsurface microbial communities from Anholt, Denmark to uncover new lineages of life (NeLLi) - Anholt_01485 metaG (SPAdes) (version 2) | ecosystem: Environmental > Aquatic > Marine > Oceanic...
ATCTCTTTAGTAGTAAGCGGCTCAACCATCCTTACCGGTGCCTTTGGCATTTTAAGATTGCCGAGAACATGATCCGTTGTGTAGCCTTCAGTAAAGAGCCAGGAGGCAAAGGCCTTAAGTGCTCTTATCCTTGCTTGCACTGTATAAGGAGATAATTTCCTGTTTTGTTCGTGGACAACAAAGTCACGGACATTTACTAGGTTAAAATTGGCCAGAACTGGAGAAATACCAACCGCTTCAAGATACCTGATGAAGACACAGAGCATTTCCCCATACCAGGATATCGTTTTGGGAGACTTCCCTTCAGACTTCAAACATTGGGTATAATGCTTTAAGAGTTTACCGAGTTCAACTACACTCATATTGATATCTGTCCATCCGAAATTTCTCTTTACCTTTAGCATATACTTGTCCACCTTTCTTGAGAATTGTCTGCCGGACAAGTAAGGCAGGTGATACGATGAAAATTCGGAAGGAAATCAGGGTGTCACTATTGGTTAAAAAGGAAAACCACCTTGGTTTTCGGGTGGTTTCGTGTAGCTTTAATTAGCTACAAATTAGCTTTAACTAAGTAGGCCGTACAGGTCTCGAACCTGTGACACCCTGATTAAAAGATACAGGCGTATTGTCCTACCGAGTGAATAATAGTAATTCTGGATACTGTTTCGTTTGGTGTTTAGCCTCGTTCTGTACCGTCTGGTACCTTTTTGTACTCTTTAATGTGCAGAAGTTCGTTAGCAAAAATGTTAGCAAAAGAAGACAATTTACGAAGTAGGCCGTACAGGTCTCGAACCTGTGACACCCTGATTAAAAGATACAGACCGCTTATACCGCCTAGTACCTCAGAGTGACATCCACTATTGTCTTGTTTCGCAGGTACAGCGAGTTTCGTGCCTATTAGTACTTTTAAGTGCTATACCGTGCTAAATAGTTCGTTAGCAAAAATGTTAGCAAAATGTGTTCCGCACCTGAATTTCAAGATGTTACTCAAAAATAATGAATCTTATTTTTCGATATAACGAAAAGACCAAAGCGTCAATTTGTTAAGGTTAGGTAGTCACAGTGATATACAATTTCTGCCCTTCAGGGTGCGTGTCTGACCACGTAGAACTGTAGCAATGCTTGACAAGCCCCAGGATATTTTTTCCCGTTTCGGTGTAAGCCCGGCGACGCTAACACGGCTAACCAAGCTGTTGGTATCTCCGCAGGATGCTGCTGAGGCGCAGGCTCGCTAACAGGGGATTCGGCTTGCTTTTTCTCGGTGACCATGGATTCAAGCCTTTCAACTTTCTTCATCGGGTCGGGTTGCCTAACAAAGATTTTTTCCAGGGGGATTTTTGTCAGCGCCAACAGCGCCATCGGTAACCACTTCATAAGCCCACCTCCTTCCGATTAGGACCGATTAAAAAAGCTATAACAGGACAGACAGACTTTGTCAACCCACACAAGGATTAGAGCACTCACTGGCCTCTCTTCCCACTAGATTATTTTTCTGTTAGCGGTTAGCGGTTAGATAGCAAAGTGCTAACCGCTAATAAACGGTCATTAGACTAAAAAGTGCTAACCGCTAATAAATCGTTGTTAGTCTCGGAGCCACCGACTCTGTTAGCGGTTAGGCGCAAATCGCTAACAGGTATTAAAGCCTCTTATTAGACTAGATAACAAGGATAATAAAACCTCATTAGTCTCCGAACCAGTGAAGCTGTTAGCGGTTTGTTAGTGACTTATTATTGGTTATGCTTAATAAGACCTGAAAGCCCCAAAACAACTCTGTTATCATACCTAATGGTTATTAGGGCATGGCTTTAGATAAATAACATATCTTATCTTTCGATATACTGAAGGGAACAAATTGATGTCATTCCGCTCACCTCCCGCTTATAATTATGCCGCGAGGTTGTGGGTTTGGGAGCGAGGGAAATGTTCGAATAGGGGGGGTGAGAGGGCATAGCTAAACTTACCTCTCAGCTTAAGACATTGTACGCATTGCAAATAGCGTGGTTCATAATCATAATATAGTATATAGCTAGTTGAAATCTATACCTAGCAGGCTTATGCTCTTTACTATATAAGCATTATGGTTTAAATTAGAGTAACATATGATGAGGTTAGCTACTATCGAGGGATTTCAAATAACTATACTCAACTGGTATAGGCAGAATGGAAGACACTTACCGTGGAGAAGTACTGATGACCCTTATAAAATTATGATTGCAGAATTATTGCTACAGAAGACTGATGTAGAAAAGGTAAAGGTGGTCTATGAGAAGTTTGTAGGTCATTGGCCTACTATACAATTACTTTATAAAGAGGACTTTTATGCTATAGCAAATGTCATTGAGCCCCTAGGTCTGAAATATAAAACTGCAAGATTGAAGTCAATAGCCAATATTATAGTCACTAAGTTTGGTGGTAGAATTCCAGAAACAACCAAGATGCTTTTAGAGCTTCCAGGTATCGGACGATATATTGCATCAGCTATAAAATGCTTTGCATATAACAAGAGGACTGCAATTTTGGATACTAATGTTGTTCGCATTCTTGATAGGGTTCTAGGTATAAGTTCACAAAAGCAACGGCCACGAGATGATGCTCTTCTATGGGATTTGGCACAAGAACTCTTACCTCATGAAAATGTTAAAGAGTATAACTGGGCACTTCTGGATTTTGGTTCAATAATATGCAAAAGTAGGAGACCGCTGTGCAATGTGTGTACTCTTCAAGGGATGTGTACATTTTACAATAGTAGTAGTATTTGTTTTCGGCATAATAAAAGGGAGCCAGTTTTAACCGAAGGTGGGCCCCTTTTCACTTGCCAAAAACAAGTATTATTGGGATCTAAGGTTAATGGAAGAGCAAAACATTGAATCCACAGCTATAGACTTATTCGCCGGTGCTGGTGGTCTATCGTTAGGATTCAATAGAGCAGGCTTCAATATTGTTCTCGCTTTAGATAATGACGCAGATGCTGTTAGGACATATCGGAATAATCACAAAGAAGACAATACCGAGGTATTAAATGAAGATATTGGTAAGGTAGATTTCGATAATAAATTAAGAGAGCTGGGACTGAACAAAGGGGAAACCGATATTGTATTAAGTGGGGCTCCATGTCAAGGGTTTTCAGCATCCAATAAAAGGACGCGTTCTCTCAATAATCCCAAGAATCATCTTTTTAGAGAGTTTGTTAGAGCTATAAAAGAAATATACCCAAAATGGATTATATTTGAGAATGTTTCTGGCATAATAAGTTTTGAAAAAGGCAAAGTAGTGCAAATAATAAATGATGAGCTTGGGCATATCGGATATTCATGTAGATGGGATATACTAAACGCAGCAGATTATGGAATCCCACAAGTAAGACGACGGTTCTTGTTAGTGGGGAATAGAATAGGTGTGGATTTCATTTTTCCATCTCCCACTCATGGTAATGGTGAGAAGCCATATGTCACAGTTCGTGATGCAATCTCTGATTTGCCTGTACTAGGGAATGGCAATAGAGATGACGATATGCCATACCTATACAATAGTTCAGATATCTCAGAATATCAGCGAGAAATGCGCATGGACTATTCCAAAGACTACTGCACTAATAATCAAGTAAGTAAAAACAATGATTTGGTCATCAAGCGATATAGTTATATCCCTCAGGGCGGGAATTGGGGGAACATACCTACTTATTTAATGATGAATTATAAAGATACAAATAACTGCCACAGTGGGATTTATAGGAGATTGAAATGGGACGAACCTTCAATTGTAATTGGCAATTTTAGAAAGAATATGCTAATTCACCCAGAGCAAGACAGGGGTTTGTCTGTTAGAGAGGCGGCGAGGCTCCAGTCTTTTCCTGATTGGTATGTATTTCACGGAGGCCTAGTATCACAGCAGCAACAGGTTGCTGATGCTGTTCCTCCAACCCTAGCATATATACTGGCACTCTTAATAAAGGATTTGATGTTTTTGGAACTGAAATGAACCTTATAGGACTGATTGATGAGTGGGATTCAAAGGTCAAATTTTCAGAAAAGGCCTACTATTCCTATTATGAGCATGCCGGTAAATTCAGGAATATATATGAGCGTATCAAGAATCTTTACGACTACAAGTGGTCAGTAGACCGCCATTTCTCTGCTGGGCTGATTCCTACAATTGAAAGCTGGCTGAATAATTTCAAAACAAAGCGAGAACGAAGGATAGCCTTTGAATTAGTCTCTAAAATTCTTTTCTACAGTAGAAAAGAAATGGAGTCTTTATGCAAGACTACATGTAGTAATCTTTTAAATTTAATGACATATAATTTAGGTAGCAGAATTGATATATCATTCATCGATACAAATGCTTTTTTGATTCCAGCAACGGATAGTGGTGCAGAGTATTGTAGAATTTTACGACATAGTTATAATCTAAATACTTACACAGTTAAGCAAAGCATTCAAGAGCTCAAAACTCATGATTATTTACAAAGAAAGCATATAATCTTTTTGGAAGATTTTGTCGGCTCGGGAGCCACTGCAATAAATAAGTGCTCAGAATTCAAAGTTACTGAAAAGAAAATAGCATTTAGTGATTTACATTTTTACTACTGTGCCTTAATTGCTACTAATTGGGGGCTTGAGACGATAAAACGAGAGACTGGTTTTGAGGTTGTTGCCGGGGAAGTTTTAGATTCTAAATACAAGTGCTTTTCTGGTGACTCCGTAATATACACGGAAGCTCAAAATAGGGCAGAGGCAGAGCAAGTCTTTAATAAATATGGAGAGCAAATCTGTGAAGATGACCCAGAAATCAAAGGTTTTCCCTTGGGTTTTAATAATGACCAGTTGTCAGTAGTCTTACACGATAATACCCCAGATAATACATTACCAGTCATATGGTCTCCTGAAAAGAATTGGTTTGCCCTTTTTGAAAGAAGGAGGAGGTATCACGGTGCATCCAATTCTATTTAAAAATCCGTTTGTAGTAAAATGGGGGGAAGATTACAAAGCAGAAGAGCTTACTGCACTTTTTTCTGAATTTATAATTCCTTTAATCCCTGGTGTTTTTGATTTCCCAAATGTCTTTCTGTATGGAGGAAGCGGAACTGGAAAAACTATGCTTCTTAGATACCTGTCCTTTGATATTCAGAAGAGTTATTTTGAAAAGGATAAAGGGAAGCTAACTAATCTCAATGAATTCTTCGAGTACTCAGCAGAAAGAATTGATAAAGTTTTAGGTAGGAAAATAAAATACTTGGGAATATATAGCAGGTTGACTGATATTCCAGCATCACTATTCAAAAACAAATGCCGTACTGAGCAGCAAGAGCAAATACTTTTCAAATTCTATTTAGACCTAGAGATATCCATAAAGTTTGTTTCTTCACTCATGGGACTTATAGAGGATTACAATAATGCTCAGAACAAGAAAAAGATAGAATCAGTGATATTGGAATGCGTAAAGGAGTGCTCTGATATTCCAAAGTCAGCTGAGTTTTCCGACATTTTGGGTTATTTTATTGATAAGAAAAACCAGATAGACATATATCTGGGCAGCCTTAGATTCAATGATTCTGTTTTAGAACATAATCAGGAATCACCCCCGTCTATATCGGGGCTTTTTGAACTTTTTATAAAGCTCGCAGAAGTTCTACAAACCCAAGTAGAAGAGTTCAGGGGTATAAACATATTTATTCTACTGGATGAATATGAAAGAATCGAGGACCACCTGAAGATTGTGATTAATACCATAATTCGTGGGAGAAATGAATTCCTGAAACTTAAAATAAGTCTAAGAAGGTATGGACTTCCAACAACGCGAACATTGAATCCCAATGACTTCATTATTCTTGGTAGAGATGCTGAGCTAATAGATTTGGAATATCTTTGCAGGTATAGCAAAGGCAAATATAAAAAGCTGCTTCTTGACGTGGCACGAAAAAGACTGGAATCCGAGCAATTTTTTGCAAATAGGAAAGTGACAGATATTCGGAAGCTGCTCAAGTCAATCACACTCGAAACCGAAGGTAGCAATTTAATCAAAGGAAAAAGAATAGAACTAGAGCACCGTAAGAAATTCAGAGACTTCTTGTCATTGTACGAGATAGAAGATATTGATGCGACAATGAATGCAGTCAAATGTGATGCAAATGTACTAGTAGAGAAACTCAATATGCTTCTGGTGAAACGCAGAATTGTATATCAAAGAAGAGGTGCTAAAAAGAGAAAACTGTATAGCAATTCGGAAATCTCTGAAATGGCTGCCAATTTTATGGAAGTAAGAAGGGGTAGGTCAGCATATTTCCGCCTTTATGATAAGAATAAATTAGCTCTACTTTTTCAACTGGTTAGTGAATATGGGAAGTATAATAAGAGAAAGATTTATGCTGGATTTGATACTTTTGCAGCTTTGTCCGGAGGTTTTGTAGCTAGGTTTCTAGACCTTTGTTATAACACGGTTGAAAATGTTCGTGATAAAGGCTTCTCAGGTGATTCATTGGAAATAGAAGTTGACCTACAGAGAAAAGCTGCAGAAAAAGTAGCCTGGGATTTTCTTGATAATGTAGTGAAAAACTTGGAACGTATAGGAGGTGACATTTACTATTTTGTTCTTAATACTGGGGCATTCTTTAGAGCACTATACTTAGACGAGCTATTAAGAGAACCAGAGCCAACCTATATTAATACCAAAACTGCAGGGCTCACAGACACATCTCAGCAGATTGTTAGAACGGCTCACTATTGGTCTGTATTACAGTCCAAAATCCCTATGAAGCCTAAAGAAGCTGGAGAACCCTTACCTGACGTTCATATCCTCCATCCAATTCTGGCGCCTGCATTTCAACTTTCGTATAGGACTAGGGGTAGAACAAATTTACCTCCACAAGATATGGAGTTGCTAATAAGTGGCTCAGAAACAGATGTTAGGAAATTAGTAGCCAAATACAGAGATAGGCCTCTATCTAAAAACCGAATACCTTCACGCCAGAGGAGGCTTTTTGACTTATGATTAGTGGAAACATATACAAACTAGAGGAGTATTTGAGAAATAATCCAGGTATATTTGATTTATTTATAGGAAGCATTAGCTTTGAAAAAAGATGCTTAGGTGCAGCAAAACTAATGGAAAATGCCTCGCAGAGTTTACAACGGTTGTATTTTATTGATTATCTATATTTACTTAATGTCCTGTCTGAACGTCAAGCGGTCATGATTAAAAAAGATAGGAAAAAACGCATCAAACAACAAGCTGATAACAAAGCAATACTGGTAGGAATGTATCCAGATGCTGAATTCCCATCTGTAAGGATAGGCTCTCCTCTGACAGATATATCAAACTATGTGGAATCGTTTTTCAATAAAGAGCAGATTCACATAAATAGGGCAGAAAGGATATGTATCGATATAACAACTTTAACAAAGCCATTTTTCTTTTTAATTATGAAAATGGTTGTTGAAAATTTTAAAAAGAAGCAGCTCTTTATTGTTAATACAATCCCAGCCCAATATACTCCTGCACCTCTGTCATTTAATATTTGGGGAGCAGAAATACTGCCTGCATACAATGGTATATGGAACCCTCAAAATAGGAATGCACTTATTGCTGTACTCGGATTTGAAGGAAATAAATTATCAAGTATCTTGGGGAAGTGGTCTTTCACCGAAATAATTCCAATAGTTGGTTTTCCAGCCTTTTACCCAGGATTGCAAGATAGGGCTTTGTCAGCTAATATGTCAATACTTAAGGACATAGAAGCTCTTCCCAATCTTCAGTATGCACCGGCGTTGGATCCTTTTCAGTCCTACATAGTGATGAAAAACATTTTAGACAGTTACCCTAGCAGCTATAATGTGGCAATAGCTCCACTTGGTCCCAAACCGATGGCTTTAGCATCAGCCCTATTAGCTATTAAACACCAACTCCGGGTTGTTTATACTTTCCCTCAAGAATACAGCTCCGCCTATTCACAGGAAATAGGCGAAAGTTATCTTTATGAGGTGAATTTACAATGAAGGTAGAGCTTCTATCCATTACACAGAACGCAGAGAAGTTAATAGAAAATGCAGGCAGAACTGCTTATCTATCGTTTGGGAGGCAGAAAGAAGGAAGTGAGAAAGAATTCATAAGGATGCTAATTAAGAGTGGGCACCTTTCTGTTTTGGAACATGCCTATGCAACATTTAGAGTAACCGGAGGTTCAAGAGCATTCACACACCAGCTTGTAAGACACAGACTTTGTTCTTATACTCAGCAGTCACAAAGATATGTAGATGAGAGTAGTTTTCACTACATTGAGCCAGATTCTATAAGGTCAAATAAAGAAGCACATAAGCTCTTCTTAAGATTCATAAAGAATTCTAAAGATGTTTACTCCAAGTTACAAGAATTGGGTGTGCAAAATGAGGATGCGAGATTTGTTTTGCCAAATGCTATCGAGAGCCAAATAGTTATTACTGCAAATTTTAGAGAATGGAGGCATATAATTGAACTGCGAGGCAGCCCAGAAGCACAATGGGAAATAAAGAGAATGGCAATAGAAGTATTGCGATTGTTAAGAAATCATGCACCAACAGCTTTTGGGGATTTTGAGATAAATGATAGTAATGGAGTAATAGGGAAAAAAGAAATACAGTAGGTAAATATTGAGCTGCTGTCTTCAAACTATTCCAGATGCAATCCGTAAAAAAGTGACCCTAATATTTTCTCACCCCTGATGCCCCGTTGAACAATCTGACGGAATGTGCAATCTGAAGAGTTTACGGACGGGGAGACGGGGGAGAGTCGAACTCCACCTGAAACAATACTTGGGTGGCTTACCATTGGACATACATCGGGATGTGTGTTACACAGTAACGTAGCTTCCATCCCTTTTTGTCTGTAGTTGTTTCGATGAAGACTACAACATGATCAAGGCCACATTCCCAGTTTGTCAGCCTACATCGGCTCATCTCTTCTGACTCTTGCGGCCGTGGCCGAAAGAGCGGTGATTCTGTTGGCAAGATCCTTCGTCACGAACACACACAGGACTACTTCTCGTGAGGTGAATCGATGTTCTGTGCGTCCGGTAGGAAGTCTGAAATCGTGTTTGGCGTCACGATAAAGGAAGCGGTTGTAACGGTCCAGCCATTCTGTGAGTTGTTTCTCCTGTGGATAGAATGTTTTGAACTTCTTGACTGCCGGGCCGAATGACGTTCTGAATATGTCCCTCTTGCCTTCTTTCTCATATACTGCTGCCTTGGTGAGCATATCTATGAAATCCCCAAGGATACGTAAGGCTTCTCTAGTCCAACGAGGCAGAAACTCAAGTTCGTGTGCCAAGTAGTAGACCGGACGTTTCGGCAGCGGCAATAAGACTCTTATCAGTGCAGTTCTTGCTGCATTTCTTTCCGATTTTGACCCCACTAGCATGCGTGATAATTCATCTGCTTTTAAGTAAGTATCCTCGGGAAGTATGTCCTTCGCAAGTGTTAAGATATCATCACTAGCAAGCATGGCTTCTGATAACGCGCCAGTCTTGTGCCTACCTCGGAATATTCCGGCAGAGTGCTCTTCATATGGGTACATTTGCTTCATTGTCATGCCACACTCCATGGTATTCCCTAAACACGAATCATTCAATTATAAAGGGGACTTAGAGACGAAATACAGAATAGTCGCGGCGGATGTAGCCAACACCCATGTTGCCTCCGCAATGCCGACCGTAGCGGGACCTATTTGGCCATGTCCGACGCCAGGTGCGACTCCTCGATATGCGTAAATCTTCTCAATAGCCTGCCTGATTGTCGGATGAATATTTGACCTGAATGGTTCCCTATTGAGCAGCGTGTTTAGCTGAACTCCGGTCGTGCCTGCAATGATATTCGCTACTGCCTCCAGAGCCCCGACCGCATCTTTGACGCAATTTTCTTCGTCGGGTTCAGGGCGCTGATTCAGGCACAAAATCGCTTTTTTAAACTGTTCATCTGGCCCCTCGAACCTCGGATTTGTCAGGAGTGCACAGGCTTCCCTAATTTGTTCTTGAATCGGCGGGGCTAAAGCACGTATGACTTCGCTATCCTCCATTTTCCAAGGTATGCCCTCTCTAGACAGAACTGCGTTTACCCTATCGGAAAAATCTACCGAGTATTCTTCTCCCCATTGCTCGCTAACAAGTTTAGATATTTGTTGGAGTATATCATAGAATTGCCACCATGAGCACTGCATCAATGTCCTAGGAACATAAAAATTCCATGGGCCACCCAATGGATTACCTGGTGGTTCTCTATCTAGAACTTGCCATATGTACGGTCGAAACAGGGCGTAGATATCTATGTCAGGTAACGAGGTTTGTGGCTTGTTGCTTACGAAGCCTCTAATCTCGTTAGTTATGGCCTCACGGACCCAACCCGGCAGATGGTCATCTGGTTTGGGGTCAGGTTGGGGAGCGAATCCATATCTTTCTGAGAAACGTCGATTCGTCATCTATCTAAAACTACACTAAAGTATTTTTAGTTATTGTTCAATCTGAAATGAGCTCATTACGTAGTAGTCACGCATACACATCTTCAGATTGCCTTTCAAAAGATTGTCTAACCAGTGACATCACATATTCAATCTGGTCATGTGAAGACAAGGCTACTTCAACATCACCATTGCCCCATCTTCCTACCTCGCTAACATCTTTACAGATTCCCTGAGGATCATCAATCTCACTAAAAGACATGTTGAGGGATAAGCGTAGTTGACGTTTTTGAGGGACAATATCCACGAAGTTTGTTGTTGTTTTGTAAGCGATATAGAGCTTCTTGACTTCTTCTCTGACAGAAGAGTGCATGTTTAGAATTCGTCTTCTAAGGATAGTGAATAGCTCACCTACTTCTCCCTGCAGGAAGTTGTCGAAATGCTCAAGGGTATATGTTTGTGCTTCCTCTTTCACGCTTGGTGTGCTGTACCTATTCAGAACCTCCTGTGGTAGTTGAGGCACTGGCCATATCTTAACTGCTAACTCTGCCAAATCACTTGTGCGCTGCTTTATTTCTACCTCATTCCAGTGTTCTAATTTTGCGAGCCTATGGTTAAGGCGAATAGGACTATCTCTGAAACCACCGGTCATATCGCGCTTCTCTTTGAAGGGCTTGTCGCTTAACTCCGGATTGTAACCTGTAAGAGTAAGATTCCCGATTGTGTGCAACCATTTAGATTGAATCTCTCTCCAATCTGGTCCTAGGTCAGACTGCCATTCCTGCGACAGTTCCTCATTCTGAGGCATGATGTGCTCAATCGTATAGCTTTCTATATCTACGGTCTCCTTACGTTCGTAGTTTTCCAGTTTCCTCAGGAGATAGTTACGGTTGCGGAAGTTGTATATGTCCTTGATGACAAATTCTTGAATGAATTCCCCATCTCTTGGGAAGCGAGTGTTTGAACCTTTAAGTAAGAAGACGGCCTTCACACTTTCCAAATAGTTTGTCTTATCGATTCCCCTTGATAATGTGGCAAAGGTCTTATTAAGCGAATTGGTTGGTATGCCACAGATTGCTCTTCTAAAAACATAGCCTTCTATGATTTTTAGTATCTCGATGAATTCATCACGTGTGAGCTTTTGATTCCGGTAGTCATCGTATACCTCAAGCATAAATGGGTACGCGACATCGACCCTTAGGGTATTGATGTCACGGAATAGGCTTCTTACATCGGTATCCTCTTCATTTTTGGAGAATGCAATTCGCACCCAATACTTAGAGTAATGCTGAACATCAGCAACAATGTCCTTGATGTTCAGCTTTACGCCTTGTGCAAACTTCTTAAAATTTATATATACCTCTTCTATCCTGGGTATAACTCCGGACGATGATTTCATAGTAAGGTAATCACGCATGAACCGGTCAAACTGTTCAGAATATTCGGCATGACCAAAGCTCTGCTCCATTGGGAACCAGTGATTTGTATAAAGCTCATTCTGAATTTCCGGTTCTATACCCATCAGAATATAGTTGCGAATCAAATCGGCTTGTGTCAGGTCTAGCCCTGTGGAATTCAGACTCTCAAATATGAGTTGCGGATTGTCGTAATTGCGGTCCAGCGAAACGTCCACGACAATTAGCTTGGCAACTCCACGGTAAAGAACTCCGGGATCAATGCCATCTTCCTGAAGTTTTTTCTCAAAAAACTGATAGTTATCTACGAGTCTGCGTGAGGATTGCTGCGGTAATTCCTTGTTTTCAATTAGACGGATAAACGTATCCGTATCACTTTGCGTAAGCATCAGCTTGTAGCGAAGGTCACCGACCTCCTCACTATTGAAAAGGAAATAATTATTAATCTGCTTACTGCTAATATCCGATTGACCTGAAGAGCCATCGAGCCTCTTTGCCAAAGCCGCTAACAGTAGTGAAATCGTAGTGAGACGCTGTTGACCATCAATCACCAATAGTTTTGGCACCGAAGCTGCTTGATAAATACCCTTTTCAATGTAGACTATTGACCCAATGAAATGGCTGGGGACAGAGTCACTTGCAGCAACTCGTACAATGTCATCCCACAATTGATGGCATTGTTTTTCCGCCCAACTGTAAGTTCTTTGATAAATCGGAATGATGAATTGCTTTGGTGCCTGAAGGAACTTCAGCAGACTTGTCTCAGTGGCTTTCATAATGTCACCCCTTAGCCATTATTCTCTAGATTCCCTTGTATATGGTTAATAGCCTGTAAGGTATCTAGCGACGACTCTATTATTTCTGCCTGGACATCAAAGTGGTAAGAGATGAATCGGAGTCCATCTTTCTGTTTGCGGTTATAAAAATAGCATGCATTTTGAGCCGATTCAGGAGACGCGATTATCTTAAAAAAGGGCAATAACTTCAGAGCAGAACGCTCTTCCTGACCGATCATATACAAGCGGTCAGCCTCCAGCGGCGCATTAGTAAATAACTCAGTTGATTCAAATGGGGTTCTTGTTCCCATCAGGCTATAAGCATTAATTTGAAAAATTCCTTCCCTGAGTTTCATATTATGTGGCATGATTAGTTGATACCGGGTAAACACATCACCAAAGCAACCCCTTACTCCATTCAGATGGTTCTGCAGTATTACATCTCGCTCTCGTACAAGTTGATCACTAGCAACCCCACCATGACCCCGCCATTCGTTACGCAAATTGTTAGTGTCCTGTAATATGCCAATAAGTCTTGATGACAGAAATGCTTGTAATACGTCATCATCAGACGTGTAAAACATTCGCCTGCATTTAGAACGTTCCTTACTATTATTCATTTCTCGTGCCTGCTTTGATAAGCGCTCACAAATCTTAACCCACGTTCCAAATGTACTCATTTCTAGTGAAAGCTGATTTACATTTAGTATCCTCCTAATTTCTCCACGCTCAGAGCTGAAAAGTGCCTCATTATTAGCAAAACCACTCAAGAGCAGAGTTGCTAGGAATTCTGCCAGGGCTTCAAAGAAATGGTCTAGGTAATCATATTGCAAGCGTATATTTCCTCTGGCAGCATTGTAGGCCCATAACACTGACGCTAGAGGGAATGGAAGAGTGTCCAACCAATCAACAAACCGCTCTTCTCGATTCACCCTTGTGATCTGTTTTTTGGTATTAGTCAATTGATTTGG
>Ga0209979_1003582_pt1 | contig 13579 bp, 12 predicted proteins | sample AnhtaG_FD_183114 | JGI IMG/M metagenome (GOLD analysis project Ga0209979, IMG submission 183114) | Deep subsurface microbial communities from Anholt, Denmark to uncover new lineages of life (NeLLi) - Anholt_01485 metaG (SPAdes) (version 2) | ecosystem: Environmental > Aquatic > Marine > Oceanic...
TTCGTGCACGGGGTGGTGGTGCCGGTGGATGGGGGTTTTTCGGCGTTTAGTGGGGTATGAGCGAATTGGGCAAATCAGCAAATCGGCAAGTCAGCAAATGGATGAGGGGGGAAGTTGTTGAAGAAGGAAATTGAGGGGGAGTTCCGTTTGCTGTGCGAGCAGGCGGGGCGGCGAGGGGTAATCGGCTTCATCCCCGTTGAGGATGTGAGGCTGCTGCCGGTGCAGTCGGCGTATCTTCGGCGCAAGCTGGACGGGCTGGGGCCTGTCCTGAGCGAAGCCGAAGGGCCGTGGTCGGGCATCACCGCCGTCTCTATCGGCGTGCTGTATCACGAGCCGGAAGTGTTGGCTATCCCCGATGGCTGGGTGAGTAAGCCGCCCGAGGATGGCCGTTGGAACCAGTACGCCCGTGCCTACACGGAGCTGAATCGGTTGCTCAATGACATGGCCGGCCAGTTGGCCAAGCGGTTTGGCGGCGTGGTCGAGATGGCTACGGTTGAGGGCTGGGTGGGTCAGGTGAACCACGTCAACGACTACTTCCCCCACTGTGTCTCGCACCGCGCCTTCGCCGAGGCGGCGGGGGTGGGCTGGCGAGGGAGGACTGGCCTGGTGGTCACGCCCGAGACCGGCCCTGCGCTGCGCTTCGTTACGGTGTTCGTCCCCCAGCGGCTCTCCACGGACAACAGGGACCTGCCCGGCTGCGGCGATTGCACCGCCTGTCTGGAGGTGTGTCCTATCCTGCATCAGGAAGAGGGTTATAGGGAGAGATGCCGGCGTCGCCTGGAGGCCTTGGGTCTGGAGGACGAAGTGTGCGGCATCTGCGTGCGGGTGTGTTGGGAAGCCGTCAGAGGCTCTGACTCCGAGGCGTCCAAACCTGGCTTGACAAATGTCAGAGATTGCATATAATTATAATAACATTTCAAGATGACATCATTACAGGATGACAACATTGCAGGAAGATTTACTAACCAAAAAACTTATCAAAAAAGATAGTCCCATTCCTTACTACTTCCAGCTTGAGGAAATCTTAAGAGAGGAAATTGAGAGCGGTAAATGGATGCCGGGGCAACAAATTCCCTCAGAATCGGAATTGTGCGAAACTCTCGACGTAAGCAGGACGGTCGTACGGCAAGCGCTAAACGAGCTGGTTAACGAAGGCCTGTTGTACCGGAGGAGAGGTAAGGGGACCTTCGTAGCTAGGTCGAAGATCGCTGAGAGCCTGGTGCAGAATCTAACGGGCTTCTACGAAGACATGGTAGCTAAGGGCCTGACGCCCATTACACAAGTGCTGGAACAAAAACTGATCCCTGCCAGCAAGAAGGTAGCTGCTATGCTGAACTTGAAAGAAGGGGATCAGGTAATCAAGATTGATCGCCTAAGGTCAGTTGGTAATGAACCCATCCTCATAGTGACCACCTTCATACCTTATCAGATCTGTCCCGCCTTATTGGAGGAGGATCTCACTAATCAATCGCTATACGCCGTATTGGAGGATAGATACAAGTTAGAAATAGCTCGAGGTAGGCGCACTTTAGAAGCTATATCAGCCAGTGACGAGGATGCCAAACTGCTTGGGATCGAAGAGGGTGATCCGCTCATCCTTCTCAAGAGTGTTAGCTATCTGGAAGATGGGGGGCCCATCGAGTATTTTGAGGCCAAGCACAGGGGTGATCGTAGCAGATTTGAGGTTGAGCTAATCCGCGGAAGGAGGCGGCGCGGGCCTATTGAAGAGGTTTTGCCTCCTGAACTACCGCCAAGTAATATCGTGGTGGAATGGCCTGCCAGACGTTGAATTCCTTGGTCAAGCCATGTCACAAGTGTGGTGAAAGGAGCGAGGTTCTTAGACTTCTTGAGGACTTTCGCTAACGTGGATCTATTAGCCCATTGTCGCTGACATCGTTGGCCCAATACGATGTGGGAAGGGTGTGCGTCTTGAACACATTGCGCTTTGCGACGGTGGGTTGGAAAGGAGGTGAGGCAAGGGGACCAAAAGGCGTATTATTGACTTGGGCGCCAAGCGCCCACTACAATCAACTGAAGGAGGAGTACAAATGAAAACGCTCAACTTGTTAGTGTTGGTTGCTCTGGCCCTCAGCCTGTTTGTGACTGGCTGCGCCGCCCCGACGCCTGAGGTCATCGAGAAGGAGGTAGTGGTCGAGAAGCCGGTGATCGAGACCGTCGTCGTCGAGAAGGAGGTGGTGGTCGAGAAGGAGGTTATGGTCACGCCAACGCCAAAGGCAGGATGCCCCGATAGTATCGTCATCTGTTGGACCCCGCCCGACATCACCGGCGTCTTCAGGACGGCCACCGACTTCTTTAACCTCTCGGCCTTGGATGCCCGAACCGCCGGGCTCAACGTGTCTCTCGTCTCTCAAGCGCCTACCAGCCACTTGGCCTTCGGAGACCAAGTGGCCATCATCGAGGACTTTGTGGCGAGGGAGTGTGATGTCATCGCCATCTCTCCCATTGAGGTCGAGGTGGTCATCCCGGCCATCAAGAAGGCCAACGAGGCTGGCATCCCGGTGATCATCGTCAACCTATTGGAGCCTATCGCCGGTGTGGAGGTGGCCTCCTACATCGGCTTCGACAACACCATAGCCGCGAGGATCTCCGGCTTCGCCCTGGTGGACTACTTCGGAGGGCCGGGCATCCTCGGTACGGGTCGCAAGGTGGATATCGAACCTGGCACCTATCTCGACCTCGCCTGGTGGGAGGATCTCTACGAGACCATCACCCCTGAGGAGAAGGCTGCAGTCAAGGCCAAGGTAGCCATCATCGAGGGCGTCGCCGGTGGCTTCTTCTCCACGGCACGCCTGAACGGCTTCCACAGCATCGTGGACGAATTCCCGGGCGTCGAGATCGTGGGAGCGCCCTGCGCCGCAGATTGGAACCGCGAGAAGGGGATCGGGTGCGCCGAGGACTTCCTGACGGCTCACACCGATCTGGACGGCATTTGGGCCGCCTCCAACGAGATGGGCCTGGGGGCCATGCTCGCTTCCGATGGTGCTGGCCGGCTGGAGCTTGCCGGGGAAGGTCCGGTGCTGGGTGATAAGAAAGTGGCTATCTTCACCAACGACGTCACGCCGGAGTCCGCCGACAGGGTAGCCGAAGGGAAGATGGTAGCCGAGACTACCCATGGCTTCCCAGACTGGGGTTGGTATGGAACCGAGTTCGGGGTGACCATGGTTTGCGGTGGGAAGGTTCCCGAGATCTTCGACATCCGGCCGCGGATCATGTACAAGGATAACGCGCGCCTGTTCTACCCCCACCCCGCGCTGGAGCCCATAGACTGGGGTGACATCAAGGCCGGTGGGTCCCCTCGCAAATAGTAACCAACATGCGACTCCAGGGCAAGGAAGGATCGCCTCCTGAAAAGGAGGCGATCCTTCCGCCCGAATAGGAACTGGAGCCTCCCATGGGGTAGGCTTGAAACGCGCGGAAGGAGGGGAGAATGAGGCTAGCGGGCAGAGTTGCCATCATCACAGGTGCAGGCGCGGGGATTGGTCGCGCCGCCGCTCTCCTTTTCGCTAAGGAGGGCGCTAAGGTTGTGGTTGCCGACTGTGATTCAGAGAGAGGGGCAGAAACGGCCAGCATCATCAGGGAAGATGGGGGAGAAGCTACATTTATCCAGGTAGATGTATCCAAGGCAGCCGACGCAGAGAGAATGGTGCGAGCAACCGTTGAAACGTATGGTAAACTCGACATCCTGGTAAACAACGCCGGCATCTACGTGCAGGCTGACGCCGTGGAAATGACAGAGGGGGACTGGGATCGGATCCTGGATGTGAACCTCAAGGGGGTCTTCCTGTGTTCCAAGTACTGCATCCCTGAGATGATCAAGGGTGGGGGCGGGTCTATTGTCAACATCGGCTCCGAGGCCGGCATCGTTGGCATCAAGAACCAGGTGGCTTATAATGTATCGAAAAGCGGAGTCATAGCTCTGACCAAGAGTACGGCCATAGATTTCGCCGCCCACAACATCAGGGTCAATTGTGTATGCCCCGGCACCACGGAGACGCCCTTAGTCAAGGCAGCCCTGGAAAAGGCGCCAGACCCGGCAGCGGCACGCCGCGCCCTGGAAGAGGTTCGCCCTGCCAACAGGCTAGGGCGGCCAGAGGAGATAGCCGCCGGCATCCTCTATCTGGCCTCAGATGAGTCCCCCTACGCCACGGGTTCGATACTCTCTATAGATGGGGGTTATACGGCACAATAGGGATTCTTGCGAGCCGTTGACCGGACAGAAAAGGACGCTCCGGTCTTAGTCCCGTTTGCTGGTGAAGCTAATCAGTGATACAATGGGCATAGCTGCAATTCCCCTGACAGGGGATTTTATCTACTATTGTTAAGGAGGCTGCGCAAGCCATGTCTTCTTCGCTTATCTTGCGAACTGAGGCCATTGACAAGAGCTACCCAGGCGTCCACGCCCTCGATCACGTGGATTTTGACCTCTACGAGGGGGAGGTTCACGTTCTTCTAGGCGAGAACGGTGCGGGCAAGTCAACCTTCATGAAGATCCTCAGCGGCTCCGTGCCGAAGGATAGAGGTCGGATTTCCCTTCGTGGCCAGGAGGTCGAGATCGCCAGTCCGATGCATGCTCGGGAATTGGGCATAGGCATGGTCTATCAAGAGCTGAGCGTCATCCGCAATCTCAGCGTTGCGGAAAACATCTTCCTGGGCAGACTCCCCAAGCGCAAACGGTTCGGGACTGTTGATTGGCCCGAAGCGACGTCGCAGGCCAAGAGGATCATGGATGATCTAGGCGTTGATATTGACCCCGCGGAGCGTGTCGGCAACCTCAGCGTGGGCGAGCAGCAATTGATCGAGATCGCCAAGACCTTATCCATGAACGCGCAGATCCTGCTGTTGGATGAGCCCTCCTCGGCTCTGTCCGATGAGGAGCGAGAGCAGCTCTTCAGCATCATGCGGGGGCTTCAGGAGAAGGGGGTGGCGATCATCTATGTCTCCCACCGCTTGGCTGAGGTTCCTCGGGTCGGCCAGCGAGTGACTGTTCTTCGTGATGGTGCGAAAGTAGACACCCTCCCGGTGGATCAGGTTGATGAAGCCACCTTGATTCGGATGATGGTGGGCCGGGAGCTTGGAGAGCAATTCCCCAAAGAGGAAGTAGAGCGCGGTAAGGAGCTTTTGAGGGTTGAAGGCTTGACGGTGAAGGGTGTATTGAACAATCTCAGCCTGAGCCTCCATCAAGGTGAGATTCTGGGCATCTCTGGCCTGTTGGGGGCGGGTCGCACGGATTTTGCTCGCGCCCTGTTTGGGATTGATCCGATTGATGGCGGTGAGGTCTTTGTCGATGGGAGGAAGGTTGAAATCTCCTCCCCCTCAAAGGCCATCGAACTGGGCCTAGGCTATCTCACCGAGGACAGGAAGGACGGGCTCGTGCCGCGACTGCCCATCCCGGCCAACATCACTTTAGCCAGTCTAAGAAAGATGTGTCGTTTGGGCTTCCTCAAGCACGATGAGGAAAGAATGTCAGCAGAGAAATACGTCGGGGAGTTGAATATTCATACACCCAGGTTGAGCCAAAGGATCGAGTTCCTCAGCGGTGGCAATCAGCAAAAGGTTGCCTTGGCCAAATGGTTGTGTAGCCAGGCGAAAATCTTGATTGTCGACGAGCCTACCAGAGGGATTGATGTGGGGGCCAAGGTGGAAGTCTTCCGCTTGATGAACGACCTGGCGAAAGAAGGGGTGGGGATTATCATGATTTCCTCCGAGATGCTAGAGGTTTTGGCTATGGCTGACCGTATTCTGGTAATGGCTGGTGGTTCCTTCGTAGCCGAGTATGCGGCGGGCCAGGCATCCCAGGAAGATCTCATGAGAGATGCTGTAGTGAGGTGAGAAAGGAGCACACGAATGGCTGAAAATCCTTCGGGATCGAGCGTTTCAGGCTTGGGACGGCTCAAGACGTGGGTAGCTACACCTGAACTGAGGGTACGGCTTGGGATCAGGGCCGTACTGGTGTTTGCCGTGCTTCTATTTGTCTACTATGTCTCGACAGCGCCCCGTTTCTTCAGTGTTACCAATGTAACCAACGTGGGAGCGCGAACAGCACCGGGCATCATCGTGGCCGTAGCCCAGACGATGGTCATCATCTCGGCGGGCATTGACTTGTCTGTAGGGGCCATTCTCGCCTTTTCAGGCTCATTGGCTTCGGTAGCCTATTGTTATTGGGGCGTCCCCGTTTGGCCGGCCATACTGCTTGGCCTGGCAGCCGGGGCCCTGTTGGGTTTCATCAATGGCCTGATCATCACTAAGGGAAGGATCCCCGATTTCATCGCTACCCTGGGGATGATGGGCACAGCCCGTGGCGTAGCCCTCATCCTGACCGGCGGGTTGCCCGTCCCCTCCCACCTGACAGCCGTTACCCTCAAGGCTTATCTGCCCGAAGAGATCATTTGGATGGGGAGCGGGGACATCCTCGGCTTCCCAGCAGGGGCCCTCATCGGCTTGCTGGTCGTCGTTGCCGGTTGGGGGGTCTTGATGCACACCGGATTTGGGCGTGCCCTCTTCGCCGTTGGCGGGAATAGGGAGGCGGCCAGGGTCTCGGGCATCAACGTTGACCGCACCAAGGTCATGGTCTACACCCTCGCGGGGTTGCTGTCAGGGCTGGCTGGCCTGGTGCTGGTGGGGCGTATGAACTCCGCCAACGCCTTGATGGCAGATCCAGCGAATTTGGAAAGCATCTCTGCCGTGGTCATCGGTGGAACCAACCTCTTCGGTGGCGAGGGCGGCGTCATCGGCTCATTGGTCGGCGCTCTCATCATGGGCATCCTGGGCAACATTTTGAACCTACACAATATGCAGGACTTCGCACAGCGGGTTGTCATGGGATTGCTCATCATCGGAGTCGTTCTGTTCGATCAGTTGCGAAGAAGGTATGGTGCCTGAGCAGGCCGGAAGGGCGAGATTGTGAGGGGGAAACCCCCTGGGCGGCAGCGCGAGGGGCCCCTCTTTTTTTGCTTTTCACCCTCCCGCAGGTTTGGCAGGTCGTATCGGGCAAAACGCTAGCTCCGGGCAGATGTTCAGACACCTGGTCCCGCCAAAAAAGCAACCTGCGGGAGGGTAGGCTGAACTATCTGGTGAAGAAAGAAGGGAGAGGCTATCTATGAAGTACTCCATAAGCAACTGGATATACGGCGACGAACCCTTGCGGATCACTTTCCAACGCTTACAGAAGTGCGGCTACGACGGTGTGGAACTGGTGGGCGAGCCCCAGCGCTATGACATCCAGGAGGTCAAGGGGCTGTGCCAGGAATTTGGGCTCTCGGTCCTCTCCGTCCTCGGCTGGTCCATCTGGCCCCTGGAAAGAGACCTCGCTCATCCAGACCCCCAGATGCGCCGGAAGGCCCTGGAGTATGCGTCCGAATGTGTGGACCTGGCCGTAGCGGTAGGAGCCCCCGTGGTAGTGGCCATCCCCGCCTCCGCGGGAAGAACCAGTCCCATCGGCCAGCCGGATAGTGGGAAAGCCTGGAAAGAGGCGGTGGCCAGGCAATGGGACTATGCCGTGGAATCCGTCCAGGCCGCAGCGGCCTATGCTGAGGAGAGGGGTGTGCTGGTCGCCATCGAGCCCATCAACCGCTACGAGAGCTTTCTCGTCAACAACGTGGATCAGGGCCTCCGCTTTGTCCAGGAAGTGAACTCCGCAGTGGTAAGACTTCACCTCGATGCCTTCCACATGAACATCGAGGACAATGATCCCGCCGGTGCTGTCCGTAAGGCTGGTGATCTCCTGGTCAACATGCATATCTCCGATTCCAACCGTGGGGCGGTTGGCCACGGTCATACCGATTTCAAGGCCATCATGCGGGCTTTGAAGGAGATTGATTATCAGGGAATACTCACCATGGAGCCTGTGCCGCCAGTCCCCGACGCTTTCATGGCTATCTCGATGGAAGAGTTTCTGCCCCTAAGGGATGTCTACGCTGAGGAGTGCATCTCGCGCCTTCGCCAGTACGACAGAGAGGTCTGAGAGCATCAGTTTATTGGTCAAGATCTGCTCTTTTTATCTGGCGCAAAGGGGTGGAGATTTAGACAAATGAGGGTTGATGGAATGAAGAGACTTCTGGTGCTTGCCCTGCTTTCGGTGCTTATCCTATCGGCCTGTGCACCGAAAGGTACCTTTCAGCAAGCGTGGCCTACGCCACGCGCAACTTTCAAGCCCGAATCGGGCGTGAGTGGCGCGCCCACACCAACACGCCTCTTCGAGTGCATCTCCTGGCACGCGGCGCCAAACTACTTAGGCCAATCTCAATGTGTTGAGGGGGGCATCCTCCGTGTTGATAAGTCGGAGGGAGCTTTCCTCCTGATTTTCAGCAATAAACCGGATACATTCTACGGCGTTTCGTTGGACCTCGATTTGTCTGACCTGGCCGACAAGTGTGTGCGGATTTTGGGGACAGTAGAGAGCTATAAAGGCCGACCGGCGATCATCATCGAGAGCCGTGATCAGTTGCTGCCTTGTCTGGGGAAGGAATAGCAGAAGAGAAGGTGCTCCTCGCTCTTCAGTCTGTTGATTATCTGAGGCTAGCCTACAACGTCCCACACCTGGGTAGACAGTCGGGACGCCTTTTTATTTGTCAGGAGGGAGGGCTGAACAGTGAACCCTGTGAGAGTATGCGTCGTCGGCGTGGGGCGAGCCGGCGTGGTGCATGCCACGAACTTTAGGGACAACGTGCCAGGAGCCTTCGTGGCCGCCGTCGTGGACGCCAATCTGGAATTGGCTGAGGAGAGGACAAAGGATCTGGGCGTTGACCTTTTTTTCTCTGATCTCCACCAGGCCTTAGACAGGGCGGAGATTGATGCTGTCTGTATCACCACGCCTACCTTCACCCATGCTGAAATCGCTATCGAGGCTGCCAAGGCTGGCAAGCACATTTTCTGTGAAAAGCCAATGGCTATCAGCTTGGATGAGGCGGACTGCATGATCGAAGCAGCGGAGGAAGCAGGGGTCAAACTGCAAATCGGCTTCATGCGCCGCTTCGACCCTCTCTTCGTCACTGCCAAGGAGCGGATCGAGGACGGTGAGATCGGAAGACCTATGGTGATCCGTTCTCTCACCCGTGGGCCTGGACTGCCTCCGCGGTGGGCTTGCGACCCACGCACCAGCAACGGCATGTTGGCCGAGGTGAACAGTCATGATTTCGATACCATCCGCTGGCTGGCGGATGCCGAGTTCGAGAGGATCTGGGCGGAGGCCAATACCCTCAAGTGCTTTGACCTCAAGGAAGAGTTCCCCAATTTCTACGACAACGCTATCGTCTCCCTCCGCTTGAGCAATGGAACCCTGGGAATCATAGACGGCAGTTGCCCCGTGGACTATGGTTACGATGCCCGGGCGGAGATCTTGGGGAGCGAGGGAGTGATCCTCATCGGCGAACTGCAGGACAGGGCGGTAACCACCTGCACGAAGCAGGCCGGGGTGGTGACCTCAACTTTTCGGAGCTGGCGCAACCGATTTCGGGATGCCTACATTGCCGAGGCACGCCATTTCGTGGAGTGCATCCTTCAGGATCGTGACCCTCTGGTAACAGGGCACGACGGGAGAAAGGCGGTTGAAGCAGTGTTGGCCGCTAACGAGTCCGTTCGGTCTGGCAGGCCCGTCTCTCTGCCCTTAGATTAGAGGGGAGTTTTATGTTAGCAGCGGTCTATCATGGCATAAACGACCTTCGTGTGGAAGACATCGTCAAGATGACCATCGGAGAAGACGAGGCCTTGTTAAGGGTCAAAGCGGCTGCCATCTGCGGCACCGATCTGCGCATTCTCGCCTCAGGCCATTTCAAAATCCCGCAGGGGATGACGCGCATACTGGGACACGAATTGGCCGGTGAGGTGGTAGAGGTGGGGTCGCGGGTGAGTGGCCTCATCCCTGAGATGAGAATCGCCATCGCCCCCAACATTGGCTGCGGCAGGTGTGAACAATGCATCCAGGGCCTTGACCATCTGTGTCCGAATTACGAGGCCTTTGGCATCAGCCTCGACGGCGCCTTCGCCGAATACATGCGCATCCCCGCCTCTTTCATCCGCCGGGGGAACATCGCCCTCGTCCCCGAAGGTATCTCCTATGAGGAGGCAGCCCTCAACGAGCCCTTCTCCTGCTGTTACCACGGCTCCCGAGCCTGCCACATCGAGCCTGGCGACGTGGTGCTGGTCGTGGGAGCTGGCCCCATTGGCATCATGCACCTGCTCCTGGCCCGCCTAAGTGGGGCCTCTAGCGTCATCGTCAGCGAGATGATTGAGGAGCGCCGGCTCCAGGCTTTGGAGTTCGGCGCCGATCTGGCCGTAGATCCCGGCAAGCAGGACCTGCAGGCTGCCGTGCGTGAAGTCAGCCATGGCCGTGGGGCAGATGTCATCATCGTAGCTGCGCCCGCTCCCTCGGCCCAGGAACAATCGCTGGACCTGGCTGCGACCCGCGGGCGCATCAATTTCTTCGGCGGCCTTCCCGAAGGAAGCGAATTCATCAGATTCAAATCCAATCGCGTGCACTACAGGGAGATCATGGTGACGGGAACGACCGGCTCCAGCAACTACGAGTTTCACCGTAGCATGGAGATCATAGCTTCGGGGAGGGTCGCTCTTTCGCCCTTGATCAGTGCTCGTTTTCATCTCTCGGAGGCGAAGGAGGCCTTCGCTGTAGCCGCCAGCAAAAAGGCCTTGAAGGTAATCATCAATCCCTAATCCCACCATTATTAAGGAGAACGTTCATGTTGGGCGGTTATCTGGGCAAAACTTTGAGGATAGGGCTCTCCAGGGAGGAAGCCTTGGCGCAAGAGCTGGAAGAGGCTGGCCTGAGGAGGTTCCTTGGCGGTCGAGGGCTGGCTGCCAGGTGGTACTACGAGGAGATCGAGCCTGAGACGGAGCCTCTCGGCGCGGCCAACAAGCTTTTCTTTTTCACCGGCCCGCTAACAGGCGTGCCTCTGCCTTCCACCACCAAATTCGGTGTCAGCACCAAATCTCCGGAAACAGGGATTTACCTCTGTGCCAATTCCGGTGGAGATTTTGGCCCGCACTTGAAATTCTGCGGCTTCGATGGGTTGGTCATCGAGGGTCGGGGGGAGCGCCCCACCTATCTCATCATCGAGGACGGTGCCGTGAGCTTCCACGATGCCAGCCATCTCCTGGGGCTCAAGATGAGCGAAGTAAGGGAGAGGTTGTTGGAAGCGATAGGCGATTCCAAGGCCTCCGTCCTCTGCACCGGCCCCGCCGCCGAGCGGCTGGTAGCGTTCGCTTACATCCAGGTTGACGGGCGTGCCTTCGGTCGAGGCGGCGCCGGCGCGGTCATGGGCTCCAAGAACCTCAAAGGCATTGTGATAAAGGGCAGCGGGGAGATACCCTTGGCCAACCCGGAGAGGGTGAAAGAGATTCGGAACGCAGCCATCAAAGAGTTGAGGGAGACCAGGGCCAATCACACCAAATATGGCACACCCCAGTATACGGAGGTGATCAACGAGCTGGGGTGTTACCCCGCCCGCAATTTCCAGAGTTCTTATCTCGAAAACGCCCACGGCATTTACGCCCAGCACATGAGAGAGCACTTCTGGGTGAGAAACTTTGCCTGCTATCGTTGCCCCGTGGCCTGCGGCAAGGTATGCGAAGTCAATGAAGGGCCCTTGGCGGGGGCGCACGCGCGGCCCGAATATGAGACCATCGGCATGCTGGGTGGCTCCTGCGGCGTCACCGATTTCGCGGCCATCATCGTCGCCAACGAGCTGTGCGACGAATACGGCACGGATACCATCTCTACTGGCAACGCTGTGGCGCTGGCCATGGAGCTTTTCGAGCGTGGCCTCATCACCAGAGCGGACACGGAGGGTATCGAAGCGCACTTCGGCGATGGCCAGGCACTGGTGGGGATGGTTAAGCTCATCGGCGAGCGCAGAGGCATCGGTGACCTCCTGGCGGAAGGGATGGCCGGCGTGGCCAGGGAGAAGCCAGAATGGCGCCCCTACATTCTGGAGGTCAAAGGGATGCCTTTCGCGGCCTACGATCCGCGTGGCTTCCACGGCATGGGTCTCGCCTACGGTACGTCGAGCAGAGGGGCTTGCCACAACGTCGGGGGGTGGACCATCAGGGCGGAACTGTTGAGCGGCGAATACAATAGATTTGCCCTCAAAGGCAAAGGCGAATTGGTCAAGAACATCCAGGACACCAGGGGCTACGTGGATTCCCTGGGACTCTGCACGGTGGTGAGGGGCTCGCTGGGCTTCACCGCGAACCCGCGGGGGGATGTCCTGGAGGCGGTCACCGGCTTCGATTTCACCCCTGAGCTGATGGAGATCGGCAGCAGGATTTACACTCTGGAGAGGATGATACTCGTTCGGGAGGGGATAAGGCGCGAGGATGACATGCTCCCACCGAGGATTATGACTGAGAAGATCCCCGATGGTCCGGCTAAAGGCCGCATTTTGACCAGAGAGATGTACGAGGTCATGCTTGACGAATACTACGCCGTGCGGGGCTGGGACAAGGAGGGGGTGCCTACCCAAGAAACGCTCCGCGAGCTTGGCCTGAACGAACTGTCATTGCGAGCGTAGCGAAGCAATCTCCCGCCTTTTGTTAGCAACGATGGGGATTGCTTTGTCACTTCGTTCCTCGCAATGACAGGGTGGTAGTTACGACGAACTTTGATGGAGGTCCGATGATGAGCCTTATGCAACCCTTCGCTGCCCAATTGCAATTTCAAAACGGGCTGCTAGAGCCTTATGGCAGAAAAACTGTGAGAAGGCTCAGCGACATGAGGGGAATGTATCTGGACATCTCCGCCACGGAGGAACTCCTGAAGCAAGGTGACCCCTTGCTTTACGAGGTCTACGAGGTGGACGTCCCCCATGAGGAAGGGCAGTTGATCTACTGCACAAGCATCATTTACCCCGGCCAGGTCGGCCACGAGTATCACATGACCAAGGGGCACTTCCACAGCAAAGAGGGCACGGCTGAAATCTACTTTGGCCTGCGCGGGAGAGGCTACCTGCTCACGCAGACCCATGATGGTCAGGTCAGCGTGATAGAGATAGTGCCAGGCACCGTCGCTTATATTCCTCCTTTCTGGGCTCATCGAACGGTTAACATCGGCGACGAGAAGTTCGTTTTCTTTGCTGTTTACCCAGGCGATGCCGGTCACAACTACGGCATCATTGAGGAGGGGGGCTTCGCCAAACTCGTGGTGGAGAAAAATGGGAAACCTGCCGTCGTTGACAACCCTCGGTATCGTTGACTGTCATTGCGAAGGCGCGGGGTTTGCGCCTGAAGCAATCTCCAGTGAGCGTAGGAGATTGCTTCGCCCCTGCGGAGCTCGCAATGACAGCTTGAGAGGAAGGAATGCCCAGAGTCCTCGTTAAATCTCTAGCCACCGTGAAGGATAGGGTGGGCAAAGGGGAGGAAGAATACGAGCTGCCCGATGGCTCAACCTTGAGCGAGTTGTCGGCTAAGCTCCAGAAATCCCATCAATTATCGCTGCTCGACCCGGCCATCATGGTCACTCTGAACGGGAGGGGCATTCGCCAACTGCCAGAAGGGTTGGAAACGAGGCTCAGAGAGGGGGATGTGATCCTGCTGTTCCCCCCTATCTCGG
>Ga0209979_1003586_pt1 | contig 13574 bp, 12 predicted proteins | sample AnhtaG_FD_183114 | JGI IMG/M metagenome (GOLD analysis project Ga0209979, IMG submission 183114) | Deep subsurface microbial communities from Anholt, Denmark to uncover new lineages of life (NeLLi) - Anholt_01485 metaG (SPAdes) (version 2) | ecosystem: Environmental > Aquatic > Marine > Oceanic...
CCTGCTGGCGGGAGTCGGGCCGGCGGATGTGCACAGCCGTGAGCCACGGAAACTGCCCCTCGTCTCGGCAGGAGTTACGATCATCGGCGATGGCGTTCTGGGCAGGGCGGAGAACTTGAACGTTGTCTTCTGCCAGCTCGCACCATGGCAGTTCGACTGCAAGGAGCTGCGCAACGTCAAGAGAACGTTCCGCCGTATTAGCTACCACGTCACGCGTCTGTTGGCCAACATGGGAGCGACCGGGTCAACGCCTCTTCTGGAGCGCTTCCACAGCCCCGTGGACACGTCCAAGGCCGAAAAGCGGTGGTTGGAAGGCTTCTACATGGATGTGCCGAAAGAGTGGGACGACCCTTACCGATTCTTCCGCTGGTAGTGGTAAGTTGCCAATCTACGGTGGCATTGGCTTGGTTGTGCTTTTATTCCAAAGCGGCAACACGGGAATCGCTGTGGATCGACGGGGACTCAACTTCTGACGCAACGAGATATTGTTCAACCGCGGCTGGAACATACCCTGAGTAAGCTATTCTCAAATCTTGAATTTTCAAGACCTTATAGTATAATAAAAGATAGTCGAAAACGACACATGTATTTTTGTTCAGAATGGGTTCAGTAATGAAACACAATAGTATGTTTTCATCGGACTCTACCTCAACGGAACAACACTATAGTTATCCCTGTTCGATCGCATTTAGTCGGATGTCACCATGGCCTACGTAGAAGTTTGGAAAAGCGGAAGACTTATCACTCGTCGCCGTGTAGATGAGCAAAAAGCCCGGAAGGGATGTAGGGTACGTTTAGGCTCGGCCGGCGAAGTACGTGTAGCCATAGGTCAATCAGAAACTCTCGGTGAGTTAGAAGTTCGCATGTTCGCCGGAGAGCCGCCCCCAGCCTGGCAAGAAGGAAAAGAAACCGTGTCGAGACCACCTCATGACGACCAAAGCCTTCCGCCTCTTTCCATGGGAGCTCCGGGTCTTCGTGCCGAGCAGATGGATAGATATCCCGATATCGAAGGATACAAGATCATCGAACCTCTGGGTGAAGGTGGTATGGGAATAGTCTGGCGTGCCGAGCAATTGAGCACCCGACGGCAGGTGGCCCTGAAACTTATGGTTTCTCACAGAATCGAGTCCCCAAAAGCCCAAGCTCGCTTTCAGCGTGAGGTGGAGCTGACCGCACGTTTGGACCATCCCAACATCGCTCGGATTTATGACAGCGGCCTACATCAGGGAATGTATTATTATGCCATGGAGTTGATTGATGGTGCACCTTTGGACCAGTACGTTAAGAGCAAGTCTTTGTCCAGAACTCAGATTCTGGCCCTTATGCAAAAGGTCTGCCAGGCCGTTTTGTATGCGCATCTTCGGGCTGTGATACATCGTGATCTCAAGCCGTCGAACATCCTGGTAGGTCCGGACGGTCAACCCCATGTGCTTGACTTTGGGCTGGCTAAAGCCTTACTGGAGGAAGATGATGCCCTTACTATCTCAGTCGAAGGTCAAATTGCCGGTACTCCTGCCTATATGTCGCCGGAACAGGCGGCTGGTCATCATAGCCAGACCGATACCCGTACAGACGTCTTCAGTCTGGGGGTAATTCTATACGAGCTTCTGACCGGACAGTCACCCCATGACCTATCCGGATCAACGTTTGATGTGTTGCATCGGATTACGGAAGGTAAGATACAGCGTCCTCGTGAGATCACCAAAACTATGGATTGCGAACTGGAGGCGCTCTTACTCAAGGCGCTCGCCCAAAATCCGGACGATCGCTACGCCTCAGCCGGTGCATTAGCAAAGGATATCAGCAACTACCTTAATGGCGAACCTTTGGATGCCCAGGTACCTACTATCCTGTATTTCCTTCGCAAGAAGGCTCTCAAATACCGGGTGCAGGTAAGTGTGGTTTTGGTTGTATTGCTGATCGTATTTGGGACGCTTCTCGCAGCCTATACCAGAGTCGTTGCAGAGCGAGCAGTGCGTGAAGCCCAGGCTGTTGAACTGGAACTGAAATCGAAAGAGCTCACGTGGGCGGAGCTTGAATTGAAGGCGCTGAGCGAGAACGAACAGGAGGCCCGTGCTGCCTTGCGGATCATTCGCGATGAGTATGTCTCTGCCCAAGATGAGATTAGCCAACTTAACCACAAGTTAGGTGAGAGAAAGCCTCCTGTAGCAGTGAGGCGCTTAAATCTCGAGCCGGGAGCGGCCTTGGCGTCAACTGCACTGGTCAGAAAACCTCCTCTTCCAGGAGGGGTACAGTCATGGACGCTTGAGACATACGGACACCGTGGCCCTGTTACCAAGCTTGCTTACAGTCCGGATGGCAGCCAGATAGCGTCAGCAGGCAACGATGGGACTCTCCGGCTGTGGGATGCAGAATCAGGGCAGTTGACGAAGATTCTTATAGACCCCAATGATACCGTCGATCTGCCCTGGTTCACAGATGGACAAACTCGTACGGTAGATGAAATCATCATACTATGGGAGATTGACTTACCAGATATATGGCAACCGTTACAACGAACAGCTACTGCCGTAGCGTTATCTCCTGATCGCGCTATGCTGGCCTTCGGAGATCGCGATGGCACGATACGTGTTTTGAATCCCAAATCCGGGCAGCTGCGACATACCAACATACCAGCTTGGTGTGGTCCAGTTCATTCGGTGCGTTTTTCGTCCGACAGCAAAGTTCTGGCTACAAGCGCCGGCTCGGGAACGATTTGTCTTTGGGACGCTCATAGATGGCAACCTCTTCGCAAGTTCGAGGCAGATAGTATCACCGGCGGCATTCCACCCAGTGTTAGTACCATCGCTTGGGGTCCAGGTGATACTGTCATCGCAAGGCCAAACAACCACCAGGACGCTCTTGAAATCCTGGATTCACAGTCCGGCCAAGTATTGCGTGTCCTGCACGGCAATGGTCACAAGATAGCTTGCGTTTCCTGGTCGCCTGACGGCAGGCTCTTGGCTGCGGGAACGATTGACGGCAAAGCCCATTTGTGGGATATCAAATCAGACTCTAATGAGCCGTTCGTCACGCTCGACACTCGTACCGGCCGTGCCAACACAGTCACCTGGCGACCGGACGGCCAGAGTTTAATCACTGCAGGGGAGGATGGGAATATCAAGCTCTGGGAACCGCGCACCGGCAAGCTGACTCATACCTTTGATAAGCATACAGGCCCGATCATCTGCTTAGCACCTTCGCCCAACGGAAAGGCACTTGCCTCGGGCAGTCACGACGGAACGATCCGACTGTGGGAACTCGATGCTGGTCGGATGTTAAACGTCTGGAGAAACGAGCCAAACGGTGCCGAAGACGGGCAATCTGCGTTCGCTGCAATCGCCTGGTCGCCGAATGGCACGCTCTTAGCTTCTGGGGATTCTGTCGGTAATATCCAGATATGGGACCCAAATTCGCGCCAGCCCCGGCGTTCTTTCAGGGCTAACTGCGGGTCGATAAAGTCTTTGGCATGGTCTCCAGATGGTCGCGTACTGATGTGTGGTGGGGCCGATGGCTCGGCCCGGGCTTGGGATACCAAGAATGACTTTCAGGAACATGTTGTGCTGTTACCCTTATGGGGTTCTGCCGGGCCCGGCATAGCCATCAATCGAGAAGGTGATTATCGAGGCCCGCCGGGGATTGCGGAGCACCTCATCTATGTCGTTTCGACCGAGCGTGGCCAGGAGACACTTACGCCGGCCGATTTCAAGAACCGATTCGGCTGGGTGAACGAACCCTGGCAGGTTGGTCTGTTCGCTCCTGGAGAAGAACAAATCAAAAGGATTTACGTCAAGGCGGATGCCCAGCCTCCCTACGACGGTACCAGTTGGGATACTGCTTTCAACGACCTGCAAGATGCTTTGAAGCTGGCGCAACCCAACACAGAGATTTGGGTAGCCAAAGGGATCTATAAGCCGGACCGGGGGACAGGTGCACGTGAGGCGAGCTTCCACCTGAAAAATGGCGTTCGGCTTTTTGGCGGATTTGCCGGAACAGAAACGAGCAGTCACCAGCGTGATCCCAATCGAAACAAAACTGTCCTCAGCGGCGATCTTAAAGTCAATGACAGACCCAATTTCACCAACAACGATGAAAACAGTTATCACATTTTCGTCAGCAGTAGAACCGAACCAAACACCGTCCTTGATAATTTCATCATCACTGCTGGCAACGCCAATGGCCCTAAAGAAGGAAGACACTGCTTTGGTGGCGGGATGCGCAGCGTGAACGGAAGCCCGACACTGATAAACTGCATTTTCACGTACAACTCGGCCTTGGCTGGTGGTGGGATTCACATTGATGACGGCAAGCCAACATTAAGGAACTGTAGTTTCATCAACAATAAATCATATGGACTTCACGGCAGTAGATGGGGAGGCGGAGGTGGGATGAATAATACTGAGTCCGACACGGTTATCACGAACTGCACGTTTCGTGGGAACACGTCGGCGTATTACGGCGGGGCAATTAACAACGATGACTGTGAGCCGGTGCTAACTAACTGTATATTCATCAGCAATTCAGCAGCAATGGGTGGCGGGATATGTACATGGGCTGACCAAAAAGGCGGCGTTACATCGTTGACTAATTGCAGATTCGTGGGAAATTCTGCTAAAGGAGAAGGCGGCGGTATATATTGTCGTGCAGAGCATACCAAACTAATGAAACTAAGACTGATTAACTGTGCCTTTAGCGGTAATTTGGCTTTTCATCGTGGTGGTGGTATATCGAACCAGTATTACTATGAACCAATTTTGATCAACTGCACGTTCACGAAGAACGAGTCATCCCGTTGTGGTGGGATATGTAATGGCGAAACAAGTAAAGCAACGCTGACTAACTGTGTTCTCTGGGCTAACAGCGACAGTGGGGGGATGGATGAATCCTCGCAAATCGAAGGAGGGACAATTGTTGTCAAAAATTCCTGCATCCAGGGATGGAGCGGCAAACTCGGCGGGACCGGGAACTTCGGGTTGGACCCGTTGTTTGTCGATCCTAATGGCCCCGATGGTAAAATAGGTACACTCGATGACAATCTGCGGCTCGACCTCGCCTCTCCCTGCCGTAACGCCGGAAACAACTCTGCTCTTCCTGCCGACACGGCTGACCTCGATAAGGATGGTGACGTCAACGAGCCGATTCCATTCGACATTGAAGGAAAACCGCGTATTCTTAACGGCGTTGTGGATCTTGGCGCCTATGAGAGTGGCTGAGCTATTTTGTGGTTTTCAGAAAGCCCTCTCAATAAGGTTGTACTGCTTTACACATCCGTTGTCGGAATGCCATAACCACTGTTTAGTTAGCTGATTACCTATTGTCATGATTTTGACTTATGGCCCTTCTTCCGACAAAGCCTAAGGGCCCGGACGAAAAGACTATTAAGCTCAGCGGACATCCAAGGTTTGTTAATTAGCTTGGCAAACGAAGCTTCCAGCGATTCATAGGAATGTGTGGTGATCTTCATATCGTGAAATACTAACGCACTTGCAATCGCAGCATAGTAGATAGCGACGGCCACGGCCCGGTCAGCCTCTGTGCGTTTCCGGGAGGCCATCTTTTTCGCGTATCGTCTTATCTTCTTAATTGCACCAAGGTCCGATTTGGGATCTGTTAGTACCTCACCCAGAGTTCTGCCTCCAAGGGGCATGAGGTTTTTGCGCAACTGGCCAAGTATGGCTGGCAACTCCTCCACAACTGTAGTATCCAATGGCAACGTTCCCGCCAGACGAGCTTTAAGAAGCTGAGCAGTAGTATGTGCTGAGTCGTCCTTGCCTTCGCCAGAATCGGAATAGAGGGCAATACCTAAAAGGCGAGCCAAGCTTTCCGGGTTTAGACCTAAAGTCGAATCTTTACTCATCAGTCACTCCCAAAAATTATAAGAGACTTGAGTTCATCATTGTTATCGACAGCTATACCATATACGGCCCCTCTGTAGAGTTATACGCAGTTAAACTTGTTAGATTGCGCAATTTTTTGAAAGGATTTTCATTAAATCTTGAATTTCTTGTTTAACCTCCTCGTCGGAATCAACGTGCTGACGAACTCGGCTGCTCATAGCCGCCTGAAATCGCCGTTTCACGGTGACAATCATATTCGACACCTTTACCTTGTTCTTAATGCCAAACCGCTTACACAGATCGGCAACAGTAATGGGCTCCACGCCAGTCACGATCGGGTCCAATACTCTGGCACGGAAGACCCCCCAATAGACTTTTTTGCCATCTCGAAAGCAGCATTTCTTGACCTCGGCAAGCACATCGTCCATGAGCACTGAGGCCCAAACGTAAGTGAAGACATCCTCCGGTTGCATGTCCTTTGCCGCGAAGGACATTGATTCTTCATCGAACTCTTCCAGCGATACTATGCTGTCCTTCGGGTGGCGTTTCCCTGCCACATTGGCCCTGTGGACACTGGTGATGTAGTGGTTCAAGGCCGTCAGCAGAAATGTCCGGAATCGGCCTTTTGCTTCGTCTGCCTGCTGGACTATATCCTTCCCTAATACTATTTCGTGGAAGAAACCCTGGGTCAGGTCCTTAGCAGGCTCGTTACCGTAGCCTTTTCGTCTAAGGTAACAATAGATAGGTTTCCAATACTTTTTGATAAGACCATTAATGATTATCCTCCGCCGGGCCTCATCATGTGTCCCGGCATTTCGAATCTCAGACCAATGTGTCGTCTGAAATCTACTTTTCGTTCCCCCCATGGATGTTTTGCCTGACCGCCTCATCTGATTGTCGCCTGACAAATTAGTTTTTTGTTCATCTCTTCTATTAGCCAGTATAGATTTGCGAATGTCAAAGACAAGCAGTCATATCTGAGTCTCGACGACCGCTAAGCACTCATTCTACCACCTATAGGTTATATTTCAATTCCAAAGCGGCAAACCATCCAACGCAGTTTCAGAAGCTAAAAATCTGACCTGCTGCGCAAGGCGCAGCTCATTCTTGCGTAGAAAGAAGTAGAAAGTAATCAACATGACTTGCAGAGTCACAAAAGTAAATAGAATGTGGGACGCATAAGGCATTGGGCCGACTTGTTAAGGCGGATGAATGTAAGGAGGTGATAGCAAATGAATACTGGCACTTTGAATTCTTTGAACACGATGATTCGCACAAACGATACAGGGCAAGCACAACTGACCAGGTTTCTCGAGTCGCCCGAGATCAAAATGTTCATTCACGACTTGCGTCATTTGGTACAAGCTATTGTTGGGTCGGTCGATACACTGCAAATGGCGTTGCAGGAACATGCTGAAGGTCTTGCTGTGAAGTCGCTGGATCGGCTTAGGCAGAACACAGACTTGGCTGTTGACATGCTCGGACATTTCGGAGCAAATCCACAGGTGAACAATGAAGAGAGCACAGAATGCGATGTGGCTCAGGAAATTGAGCGTGTTGTAGATTCACTTGCACCATTACTGAGACAAAATGGAATAACCGTACACCAAAACGTGTTGTCACCTATAATTGCCGCGATACACAAAACAGATCTAAAAAGACTGCTATTGAACCTTCTTCTTAATGCAATCGAAGCAACAAATGGACCAGATGCTCCAGTTACCATTACAGCCGAAGCAGCATCTGACGAATCGGTGCAGATAACGGTGCGGGATAACGGCTATGGTATTGACAAGGACAAACTTGCTAATATCTTTGACGATGGGTATACGACGAAAGCACGTCGAGGTAACAAAGGCCTCGGCCTTGTTATCGTCAAGCAGCTCTTGGAAACATACCGCGGGACTATCCGTGTACAGTCCAGTCCGGGCAAAGGCACTCGATTTATGGTTTGGCTTCCAAGGATAAAAGAGCAGCGCGGAAACGACGGTTAGTAATTCAATCATTTGACCGAAAGGAGAAAATGTTATGAGCCCTCAATTAACGAATAGAAAGATCTTGGTAGTAGATGATGATTTCGGTTTCGCTACCGACTTGAAAACATGGCTTAGCAGGGAAGGATTTCAAGTTCACGTCGCACAAGTAGGCCGGGCAGCAATTCAGTTTCACAGGCTGTACCGACCGTACACGGCTGTGCTCCTGGATTTGCATATGCCCAAAGTGGATGGATTTGAAGTGCTCAGGGAGATCAAGGACACTGATATCGGCACCCGTGTGGCCGTGCTCACGGCGGATGCCACTGCACGCGACAAGGCAAGCGCTTTAGGCGCGGACGCATTCCTTGTAAAGCCGATCAACAGGAAAGTCATATGTGGTCTCATCCAGCAGTTGGCAACAACCACGTTGAGTTAAAATAGGGTTTCCCTGCTGATAGCTGTTCAACTAAGTTCCAACGCGCAAGAGTTTGACAAATTCAGACGGGGTAGCAAGTTATTACTATTTTCTCGTTATCTTTCTTACTTGCCAAAATCTCTCGGACCGATCCGACCAGCCAATCACAGCGCACTGAGCAACGCAAGAAACACTATGAAATGTGACTCTTTTCGCTAGCCCGGCTCAGCATTCATCAGGGATACACCCGCCAACACCACAATCAAGATCAGTGCAGTGGGCGACCAACGATATGAGTTGTTTCTGAATTGTGTAATCATGGCAATCATCCTTTTCAATTGAGATTTGCTTTCTATAATTCCCGCCATGGCGGGCAAAGGGCGCGAGTGGGAGAAACGGCGTAAGAGACCTACGATTGCCCCGCCATATTCTTGTGATTTGTCCTGTCACGTTCGGGTGAGCACTAAAGCGTCGCAGGCGAGTTCCCAGTCGGCCCGCATCCGGTAGAAGGCAAACCAGATAATCGGGCTGAACCAGTGCAGGATCTGCAACAGGCTTGTCAGCCATCCCAGATAAATACCACGGCGTTTCAGATGGGCCAACTCATGGAGGAATACGTATCGCATCTCTTCCCGGGTGGCCGTATCGAGCATCTCTCGCGGCAAGAGTAAACGCGGCTGGATGAATCCAAAAGGCCGGGGCTCCTGACCTGGCTGCTTGGCACAACCACCACGAGGCTCTGGACACCCATCTGTGCCTTGCACTTCTCGAAGAGTTCAAGCATCGACTGGTTGACCAATGGGCAGTCACGTTTGACAATCCGCCAGAGTGCAAGGTCGCTCACAAGCAGATATGCCCCAATCACCATTGCACCGGCCAGCCAGAGAAGGGGCAAGACTCGACGCACGGAAACCAACTGTGGCTTGGATTCGCTCTGCACATCGGCAAGTGTTCGTGGCTGGGGAGCGACTATCTCCTGGATCACAATTTCGGACTGCGGTTTTTGACCTGGCATCGCTTCAGAAGTGCTGGCAGTCTGTGCGGGCCGAGAAACATCTTGTTGTTCAGTGGTTTCAAATAGTTGCTGTCGTTGAATCTGCTGATCCCACGAAGGGATTAGATTGAACAGACTAAATCGGCTTGAGGGCAACCAAGGCAGGGCCATGCGTATCAATAGCACCAGCCAAAGGGCGTGACTCCAGCGCGGACCCAGCTTACCGCCCAGCGTTTTCTGAGCCGCCAAAATTAGGCAAATGACTACACTGGCAATTAGGGTCGTCTGCAGGAGCCAGTCAAAAAACGGCTGAACATAGGTCATAATAACTTCCATCTTTATCCCTTTCTTTTCTGGTTAAGGATATCCTGTATATCGTCGATCTCTTTAGGCGAGAGGTCCGCATCCTCAAGGAAGGCAGCTAAGGCGGGCTTCATCGCACCCTGGTAGACACGCCCAACGAAAGATTTAGTCTCAGAGTGGATGCACGTGGACTCATCCACCGCAGCGGAATACCGATACCGATAGCCCTCCTCGGTGACCTTAATGGCACCTTTCTTCACGAGCCTACTTATCAATGTTTTGATCGTTCTGGGTTTCCACTTCACCTCACCGGACAGGGCGTTTACAACGTCGTTTGCCGTTTGAGGACCGTGCTCCCACAGTACCTGCATTACTCGCCACTCCGAGTCAGCTATTCTGGGCAATTCTCTTTTCATTTCTTTTCTCCTTGATTACAATAGTAGTTAACTTGAGCATATTACAATTGTAGTCATGTTGCCAAGGAAAAATTTTAAAATTTTTTTGGCGGCCTGGAAAAATAACGTTTTTGGCTCAGAAAATGAGATTTTGGGCCCAATATTTTTTCGGGTTAGAGGTAGAAGAGCCAGTTGCGACGGTTGTTCGCGGCTATTTTGTGGTTTCGCCCACACCAGACAACGTACAACATGTTTCAGTTGAACACCTACGTTGAAAGTGTGATTTTGAACTGAAAAATGGGTCTGGATTTTATCTCCAGGGGTTAATAGCGGGGGCAGGATTCGAACCTGCGACCTCCGGGTTATGGGCCCGACGAGCTACCAGACTGCTCTACCCCGCGATCATTAACACATATATACTGCAAAAAAAATTTTTATTCAAGAAGAACAAAACAAATTACAAATTTTTTCGAATCTTCTTGGCTATTACTTCAATTTTTCCCTGCTCATACTCGTAAGCCGGCCACTGGCCGAATAGGCCATCGCCGGTATTGCGAGGGATTATATGAAAATGCAAATGCTCAATAAGCTGGCCGGCCGCCCTGCCATTATTACACAACACATTATAGCCGTCGGAATTCATCGCGGTAGTTACCGCTCCGGCGATTTTGCCCAGCCGTGAACCAACCCGGCCTAAAAGCTCAGGCGGACAATCGTGTAACTTTTCAAAGTGCTGCTTTGGAACCACCAAAGTATGGCCATCACTTATGGGGCCGATGTCCAAAAAAGCAAGGACAACTTCGTCCTCGTAAATCTTCGTAACCGGAATCTGCCCGGCTACCATTTTACAAAAAAGACAATCATCGGCGCTCATTCTATCGTATCTCGTATTGCGTTTAGCGCTGCGTTTTTTTTGCTCTTATATTTCTCGCTATTTTCTATCCGCTACCTACCATCTGCTATTATTGGTCGGACTGGTCTGTCTGGTCGCGGGTTTCCGTAGTCTCCTGGGCTTCGTCAATCTCTTTAACTTCTACAGTTTCTTTTGCCTTTTTGCGTGAGCGTTTTTTGGCTTTAGTTTTGTCCTTTTTTTCTAAAGTCTCGTCGGCGCCAATGAGCTGCAGCAAAACAAGCTGGCCGTTGTCACCCAACCTTCTCAAAGACAGCCGAATAATTCTTGTATAACCGCCAGGCCTATCAAGGTATCTGGGACCAAGCTCGCTGAACAACTTTCCAATTATTGTGCCGGTTTTGACTGCTCGGCCGTCCTCGTAATCTATTATGTCGCGATTTCCAAGCAGGGCAATTGCCCGGCGTCTGGCTGACAATGTGCCTTTCTTAGCTAATGTAATCAACTTCTCGGCAAAGGGCTTTACCTCTTTAGCCTTTTCTATTGTGGTCGAAATCGTCTCGTGCTGGATGAGCGAAGCGACCAAATTTCGTCGCATAGCCAGACGATGCTCCTTTGTTCGACTTAACCGACGTCCTGCTACTCTATGACGCATATATTCAAATTCCTCTTAATCCGGCACTACTGCCTGCAAACATTATCAAACTAAATCATCAAAATTAACTATCAATATCGGTCATTCCTAAAGACAAGCCTATGTCGGCGAGTTTTCTCCTGATTTCGCGCAGAGAAGTCTTGCCGAAGCTGCGAATCTTCAACAAATCAGCTTCCGTCATCTTCACCAGCTCGCCAACTGTTTCGGTTTTTGCTGATTCAAGACAGTTGCTTGCTCTTACTGAGAGTTCCAGCTCCTGAATCGGCATAGCGAGTTTTTGAGTTAATTCCTCGTCCACCACCTGTTCCTGGGCCTCTGCCTCAATAATCTCAGAGGCAGCGACGGTCTGTTCTCCAAGCTCGAAATATTGAACGAACGGATTAACGTGCTTACGCAAAATTTTAGCGGCCTCAACCAGCGCCATTTCAGGCGTGATTGTTCCGTTGGTCCAAATTTCCAGAATCAGCTTGTCATAGTTGGTTCGCTGGCCCACGCGGGTGTTCTCGGTTGTGTAGCGTACTCTTGTAACCGGTGAATATACGGCGTCGAGCATTATTCTTCCGACTTCCTGGTCGAACCTGTCAGCGGCGGCGATGCGTTCGGAAGCCGGCACATAACCACGTCCGTTCTCAACTACCATTTCCATTTCAAATTTCACTTTTTCCGTCAAAGTGGCCAACACCATATCATTGTTTATCACTTCAATGGCCGGGTCAGCAACTATATCGGCAGCCGTTATAACGCCGGCTTTATTTGCCGAAACAGTCATCGTCTTTGGCTCCTCGCCCTGGAGCCGAATGACAAGACTTTTAACATTCAAAACAATGTCGGTAACATCCTCCATCACCCCGTTTATCGAGCTGAATTCATGGCTGACGCCCGCTACTTTGATGGATGTTACGGCACTACCTTCCAAAGAGGAAAGCAATATACGTCTGAGACTATTCCCAATAGTAGTGCCGAACCCCCTTTCGAAAGGCTCAATAAAGAATCGGCTATACTTATCGCTCGATACCATCGTGTCTCGTTCAACACGAGTCGGCAATTCCAAACCACGCCATGTAACTCGCATATAGGTCTCCTATGTAAGTCTTGAGTTTTGAATTATTACCCCTGCTTGTTGCTGGCAGGGGTCAAAACTCGACACCAAAAACTTAAAACTGTTTTGCAGCTATCTCGAGCAGAATTCCACAACCAACTGCTCTTCAACGGGAATCTGGACATCATCCCGAGCGGGCATTGCGACAATAGTAGCTTCGGGTTTTTCCCGAGCTAATTGCAGCCAGCTCTGGGTGGAAAAATTCGGGTTGCTTTCCAGTTGCTCCTTCACTTTTTTAACGCTTTTTTCGGATCCTTTGATTGTTATCTTGTCGCCGATTTTCGTAGTATAATCGCTGACATTCACCTTGTGTCCGTTTACATAAATATGGCCGTGAGCAACTAACTGCCTTGCTGCCTTGCGCGATGGTGCAAAATTTAACTTATAGACCACATTATCCAAACGTCTTTCCAGCAATTGCAGCAGTGTTTCGCCTGTATTGCCTTTTAACCGCTCGGCCTCGTGGAAATACCTCATAAACTGCCGCTCAAAAAGTCCGTAATATCTTTTGATCTTTTGCTTTTCGCGCAGCCGAACACCGTATTCACTTATTCTGCCCCTGCGCCACCCGTGCATCCCGGGAGCCAAATTTCGCTGTTTCTTTTCGACAGGACACTTAGCCGTCTCACATCTGATGCCCTTGAGCATAAGCTTCATTCCTTCGCGACGGCATTGTTTACAAGATGAATCCAGATAACGTCCCATTCTTTTTATTTATCTCCAAAAGCTAAAAACTATAATTCAAAATTAAAAGTCTAATATCTAAATCCAAAACAATACAGTTAATTAGTTAACTGCTAACTATTTCGTGCTTCGGACTTTATTTTTTATACTCTCCTTCGCTTCGGCGGTCTGCAGCCGTTGTGCGGAAGGGGGGTAACGTCCTCTATCGAGGTGATACGCAATCCCGCCTGCTGCAGGGCTGAGATGGCGGATTCACGACCTGAACCAGGCCCCTTAACCCTGATTTCGACTTCGCGCACACCATTACGCATAGCGGCACTGGCGCAGCGTTGCGCAGCCCTTTGTGCGGCAAAGGGAGTACTTTTA
>Ga0209979_1003587_pt1 | contig 13574 bp, 15 predicted proteins | sample AnhtaG_FD_183114 | JGI IMG/M metagenome (GOLD analysis project Ga0209979, IMG submission 183114) | Deep subsurface microbial communities from Anholt, Denmark to uncover new lineages of life (NeLLi) - Anholt_01485 metaG (SPAdes) (version 2) | ecosystem: Environmental > Aquatic > Marine > Oceanic...
AATAAAGTATTCCTATCTAAAAGTATTGTAAAAGCAATTTAAAATTTAAGATATTTAGAATTTCTTGACTTTCTTGACACTATAAAAAAGGATTACTGGAATTACTGGACTCTATAAAAAAAGGAATTTTAATTTTATCAATTTTATCAGTCTATAAAAAAGAGCAATTTATCTGCACTATCTGCACACTATAAAAAAGGCAGAAGCTAAAGCAATTTTCCGACTTTTCCGACACTATAAAAAGGGGAATAATAACTTTATTGTCACTTCTGTCACTCTATAAAAAAGAGAGGTAAGAAAATATAAAAATTTATCGGGAGTATCGGGAGTCTATAAAAAAGGAAAAGATTTATGTTCACTTTGTTCACACAATTCGGCAATTTTAAATCCAAAAAATTAAGTGATAGGGAAAAAGAATTATGGGAATTATGGGAGTCAATTCGGGGGGTTGGGAAAGAGCCATTTCTTAACTTTCTTAATATTCTTAACACTAATAATTTTCTTACACTTTTTACACTCAACTCGGCAGTTTTGAGATTAGATTTATTTTCACTTCTTGCACACTATAAAAAAAGAGAATAAAAAATTTATTGCGAGTTTTGCGAGTCTATAAAAAAGGAAATTTATCTGGAGTATCTGGAATTTCTGGAGTCAATTCGGCAATTCTAATATTGCGACTTTTGCGACTCAATAAAAAAGGAGAATTAATTTTTATTTTTTCAGTTTTTTCGGTCTATAAAAAAGAAAAATATTTCACATTTTTCACATCTATAAAAAAGGGATCTTCGATTTAGAAGATCCTTTTTAAAAAGAATGAAATAAAAATTATTAAATAAATGAATTTTGAGCGTAAAAGACTCTTGCTTCATGGTGAGGGTCTTTTAGTTTTATATGTATTTTATCTACTATTCCTCCAGCCACGTTATTAAATCTTCTGTTATCCAGCCCCAAGCATTTTTAACTCTGGGGTCAAGAGTATTTACAGCATAGAAGGTTATGTTATATTCCTCATTGTAATATTTATTGAATGCCCAGCAAAAAGTCCCACAGGGAACTGCATCGTGTGGACGAGCTCCTTTTGCCACAGAAGTAGGTTTGTCCCACAAAATTACCTCATCTCCACCTGCACAACTTAATATACAATCCCTATCCATTGTTTCTTCAATAAAAGATGGATACTTTTGGGTTTCTTGTTGTGGAAGCTGAGTAATTTCTGGTTTCACTTCTTTCTCGCTAAGTGGTTTAGCAGGCTCTTTTTCTTCTTCAATGGGTTCCTCTATGGTAGCTGGTTCTTCCTCCATAGCCTCTTCAATTTTCTCTTCAGTAATTGATTCTTCTATAATCATTTCTTCTTCTGTCAATTCTTCAACTTTTTCAGGTTTTGTTGCCGGTTGGGTTGGCGAGGAAGGTTCGGTAGTAATTCCAAACAAAACAAAAAATACTATTGCTGCTATACCAAAAATTGTTGCCGCACCCTTGCGAGTCGCTCTTTTTTTCAAAAATCTTGTAAATACCGATGGTTTTACAAGGCCGACGAAAAAAGCCACAATTGATAGAAGTGCTAAAATGAGAAACAAAGCGTTCATAATTTTTCCTTAGTTGTTTAATTATAAACGATAAAATATTATCAGAGGTAAAAAGATTCCCAATGGAGTAAAAAAAACCTTCTGAATTGCACTTTAAACTAATTCTAAAAAGGTTTTATACATAATAATAAAACTAAAAGTAAGATTAAAAAGAATAAGTTAAAGAGTTGGAGGAAAAATAAATGGGAAAGTGGAATGAGCACGAGGAGAATGAAAAGATAGAAAACCTAAAAATACTGAATACTTTTTCACTACATTTAAAGGTGGAAAAATAAGCGAGCGTTATTTATACGATATGGTCAAGAGGTATTGACACAGGGCAAAAATAGATAAGACCATAAGTCCACATACATTAAGACATACATTTACAACGGAATTCTACCGTCAGACAAAGGATATTGAAACATTAAGAAAAATTTTAGGACATTCCTATACAGCGACGACTTCAATTTATATAACACTAGCTAATGTCGATATTGAAAAAGCAATGAATGTTTTTATTCCGATAGTTTAAAGAATTTAAGATTTAATTTATAAAATTGAAATTTGAGACTAAAAAAACACACCAGATTGCCTAAAATTGAGCTTCTGAAAAGGAATTAATATATTATCATTAAAAAAATAAAATAAAAATAATAATTAAAGGAAGTTAAAATGAAATTTATAAAGGGTTGTATAAAATATACCTTTATAATAATTTTATTAGCTATTTTCATAAGTGCTATTATTTCATCAATTTCAAAATCTTTAAAAGAATATAATAAAAAAGTAACAGAATTTAAACCTACTATTGAGGAAACTACAAAAATAGTTGAGCAAAAAAAAGAAACAAAGAATTATGAAATAGATTATACTGATTGGTTATCTATAGCCTTTAAATAATAAATAAAGAAGGAGGTAATTATGAAAAGATTAAGATTTATTATCCCTCTTTTAGTTTTGGCTCTTATTTTTAGCCTTGTTATTGCCTGTACTAATACAAAACCTGAAGTTGTAGAGAAGTCAGCTATTGTTGAGGAACCAGAAGAAGAGACAGTTGAAGTAGAGAAGACACCTACTTTAAGAATTACATCTGTTTTAGGTGTTGATAATGATAAGAATAGATTCGATCCAGTAAATAATACTATAAAAGGTAATGTTACTTCAATAATAGTTTTTTTTGATACTGAAAATTTTAATATTAATAAGGATAAAATTGAAGCTGTTTGGGAATTTGATAGCCAAGAAATTTATAGAGATACTGAAGTAATAAAAGATGGAGACAATGAATATAAAGTAGGGGTAAGTAAGTCTAAGGGGTTTTATTATTCTGGTGCATATAAATGTAATATTTATCTTAATAATTCCATAGAAGATTATATTGAATTTGAAGTATCTCAAGTTGATTTTGAACCTATAGAAATTTCGGGTTCTGATACAATATCTTCAGATTTTTTTGATATAGTTGGAGGTCTAACTATTTTTGGATTTAATAACTCTGGTAGTGGTAATTTTATTTCATATCTTCTTGATGAAGAAGGAGATAAGCTAGAATTATTAGTTAACAAAATAGGTTCTGTAAAGGGGAAAAAAGCAATGTATTTACCAAGTGGAAAATATTTTATAAATGTAGAACATGGAGCTAATTGGGTGTTTAATATAATGCAACCCCGTTCCTTTGATGTAAAAACAATTCCTTATACATTTAATGAAAATTCACCTAATATTTCGGATTTAATTCTTATAGATGGACTTGTTGAAATTAATTATGATTATTCGGGTTCAGGTAACTTTATAGCTTATCTCTTAAATGAATATGGAGAACAATTAGACCTACTAGTTAATGAAGTTGATGCAATAAGTGGATCTACTACTTTAAAAGGCGATGGTGATAAATACTTTATAAGTGTTGAATTAGCGGATGGTAATTATAGTTTTAATATAGATTATAAATAAGATTTATGTTGAATTTAGTTACTAGATTTATAGCGGGTGCGTATTATACGTAAATATATTAAAAAAATAAAAAAAGGGTAGGGGATATTAAAAATCTGGAAGCTTTAAAATATAGACCGCGCCCTAGTCTCGCCTTAACTTTCGCGAATTAGAGGAGTAATTTTGAAATCGCCGTTATAAAGCATTATAAATATTATAAATCATTATAAATATATAAATAGATAGTCAATAAAATAAAAAATAAAAGAATCAAAAAGGAAATCTCAAGTTTACATAATTTTTTTAGCTTTTTTTTATATCTATTTATCAGGTATAATTAAAAATCAATCAAAATATTGATTAAATAAAAATGCAAGAAAATGCAAGGTTTAAGCGATCTCAAACTTTAAAAGAATTTATTTAATATATCTATTTAAGTGCTGAAATAACAAAAATTATTAAAAATTTATGAAGACAGACATTGCATATTTTGGCTATTTCTCCACTTTTTTAATTATAAAAATTTGACCTAAGAGTAAAATATTAATAGAAAATCGAGCTTGCATAATTTTTTCTAAAAAATAAGATAGCTGGTTATCAGGTAAAATAAAAACCTTTATATTTTTTATCATATAAATAAATGTTACAAAATGTTACATCTGGGAATAGAGTTTATAAATTGATGAGGTAAAATAAGAATTGAGGTAACATTTTGAGCCTGAGCACTTTTCAGATTTTTCATTTTTTTAAATTTCACTTAAAGCCTCGTTCCACTTCTTATAAAAGCTAACTATTTAAGACTTTACAGATCTATTCTATTTTTACTAAGTGATAGTAATTTATCAGGTATTATAATCAAGTTCCGCTAATGTTTGTTATGTATACTTGATTAGAGAATATATAAACTGATAAGGTATTATATATTAGTTTTTAAATAAGTTCTTATTCTTTAAGCCGATTTTTATAAATTTAAAAGCACTCCCCCACCTTTCACTAAAAGATTTAGCAAGTCAGTTTAAATGAGATAATAAGGCTTTAAAAAAATAAAACAGTTTTTAAGACTAAAAAGATGCTTAAAATAGGCCTTTAAACGCGTTTTAAAAGGTAATATATACTTTAATATGCATAAATTAAAGGAAACAAATGAGAAATATTTTAAAAGTTATTGACGAGCGGGTAGATAAATTAAAATTACATAATTCTAAAAATGATCATTATCTATTTTTGACTAATAAAGAATATAAGATTTTAAAGAATAGTTTAACGGAGATCCGAGAAGCAACTGTTCTAACTTAAAGAGGATTATTTGCTAGAATCAAGGAAAGTAAGAAAAAGAAGACGATTCCCCTGTTTAGAATAGCAGGAAACCGCTTAAAATAGTGTCAAAATCACGTTCTAATTAAATAATCGATTAATAAGATTGATGAACTTTAAAAATCGCTAAAAATCGCGTTTAAACAGGGCATATTTTAAAAAAATATTGGATCATTAAAATCTGTTCAATTGATATAAGTAAAATTAAAAAAATAAAATAAATTGTGAATTATTTCGTTTATTTATTGATACTATAAAAATAATGTGATATATTTTATATAATCATCATTATACGAATGAAAGGAAATTATGATAACTAGAAGGAAGAAATTGCCGATAATTTTAGAGCCTGAGGAAGTAGAAAAACTTTTAAAAATTCCTAATAAAAGGTATCTAAGCGGTAAAAGAAATATTGCCGTATTAAGCCTTATGCTCAATATGGGACTTAGAGTTTCGGAAGTGTCGAATTTGAAGCCGTCTGATGTTAATTTAACAGAACATAAATTAAGAATAGTAGGGGGGGAAGGTAGCGTTGATCGGGACTTAGTAATTCCTTTTTATACTTCAGAACTATTAAAAGAGTGGTGGAAGGCTAGACCTAAAGGCTCAAAATATTTTTTTACTACTATAAAGGATATTAAAAGCGGTTATTTTACTACTAAAAAGGGAAATAAAATGTCAATAAGAAATATACAAGTTATGGTCAAAAAATATTCTAAAAGAGCGAAGATCAAAAAAAATATTTCACCACGTACACTTAGACATACATTTGGCACTACCTTTATTAGACAGGGTGGTAATGTAATGCACTTAAAAGAGATCTTAGGTCATAGGGATATTTCAACGACACAGGTCTACGTAACATTAGCCTTAAAAGATGTAGAAGAAGCTATGTCAAAATTTGAGGAGTTTAAAATTTAAGGAGGTGAAAAATAAAAAAGATATTTAACATACTAATAATTATAACCTTATTTCTTTCAATGAATTTATCTGTAAGTTCCTGTGCAATAGCTCCTGAAGTTACAACAGAAGAAACAGAAGTAATAACAACAGAAGAGGTAGTAACAGAAGAAACTACTGAGGAAACCATTGAGGAAGTAACAGAAGAAACTACGGAGGAAACTACCGAAGAAGAGACTACTGAAGTGACCGAGGAAGAGACTTCTGAAGTACCAAAAAAAGAAACAGCATATGTAAAAAGAGTTATAGATGGGGACACTATAGAGATAGAACTCAATGGAAAAGTTTACAAAGTAAGATATATTGGTATAAATTCTCCTGAATATAATCAACCTTACGGTGATAAAGCAACTCAAGCAAACTCTTATTTAGTTTCAGGTAAGACTGTAATATTGGAGAAAGATATTTCGGAGACAGATAAATATGGAAGATTGCTAAGATATGTATATGTAGGAAATCTTTTTGTAAATGCTCATCTTGTTAAGTTTGGCTGGGCCCAAGCTTCTACCTATCCTCCAGATGTAAAATACTCAGATTTATTTGTTTCCCTTGAGAGAGAAGCAAGAGAAAATAATGAAGGTTGCTGGTTTATACCAGAAGAAACCGAGGAAGAGCCACCACCACCTGCTGAAGAAGAGCCACCACCACCTACTAAAATGTTTGTAGGAAGCAAAAAATCTGATGTTTATCATTATCCAAATTGTAGATATGTAAAGAATATATTATCTGAAAATATAATATGGTTCTCAAGTGTTGAAGATGCAAAAGCTCGTGGATATAGACCTTGTAAAGTTTGCAAGCCACCAGGGTAAAAGAATTCACATTTTAGAGAAATATGATATACAAACCAAAAATAGGGAAAAGAATAGAGCTGGATGATTGTAAAAACGATTTAATAGAAGCATATTAAAAAGGATATTTTAAATGAATTTTAAAAGTGAAAATAATTGTGTTGATAAAAAGGTGTTAAGCAAGACAGTCATTAACTTAATCATTGTCATTATTATTTTAGTTATTGGCATAGGATTTCTCACTAATTATTACTTTGCAAGCCAAGCCGTGATGGAGAAGAATAAATCTATTTATATTAATCTGATGAATAAAAACACAGAACTAATGAACGAGAATATAGAACTTACCGAGAAGCTTTCAGAAACCAGATCTGAGCTTGAGACAACTAAAAATAAGCTTTGGTTAGCTAAATCTAACCTTGAGAAAGCTACCTTTGAGCTTGGAGAAGATATGATAACTTTGCCAATGGTATCACCGCAGTTTGACTGTGATGACAGCGCTCTCTACATGTATCTCTACTTTAAGGGCTTAGGTTATGATGTCGACATATTATCTGGTAACTTAGATTTGGATAATGAAACTTATTGGCAGACTGATCATATTTGGGTGTGGGTAGATGGAGGAATAAAAGGCACTCTCGCTTATGACTGGGGATATTACCGTGGTTACTACGATGGTTATGATAAACAACATTTTTACGGGTATGCCCTAAGCTACAGAGAGTTACTAGAGTATGCGCTGAGAGACCAATAATGATTGAAAAGATGCTAAAGAACACGAGACGGGTTTTATAGAGAAAGTTTAAAAGGAGTGGAATAATGAAAAATGGCATTTTAATTTGTCTTATTATCTCAATAATAATCAGTTTATACGAGCTTTATTGGTTCTTATTTAAAGGTTCTGAATTGGGATTAGTTCTAGCTGTGCTGTCTTTTGTTGTTAGTTATCTTTGCTTTTATTTATGGAGCAAAAAGTAAAGGTTGATTTTAAAAAATTAACTATGAAAGTTTTGAAGGCTATTACTGAAAGAATAAAAGAGTAAGTTATAATGTAAAAGCGGTTTAACAAAAGAAATATGTGTGCGAAAATATTCTATATAAAAACCAGTTATGTGAAATTTTGTCAAATATAGCCGAAAGGAGGTAATATGCAAGATCAGTCTGATCTTGATAAAAAGTATTTCATTGATGAAACCGTATACAATTGTCCGTTTTGTAATCGAGGAAATGTTAGCTATGGTCTTGTAGAAACATTTAACTTTGACTGGTCTAATGAAAAAAAATGTTTTGTATATTTTGTAAAATGCTTCTCTTGCAAAAAAGAATCCATGCATCTGTCATATGAGGATATTTCAACTAGTGGACCATATTTTAATAAAGATATTGATATAGATTCAAAAATATTTTACTCAGTCCCTACATCCTTTTTTGTTATGGACAATCGAATCCCGCGAATTATAAGAGAATTAATCACAGAATCCGAGGGTTGTCTCAAAATGAACTTTCTTACTGGTGCTTCGGCTTGTATGAGAAAAGCGATCTATGAATTTCTCTTTATCGAAGAAGCCAAAGGGGCTGATTACGAGAGTAAAGTCAAATTTCTTAAGAAGAAGTATCCTGATTCTGACCCAACTCTTTTTGATATGTTAGCTCACATTCAAGGCATGACAAGTGATAAAATTCACGAGCAGTCCTGGGATAAGTGGGATTCTCCATATCTTAAATTTATCATTGAAACTTTAAAAGCTATCTTGCATGAAATCCGTGTTTTGCCAGAAATGAAGGCCGATCGATTGAAGTCTATTCTGAAACTTCGAGAGGATTTAGAAAAAGACAAGAAAAGAAAGATGAAGACTTAAAAAATTTAATAGATCAATTGATTAAACAACAAAAATTAACTATGAAGGTTTTAAATGCTATTACTGAAAGAATAAAAAAGTAATTTATAGTGTAAAAGCGATTTAACAAATGCAAAAGCATACTAAAAATGAGATTTAAATGAATTCTAAGAGTAGAAATAATTGACCTGAATAAAAAGGGTTAAAACATTATACATTTGCACAAATATGTATTATATGTTAAAATAATAGAAATAATTGGCTTGAAGAAAAAGAGTTGAAACATTAATTTATTTTTTTATTTTTTATAAATTTAATATAATCATTTAAAACGAAGCAAATAAAAAATGTATATTAAAAATTCTAAATGACCATAAAAAGGAATGGAGAGGCAGATTAAGACACAAAGTATGGAAAGCATCAATGCTAAACCGTTTTTGAAGTGGGCAGGGGGCAAAACACAATTACTTGGTGAACTAACAAATCGTTTGCCAAAATATATAAAGGATTCTAAATATATTGATTCATATATTGAACCTTTTGTAGGTGGCGGAGCAATGTTTTTTTATTTGAAAAGAAACTTTAATGTTAAAAACGCCTTTTTATTTGATATTAATAAAGAACTTATTATTGGCTATAAGGTTATACAAAAAGATCACAGAGAAGTAATAAATAAGCTAAAGAGGATTGAAACAGAATATTTAGGTAAAACAGATGAGAAAAGAAAAGAGTATTATTACAAGATTAGAGACAAATACAATAAACAAATGCCAGATTTTGATTATAAAAATTATAACAATGAGTGGGTAGAACGAGCATCCTATTTAATTTTCCTAAATAAAACCTGTTTTAATGGATTGTATCGGCAAAACAAGAGTGGAGAATTTAATGTGCCACATGGAAGATATAAAAATCCAAAAATATGTTGTAGCGAGAATATCATTGAAGCAAATAAAGTATTGAAAAATACAGAAATTTTTTACGATGATTTTACTAAATCAGAGAAATATATTGAAGAAGGAAGTTTCGTTTACCTTGATCCTCCGTATAGACCATTAAGTACTACATCAAGTTTTACTAATTATGCTAAAGAAGGTTTTGATGATGAAGATCAAAAAAGATTGAGTAGATTTTTTAAAAAAATGGCTCAAAGAGGGGCTTATTTGATGTTGAGTAATTCCGATCCAAAAAATGAAAATTCTGAAGATGATTTTTTTGATAAACTTTATAAAGAATATGATATTGAAAGAGTCCTTGCCAGTAGGATTATTAGTTGTAAAGGAAACGGACGAGGACAAATAAATGAATTGATAATAACAAATTATAAACACGGATGTAAAAAACTATGAAAACAAAGATATATATAAATTGAGTAAATTAAAACAAGAATTGATATAAAAATGGAAAAATTTAGCATATTTTTTAAGTCAATATTAGATAAATCAGGAGCATCTTTATCAAGAGATTTATCAATTGACGAAGCACGGAGTATCATCTCTAAAATAAATGAGTATTTTTTTACCAATTACAAAGGGATAGGCCATACACATATTTTAGATGAAGATTTTGAATATTTTTCTGAATTTCATAAATTTTGGGAGAAGTATCATGAACAAGTATTAGATCCGAAAATAGATGAGGATAAATGCAAAAAAGTTGCTGATGTGTTGCATGAGGTATATATCAAATTTGGTAAATTGCCTTTTTATGAACTCTACAAAACCCATTCTTTGACACAACAGGAAATCTGTAAAATAAGATACTTTTCAGCCAATCAGGAGTTCAGAGGTTCTCGAAATTTTGAAGATTTGTTTGGTAAATATGATGACGACCCAAGTATTTTCGACAAAAAAAATATTAATAACAATCCTGAAAATTTCTTGAGGGATATCGGAATTACTTCACTTTCACAAAGTGATAAAAGGGTGAAATATGCAAAAACATCCTCTCAACTTTTAATTGACCGTGATATAGAACCTTATAATTTATTGGGATTTTTTGATAATGATATTTTAAGATTAAGGGAGTTTTTGATAAGCAATAGGGGTGCTGGTTTTGGGAATAAAAAGACAGACATGTTTTTAAGAGATATGGTAGTTTTGGGCGTATGGGAAACCCCAAAAAATTTTGACAAAATTGATGTAGCGAGCGACATAAATACTGTAAAAGTTGCTTTAAGAACCGGAATTCTCAAAACAGATATTGTGTTGTTATCAAGTTTCTTGGACATATTCTGTTACCAATACGGGTTAATTGATAAGAAAAGCGCATTGGCATGGCGAAAGGTTTGGGAGATATGGGAAGATAAATATCCTGATGAATGTATAGAAAGTCCATGCTTAATAGACTATTTTGTATATCGTATTATAGGTAAGGAGTTTTGTAAAGAGTCACTTTGTATTTTTAAATGCAAAACAAACGAGCATACTTTTAAATGGCACTCTTCTCGGAATAAAACATGCCAAGTCTGTTATAAACATAATATAAAAGGTAGGAAAGCTACTCTTATCAAAAAGATGCTGCCTTGTACTGATGAAGAAGGGAACATAGCGATTGAAAAAAATAAATTTGTAAGAGGAGATAAAACTCTTCTACCAAACATAAAAGAATGTCCTTTTGTTACTGTTTGTAATTCTAAAAGCAAAGAGTTTAAAAAGCTAAATCCTCCAAAATCTATTAGTATTTTAGGACGAACTGGATGGGAAAGTGCAAAGATAAGATCCAATGAGGGTGGGGGAGGATTAATGTCATAATATAAAAAGTGAATATTAAAAATCAGTGAGATGAAACAAGATAATTTTGAAAAAGAAATAACCACTGTATGGTCTTTTCCAGAAAGGGGAAACTGGGCAACTCATAATCCAAGATATAGAGGTAACTTTGCACCGCAGATTCCAAGAAATATTATATTGAGATATTCAAAAGATGGGGATATTGTGTTAGATCCAATGGTGGGTAGTGGAACAACCTTAATTGAAACAAAACTATTAAATAGAAAAGGTATTGGTTTTGATATTAACCCAAATGCAGTTGAACTGTCAAAAGAGAACATAGAATTTGAAACCGACAACAGTTTTGAACAGAAAGTAAGTATCGGTGATGTAAGAAATCTAATTGGAATACGAGACGAGAGTATTGATTTGATAGTCACCCACCCACCTTATTTGAATATAATAAAATATTCTGATGGAAAAATTGATGGTGACCTCTCCAATATCTCAGGTGTCAATAAATTTTGCGACGAATTAGAAAAAGGAATTAAAGAATTGTTTAGGGTTTTAAAAGAAGACCATTATTGTGCAATACTCATTGGTAATACACGAAAAGGGGGACATTTTGTACCTTTGTCTTATTATGTTATGGAAAAGTTCCTAAAAAATGGATTTGTGTTAAAAGAGGATGTTATCAAGATTCAACACAATTGTGAATCTACTCCTTATTGGAAGAATCAAGTTAACCGATATAACTTTCTACTAATAATGCATGAGCATTTATTCATTTTTAGGAAACCTAAAAAGGATGAAAATTTAAGTAGAATTAGATATAGCGTAATGAAATAATTAATTTTATGTTTTTATTAAAATTTCACAAAACGAAATACCATGAGCTAACCTTCATCTACACTAGCTTAAAAAACCACCAAACGCTTATAAATGATAGGCATCATCGCTGATTTTCTAAAAACAATCCCCAAGAATTACCTCCTAACAATCGTCTTATTTCTTCAAGGAAAGGTCTTCCCAAATCTAGAGTTCATTATTCACTTTGAAAATTTAGAATCACCCTCCCCCCTAACCCCTCCCATTAAGGGAGGGGAAGTAGAAATAATTGACCTGAATAAAAAGGGATAGAAACTTACATCTTATTAAATTTTTCCTCAAATGTTTTACTATTAAAACTTTTAAAAAATATCGGGAGTTTCGGGAGTCTATAAAAAAGGGAAAGAACCATTTCTTAAATTTCTTATGTCAATTCGGCAGTTTTAAAATTAGATCTTTTTATGGTTTTTACAGTCGATTCGGATATTTTAAATTCAAAAAAATTAACCGATAAGGGAGATGAATTTTTGGACTTTTTGGACACAACTCGGCAATTTTAAATTCAAAAAAATTTAAAGAAATTTTAAATTTTGTAATTTTTGCAGTTTATTCAGCAATTTTAATCTGGATCTCCTCGATATAAGGCGACGAGAGTTGTAAATGTAGGTAGAAGTAAAGCTCCGTATACTGGGTGGTACCATGAGTAGAATCCAAATGGGCTTACATCTCCCAATGAGAACACCCAAACAACAAATGCACTTGTTGAGATAATAATCTGGACTACTCCTGTCCGTACATTCGGTTTTTTTGTTACCAAAAAGAAGTATAATGGAGTCATTATAAATAATAGTGCGAAGATTACCCACAGAATGCTTAACACAGGAATTTCCCCACCAGCACTAAGTGTGAGACTACTGAGTGTAATATAAAGGCCGACTATTTCAGCCGGTATATATTTGAGTAACCGGTCTTTATAAGTATCTTCTTCACCCTTTGCTTCAGCAACTTCGGCTTTGTAAATTTTGTTTGGACGAAAAACTCTTCGTCCCATGTGTTACCTCCTTGATGTTATTTTTGATAATGATAAATATGTTAAAATATTTTACCATCTAAAAATGTGCGTATTTTATTGCTTATATACGACTTTTAAAAGTGGCTTTTCTTATTTTAAATAATTCTCTATAAAATCACCTCCAAATAAAAATAGCTGCTTAAAAAATATATTAAGCAGCTATATATTAATGATATCTATATATATTAAGTTATCTGTAATTAAATATATTAATTGCATACCCTCCCACTCTACTTTGCGATTAAATATATATATTTATAGAAAAAAATAATTTTATTGTATATAATATTTAACATAAAATTTTAATTTTTGCAAGAAATATTTATTGACTTTCTAAATACTTTAAAATAAAATGAAGAAAAATACTGGACATTGGCTTAAAAGAGCAAGAACAAAGTTAAAAATTACACAAAAAGATTTAGCAGGAGATAGGTTTAAAAGACAATATATAAGTATGGTAGAAACTGGAGATGTTGATTTATCTTCAGGTGCAAGAGTATATATTACAAAAAAACTAAAACTTCCCAAATCATATTTTAATACAGGATTATTTAGGAAAG
>Ga0209979_1003588_pt1 | contig 13570 bp, 11 predicted proteins | sample AnhtaG_FD_183114 | JGI IMG/M metagenome (GOLD analysis project Ga0209979, IMG submission 183114) | Deep subsurface microbial communities from Anholt, Denmark to uncover new lineages of life (NeLLi) - Anholt_01485 metaG (SPAdes) (version 2) | ecosystem: Environmental > Aquatic > Marine > Oceanic...
CCAGCCGGCCCTCACGCTGGCGAAGGCCTGCGCCCCGGCCGCGGCGCCGGTCGGCGGCACAGTCACCTACACCTTCACTATCACCAACACCAGCTCGGACGACAGCCCGGACCTTGAGCGGGTCAGCGTCACGGACAGCCTGCTCGGTGACGTCGCCGCTTCCTTCCCGGCCAGCCTGGCCCCCGGCGCCTCGGCTACCGTCACCTTGACCCGCGACCTGCAGAGCGCAGACGCCGATCCCCTCGTGAACACGGTGGAGGCGCTCTACCAGGTAGCAGGATTCCCCAACCAGCTTGCCGTCTCCGACAGTTGCTCCGTCGACATCACGCCCACGGCCGTCCTGCCGCAGGCCCTGCCGGAGACCGGCAGCGCGTCCGACGCGCGCGCCCTCAGCGACCTTTCGTTGCTGCTGGGCCTCGGCGGGCTGGCTCTCCTGACCGGGACTGGCGCGCTCGCCGCTGTCGCCGTGAGGCGCAGGCGCTAACGACGAGTTCCTGTGACTGCACCGGCCGGAGCGCCTGGGCGCTCCGGCCGGCGCAGTTCAAGAGAGGGACAGGGCGGTGGGCCAGGGGCTGAGGAGGGTTGTCCACAAAAGGCGTGCAGATTGTGGAGGAACCTCTCGCTAGCCTTCACATAACCAGCTTGACATCTTCATTTCTCTTTTCTCATAATGTAATTGCCTCGGCAGGGCCGCAACTGTCGAAGCGCTGACGCTCTTGGGTCTCATCGCCGCACCCCCGCGAGCAAACACTCAGACTCGAGAGCGTCTTTTTTTTCTTAGGTTCTGCTGGCAGCCTCTGTAACCGTTTTCCCCTGTTCGTCATCTCTATTGAGGGACGAGCAGTGCTGGAATTCCACCCTAATCCGATGCGGGAAGTGCGGAACGCCAAGCGTTTCGCCTATGCCGTGATTGTCTCCTTCGTCATTGCCGTCCTTCCTCTGTACGTCTTCGTCTTTCGCCTCTCCCCACAGGAGATTGTGGCCGCCCTGGGTCCGGCCCTCCTGACCTTGCTCGCGGTGGAGCTGGCTTCCCGATGGGAGTACCTCATGCGCCGGCGGTACGCCTATCCCCACATCCTGGGCTACAAGCTGGCAGCGATCCACGACTTCCGCCAGGCCTGCCAGGAGGCGGTCGACCTGCTGGCGCAGTTCCTGCGCCCGCAGGCCATCGTGGTCGCCTGGCTGAAGGAGGACGGCCAGGAGCTGGAGCCGGTGGCGGCCCGCGGCATGCCCGGTGGCTGGCTCCCGTCGGCCCGGCCCATCTCCCTGGCCGCCCGCTCCATGAAGGAGGCCGTAGACCACGGCCGCGTCCTGACCAAGCCGTCGGCGGCCGGCGACCCCTGGTTTGCGGCCGTCTCCCCCGCGGAGCGCGTCATCTACGTGCCGCTTCTGTCTCAGGACCGGCCCAGGGGACTGCTGGCCATCGCCGCCTCTGGGGGCAACCCGGTTACCAAGGACCACCGTCTCCTGTCCTCCCTGGGCGTGGTGCTAGCCCTGGCTCTCGACAACTGCCGCCTCTACGAGGGCGAACGGGAGAGTTCCCGCCGCCTGCAGGAGGTGAACCGCATGAAGAGCGACCTCCTGATCACCGTCTCCCACGAGCTGCGCACTCCCCTTACCTCCGTGCGCATGGCGGCGGAGATGCTCCTGGAGGAGGAGGAGAAGGTGGACCGCGAGGGCGCGCGGGTCCGCCTGGCCCGCAGCATCGCCAAGGGCGCTAACCGCCTGGCGTTGCTGGTGGCCGACCTGGTGGACGCCTCCCGCGAGGACGAGTTCGCCCCCCGGCTGGAGCTGGAGCCGCTGCCGGCCCAGGAGATGGTGTCCGGCGCCGTCGCCCTCATAAACCCTCTGCTGGCCGCCAAGCGCCAGGCGCTATCGGTTCAGGTGGACGACCCGGAGCTGACTGTGCTGGTGGACCGGCGGCGCTTCGAGCAGGTCCTCCTAAACCTTCTCTCCAATGCCCAGCGCTATACGCCGCCCGGCGGCCGCATAGACGTGCTTATCTCGGACGTGGGCAACGAGGTGATCCTCGCCGTCGCGGACTCCGGCCCTGGCGTGCCCGAGGAGGAGCGAGAGCTGATCTTTGAGCCGTTCTACCGGGGCGACCACTCCGGCCTGGGCCTGGGGCTGGCCATCGCTAAGTCGGTGGTGGAGCTGCACAGCGGCCGCATCTGGGTGGAGGACAGGGCCGAGGGCACGGGTAGCACCTTCTTCGTGGCTCTGCCCAGGCAGCCGGCCAGGGCCGCCGCCCCCTCCGCTCCCGCCACCGCCTGAGCGGAGCCGGCTTCAGCCGCCCATAGGCTATAATCGGCTCATGCGGCTGCTCCGTCTCCAGCTCTCCGACTACCGCAACTTCCACCGCCTGGACCTCTCGTTGGGCCCCGGCGCCAGCGTGTTCGTCGGCGGCAACGCCCAGGGGAAGACCAACCTCCTGGAGTCTGTGTACCTGCTGGCCACCATGAAGGAGGTGCGCGCCGAGACGGAGGTCCAGGTCATCCGCTGGCAGGCGACGGAGGAGGCCATGCCGGTCGCCCGCGTCGTCGGTGTGGCTGAGACCGCCGAGGGCCGGATGAAGCTGGAGGTGGCCATCGTCGGGCGGGACGGCGCCCACGGCCTCATCGCCAGCAAGACCGCCAGGGTCAACGGTGTCCCCAAGCGCCTGTCCGATGCCGTGGGACGGCTGACCGCCGTGCTGTTCACCGCCGCCGACATCGATCTCGCCTCCGGGGCGCCGTCGGCGCGGCGGCGCTATATTGACATAACCCTATCCCAGGTGGACCGCGGCTACGTCTCCGCTCGCTCCCGCTTCGAGCGCGTCCTCGCCCAGCGCAACCACCTCCTGAAGCGCATCCGCGAGGGGCCGACCGGTACCGACGAACTCGCCTTCTGGGACGGCGAGCTGGCCCGCGACGGGGGCTACCTGTTCGCCGCCCGCGCCGCGGCCCTGTCCGAGCTGGCCGTCCTGGCGGCCCAGGCCCACGCCACCCTCGCTCCCCAGGAGGAGGTACGGCTGGAGTACCGCCCGCGGCTGGGGGGGCGTGCCCCGGACGGCCTCAGAGACCCGGCCGCCGCCGCGGAGGCGTACGGGGAGGCGCTGCGCCACGGCCTGTCCGCCGACGTCGCCGCCGGCATGACCCTTCAGGGCCCCCACCGCGACGACATCGCCTTCTTCCTCAACGGTATGCCCGCCCCCGGCTTCGCCTCTCGCGCCCAGCAGCGCACCATCGCCCTCGCCCTTCGTCTGGCCGAGGCCCGGCTCCTGCGCTCGCGGCGCGGGGAGCCGCCGGTCCTGCTCCTGGACGACATCCTCTCGGAGATGGACGCCGACCGCTGCCGCTCCGTCATCGAGGCCATCTCTGGCTGCGAGCAGCTTCTCGTCACCACCACCGATGCTGGCCGCTTCCCGCAGCAGTTCCTGGACAGCGCCGTCGTCTTCTCCGTGGCCGCTGGCACCGTAGCGCCGCTGTCGGTGCAGGCGACGGCTAGTCGCGGAACAGGGGAGACCTGACGCCCTTGGGCACTGCCACCCACAGCGCGCCGGGGACGACCTCCACCTGCGTCGGGGACAGCTCGTAGGCGTCGCCGTCAAGCTGAACGGGCAGTGGATCGCTCCAGGCCAGCTCCAGCCGCCGCGTCTTCCGGTACAGCACCTTCTTGGACTGTAGGTGGCGGCGCAGCAGCGTGCGCAGGGCGTGCAGGACGATGTCCAGCGTGCCCTTGCCCTGGAACACGCACACGTCCAGCAGGCCGTCGTCCACCTGGGCCTCCCGAGTGATCTCCACCAGCCCGGCGTAGTTGCGGGTGTTGCCCACCACCAGTATCAATACCTGGGCGGCGTGCTCCTCGCCGTCGAAGCGCAGCGTCACCGGCGAGGAGCGGTAGCGCAGCGCCTCTCGTACGGCGGCGATGGCGTACGTGGCCGCCCCCAGGCGGCTCTTCAGCCCCAGGTGCACCCGCCGGGCGATGGCTCCGTCCAGGCCGTAGCCCGCCATGAGCAGGAAGTAGCGCTCTCCCGCCCGTCCCAGGTCGATGCGGCGGCGCTCCCCCTCGACGGCCGCCTTCACAGCCGCCAGCGGCCTTCGCGGTATCCCCATCTCCTTGGCCCAGATGTTGACCGTGCCGGCCCGGATGGCCGCCAGCGCCGTATCGCTGCCGGCCAGGCCGTTGGCCGCCTCGTTCAGCGTGCCGTCGCCGCCGCAGACGAACACCAGCGGCAGCCCCTGCCCCGCCGCCCCCGCCGCCAGCTCCGTCGCCCGTCCCGGCCCGTCCGTCTCCCGCCACTCCACCTGCCAGCCCTGGGCCCGCAGCCAGCGGTCGGCCTCGTCCAACCGCTTACGGGACGGTACGTTATGGGCCGCCGGGTTGACGATGACCAGCGTCTCTTTGCGGGCGTCGGTGCTCACGGCGAAATAGTAGTCGCCGGACGGTAGTGACCACAAGCCGGATGGTGCTTATCATGGTGGGGCCGGAAGTCAGGCGGTGCGAGTTACAGCCGCGATGAATCGTCGTGCCCTTTCAGTCCTAATCGTCGCTGCGGCCTCACTGGCGGCGGCCTGCGGCGGAGATGGCGAGGAGGCTACTCCTATCGCGGGAAACGCCGCCACCCCTTCGATGAAGCCCGCCCCCGGACAGATCCGGATCACGCACTACGGCCACTCCATGTTCGCCATCGAAAGCCCGGGCGGGATCGTCATCCTCACCGACCCCAACAAGGACATCGGCTACGCCATGCCCGATGACGGCGTCGACATCGTCACCGTCAGCCACGACCACTTCGACCACAACAAGGTGGAGCTGGCCCCCGGTGCCCGCGTCCTCCGCGGCCTCACCAACGACGGCGACTGGGCGGAGATCGATGAGGCCGTCGGCGACGTGCGCATACGCGCCGTGCCCACCTTCCATGACGATCAAAAAGGAGCCGAGCGGGGCAAGAACGCCATGTTCGTCTTCGAAATCGGCGACTGGCGCGTAGTCCACGCTGGCGACCTGGGCCACGCCGGCGTCTCCTTCGAAGCGCTGGAGGACCTGGAGGGCGCGTTCAGGCCGGATATCCTCATGCTGCCCGTGGGCGGCCACTTCACCATCGGACCCTTTGAGGCGGGGGAGGTCATCACTCAGCTGCGGCCAGCGCGGGCCATCCCCATGCACTACGGAACCGAAGCCCTCACCAACTTCCCTGACGCCGGTGAACTGCGGACCCTGGAAGACTTCCTGGAGGCCAAGGGACAGGTCACCGTCGGTGGGCCGTGCCTGGCACCCGGCAGGGGTACCACCCTGGTCATGGACCGGTTCGGGATGCTCCTGGACGATGCGCCGACAACGATAGTGCTCATGTGCCCGTAGGAGCGGGGAGCACGTCCTCGTCTGGCCCCTGCGGCCGCCATCTACTATCATCCTGCTTAGCGCCCGCTAGACGTTTCATGGGAGGTTGCCTCAGGGTGAAGGAGAAGATCGGGATCAAGCGGCTGGACCACGTCTGCTGGGCGGTGCACAGGCTGGAAGACGTCCTGCCCTTGCTCACGGAGCTCATGGGCATGCGAGTGTCCGGACGCTGGCAGAACGAGGAGCAAGGCTATCGCGGCCTCTCCCTGGAGGTTCCCGGCGGCACCCCTGGCCAGGCAGGCGCCCAGTTCGAGCTGCTGGAGCCCCTGGGAGAGGACAGCTTCCTCCACCGCTTCCTGCGGGAGCACGGGCCGGGCCTGCACCACGTTACCTTTGAGGTGGAGGACATCGAAGCGGCCGCCCAGGCCATCCGCGACTACGACATCGAGCCGTTCCAGGGCGTGCGCTGCTTTGAGGGCTGGGCAGAGACCTATATCCACCCCAAGGACTCCGGGGGCGTCCTCTTCCAGTTCTACACCGAAGAGGGCCACCACGAGCACGAGGCCCCCAAGTAGCGATGCCCCACACTGGTGGGGCACCCCTGTGATGACCCAGGCGCGTTGACAGCGCTCTCTTGGTGGCAGATCATCTAGGCGCCTGTTGGGTTCAGCCCCAAGGGGCCAGGGCTGGAAAGAACGCTCTTGGGAGGAGTTCAAATCATGGTGTCCGCACTTGAGGGCATTCGCGTCCTGGACCTGACGATCTGGCAGCAGGGCACCTATGCATCGGCGATGCTGGCAGACCTGGGGGCCGACGTCATCAAGATCGAGGCGCCCAACTTGCCAGACCCTGGCAGGCGCTTCCTCTTCCGGCGCGAGCTTGGCCTGGGCCCCTATTTTGAAAGCCACAATCGGGGGAAGCGCTCCCTGGCCCTGGACCTCAAGCACGCCAGGGGAAAAGAGGTCTTTCTCCGCCTGGTCAAGGGTGCCGATGTGTTCCTCAATAACTTGCGGGGAGGCGCGGTAGACCGCCTGGGCCTGGGCTATCAGGTAGTGAGCCAGGTCAATCCCAGGATCATCTATGCCCATGCCTCTGCTTGGGGCGGAGAAGGGCCTGACGTCAACCTGGGCTCCTTTGACATCCTGGCCCAGGCCCGCGGTGGCATCATGATGCTGAACGGCGAGCCCGACGGCCCGCCTCTCCCCATGCCGGTCCCCATCGCCGATCAGGTCGGCGCTATCGTGGCGGCCTACGGCATCGTGGTGGCTCTGCTCCATCGCCAGCGCACGGGCCAGGGCCAGGAGCTGAATGCCTCCCTCCTGGGCAGTCAGCTCGCTCTTCAGTCGTTCAACGTCACCAGCTATCTTCTCACCGGCCGTCTCCCCCAGCGTCAACCTCGTGGCGGCTTTGGGCCTCTGTGGAACGTCTACAAGGGCTCCGATGGCAAGCATTTCGCCCTTGCCATGCTGGAGGATCGCTGGTGGCCAGGAGTGTGCCGGGCCATCGGCGAGCCGGAGCTGGAGAGCGACCCTCGCTTCGACACGGCCCCCAAGCGCTTCCAGAACGGGGAAGAGCTGACCGCTCACCTGGACGAGGTCTTCGCTCGCAGGCCGGCACGGGAATGGGTGCGGCGCTTTCAGGAGCACAACCTGCTGGCAGCTCCGGTCCAGGACTACGAGGACCTGGTCAACGACCCCCAGGTGGTAGCTAACGCCTACATCCAGGAGGTGGAGCGCCCGGGACACCAGCCGGTGCGGATGGTGGGCGTGCCAGTGAAGTTCAGCAAGACGCCCGGCGAGATTCGGCGGCTGGCGCCCGCTCTAGGCGAGCACACCCACGAAGTGCTCCTGGAATGCGGCCTCACCCAGGGGGAGATCGACGAGCTGGAAGGGGAAGGGGTCATCCGGCAGGCTGGGCCGGAGGCTCGCTTTCCTTAGGGCAGTCGGCCCGCAGGCGTGGGCCTAACCGCACCTTCTCCTTCGGCGGCTGCCTATGTGGATGGGCCCTCTACTCAGGTTCCAGCCGCTGCCCCACTACTCGGAAATGAAGATCTCCGCAATCCTCTCGAAGACCGGCGGGAACATTAAGATCATGCCCGCTATGAAGAGCACCGCTGAAACAACGATTGCAGCCTGCAAGATACCGTCGCGTCTGAACAGCGCCAAATGTAGGAAGGGCCAGCTCGCCAGCCAGATGATGAGGCCCAGGCTGCTCTTGCCGCTCAGCGGCCCCACCCGGTGCCACCAGTCGGCGAAGTCATGGAAGTCGGTGTTCGCCTCTGACAGCGTGGCGAATATGCCCAGAAACACGACTCCAATAGCCGCCGCCAATATCGCTGCTGCTGCGGCGCCATCTGCGCTGCGGCTGTCTGACTGTTGCACGTCCATGATCTCCACTCCCCTATAGTATGGGGGCCACTTTGGTTATGAGGGCGCCAAAGACCGACGCTATCCCGGCCGCCGCGAAAGCCAGCGTGAATGCAGCCATCGCCGTGTATCGTACTAGCGGCCTATCTGCCAGGCGCGGGCCATAGTACGTCACGATGAAGGCCACGGCCGTCGCCAGAATCGGCACGACGAAGGCGATATGCTCCTTCCACTCCATGCCGAACTTGTGCCAGAGATCCGTTCCAGGGTCGGAGAGTAGCAGCGAGCGGGGGTAATCTGACAGGTCGGTTGTGCCCTCCGGCGGCGTGGCCCGGTACCAGGGGTAAACGATGTACGTTCCGGTCATCACTGCTATCCATGAGATGGCCGCCATACCCCAAGTCCCGACTTGGAGGCGGCGTAGCCGTTCCCTGATGCCCTCGGCTGTCACCAACTCCCAACGTAGGCTCCAGAGGCCGGCCAGACCTCCGGCGAACGCTAGGATAAACACGGTGCCCACGATGATGCCGTGGATAAGGGCCCACGTTTCGCGATTGCTCAGCTCCAAGTGCCTTTCCCCCCTTCTCGTGATCTTTGCCGTTGATGGGCATGATTTTAGCCTCTTTGCGGAAAGAGTCAAGAGCTAGTGTCGGGTGTGATCCAAGCCCCCCTCCGCTAGCCGGCCCGGTCCCCTGCCGGCCGGATCGCCTCCAGCTCCGCCTCCTCGCCCAGGACGATAAGCCTGTCGCCTACCTCCAGGGGTGTGTCGCCGCGGGGGCCCACCTGGATCGCCCCCGTGGCCCGCTGCACCCCCAGCACCACCGCCCCCCGGCAGGGCTGCATCACGTCCTCTATCGTCCGGCCGCCCAGGCCGGACTCCTGGGAGATATCGATCTCGGCCAGGATCTCCTCTTCTTGGCCGCCCCTGGCCAGGGTATCGATGAACTCCACCACCAGCGGCTGGAGGGCGGACAGCGCCATCCTGCGGCCGGCGATGGCGTAGGGAGAGATCGCCCGGTCCGCCCCCGCCCGCAGCATGCGGGGCTCGCTTTCCAGGCGCCCGGCCCGGGAGACGACGTACAGGTCCGGCCTCAACGCCTTCGCCGTGATGACGACGAAGGTGTTGCCGGCATCGGAGTCGGAGGCGGCCAGCAGACCGCGGGCCCGGTCGATGCCCGCCTCCCTCAGGACGGTGTCGCTGGTGGCGTCTCCCTCCACCAGCGGGTGGCCGCCGGCTTGGGCGCGGCCGATCGCCTCCGGGTTGGCCTCCACGATGACGAAGGGCGCCCCGCGGGCGGTGAACTCCCGCGCGATCTCCATGCCTACACGGCCGAAGCCGCACAGGATGTAGTGGTCCTTTAGGGCCTCAATCTTCGACTTCATTCGACGCGCCCCCAGTATACTCTCCAGTTTCCCCTCCACAGCAATCTGCATCACCGCCGTAAGGACATATAGGATGACGATGACGCCCAAGATGATAATAGCGATGGTGAATACCCGGCCTGCACTCCCCAAGGGGTTGATCTCCCCGAACCCGGCCGTAGTCACCGCCGTGATGGTCTGATACATGGCATCGAGGAAGCTGAAGCCCTCGATAGACATGTATCCGACGACGCCTATCGCCCAAAGGATAAGGGCAGCCACGCCGCCCGCGGCCAGCCTCTGCCAGGGAGTGAGAACCCTCACCGCAGGCGGTCTACGCAGCCTGGCCGCCCAGGCGCTTGCGCTTCTGCGACACGTAGTCCACCAGGATGTACTGCCCCAGCCGTTCCGGCGTCGTGTAGAACACCCGTCCCTTGTTCATCCTGGCGATCTGGTTCACGAACTCCTTCAGGTAGTAGTTGCGGTCCAGCATGAAGGTGTTGATTATGATCCCCTTCCGGGTGCACCGCTTGACCTCTTTCAGCGTCTCTCGGATGGTGATGGGGCTGGGCGGGTAGGCGAAGTAGGAGCGACCGCGCTCAAGGTGTGCCGTGGGCTCCCCGTCGGAGATCATAATGATCTGGCGCGTCTCCGCACTGTGCCTGGACAGCAGCTTCTGCGCCACCATGAAGGCGTGGTGCATGTTCGTCCCCAGCACCGATTCGTCCCAGCGCACGTAGGGCAGCTCATCGGACCGCAGCTCCCGTGCGTAGGCGGAGAAGCCGAGGACATACAGGGAGTCCTTTGGAAACTGAGTCTGGATCAGGTTCTGTAGGGCCAGGGCCACCTTCTTGGCCGCCTGGAAGCTTCCCCGCAGCGCCATCGACCAGGACAGGTCCAGCATCATCACCGTCGCCGTGGTGGTCAGCGTCTCCGAGCGGTACACCTGGAAATCTTCCTTGTCCAGGCGCACCGGCACCTGGGGGCCCTCCCGGAACACGGCGTTCATGATCGTCTCGCCTAGGTGGAGGTGGAAAGGGTCCCCGAACTCGTACTGTTTCGTTTCGTCGGCCCGCTCGCCGCCGGGCCCGCGGTCCCACTGGGGGTGCTTGCCGTAGCCGGACTTCTTGAGCTGGGTGTAGATCTCCCCCAGCGCCTTCTCCCCGATCTTGCGCACGCCCCGGGGGGTCAGCTCCCAGGTCTTGCCCTTGCGGCGGATGTATCCGGCCTCCTCCAGGATCTCCAAGAACTCCTTGAGCTGGCGCAGGGTCTGGGCCGCCTCTTCCCCCAGCAGCTCCCGCAGCTGCTCCTCGTCGATGTCGTCGAGGTTGCCCCCGTACTGGGTGCGCTCCAGCTGCCTCTCCAGGTCGTCCAGCCCCTGGAGGTTGTCCATCAGGCGCAGCGCCTGGAGCAGGTCCAGCTCCTCGTCCCCGCGGAACGGGTACTGGTTCTCGAGCTCGCGCGCGGGGTACAGGATGTCCACGTTGATGGCCAGCTCCTGGATCTCTCGCTGGAGCTCGGGGTCCCCCACCTTCTCGGTCAGCAGGTCTTGTAGCTGCCGCCGCATCTCCGGGGGTAGGCTGTCCAGCAGCGACTGCATGGCGGCCATCTGCTGCTGCATCTGCTCGATGAGCTCGTCCAGGCTCTGGGGCGGGTTCGGCCCGAACAGGTCGCCGTACTTCTCCATGAACCCCTGGAAGTCCGGCTGGCCCCCGGCCATCTTCTCCGACAGCATCTGGTTCAGCTCCCGCATCATCTCCTTCATGCGGGCCATCTCTTCCGGGCTCATGTTGGCGATCTGGTCGTGCAGGTCCTTGAAGAAGGTGTCCATCATCGCCTTCTTCAGCATCTCCATGAGCTCCTGGAACTTGGCCCCCGCCTCCGGGTCCATGAACTCGTAGTTCTGGAACTCCTTCACCTGCCCGCCGACATCCTCCGGTAGGTTGTTCAGGAAGTTCTTCTTCTTATCGACGATCCCCTTCAGCATCTCCGCCAGGCGCTGTTGCTCCTCCGCCGTCGGCTCCTGCTGGGGCGGCTTCACCGCTTCGTGGAAGGCTTGAAGGGGGCTCTGGCCTCCCTGGAGCTCGCTCTCCGCCTTCTGGAGCCGGGCGTCGAGGGTTCCCCGCTCCAGGGAGAGGATATCGTCCAGTTGCTTCTTGATGTCCTCGAACACCGAGTTAAGGTCGTAGCGGTCCAGGGTCTGCCGCCTGCGCTGGCGGAGCTGCTGGAGGAGGTCTCGCAGCCCCTGCATCCGCTGTCCCAGGGGGTTGCGCAGGCCACGCTGGAGCAGGTTGCGCAGGGCGTGCTGGAGGTCGCCGAAGTTCATCAGGTCGTCGGTGAGCCCGGCCAGCAGCTCGTCCGGGTCCAGGGACGGGATATCCTGCGTCCCATCCCACTGGGAGTACCGGTAGCGCAAAGTCATATCGCCTCTCTTCGTCCCGGCTTTCGGCTCCTAGGCCGCAGGTGACCTACCCCCTGTACTGGAAGCGGCCGGCGATCTTGTCCTTGTTCAGCCGCTTGTTCAGGTGCAGACCCTCCAGCACGAACTCCACCGCCGAGGCGACCACCGGCTTGCTCTGGCCCCCGCCCAGCTTCTCCACCGCCGCGTCCAGCCCCTCCGTCTGCTTCACCAGCTTCGCGTAGTCCGCCGAGGGCGTCCGGTCGCCCACCTCCACCGCGTGGCCGGCCCTGAACTTGGCCACCACCGTCTCCAGCTCCCCCAGGCTGAAGTAGCGGTTGAACACGGCCAGGGCAGCGCCCTGCATCAGACGGTCGATGATCTGGTCCTCGCGTCCCTCCTCCACCGTCTCGAACTCCAGTTTGCCGCTGATGGCGGGCACCAGGTAAGGCAGGTCGCTGATGCGGGGGACGATCTCCTTCTCCCCCAGGCGGATCGCTCGGCGGAAGGCGTTGGCCAGCAGCGCCTCGTAGTCGGCGATGGAGGCTCGCACGGAGACGCCGGAGCGCTGGTTGACGTCCGGGCTGCGGCGGGCCAGCCGGGTCACCTCCGCCACGATCTCCTTCATGTACAGGGGCACGTTGACGGGAAGGTCGCCGTCCTCCTCGAAGCGGGAGCGTTCCTGCTCCATGATGGCGACCTCGGTCTCCACGTTCTTGGGGTAGTGGGTGCGGATCTGGGCCCCGTAGCGGTCTTTGAGAGGCGTGATGATGCGGCCGCGGTTGGTGTAGTCCTCCGGGTTGGCCGAGGCGACGACGAAGACGTCCAGGGGGAGGCGGATGCGGTAGCCGCGGATCTGGACGTCGCGCTCCTCCATGATGTTGAACAGGCCCACCTGGATACGCTCGACCATGTCCGGCAGCTCGTTGATGCAGAAGATGCCCCGGTTGTGCCTGGGCACCAGCCCGTAGTGGACGGTCAGCTCGTCCGATAGGTAGCGGCCTTCCGCTACCCTGATCGGGTCCACCTCGCCGATGAGGTCGGCGATGGTGACGTCCGGCGTGGCCAGCTTCTCCCCGTAGCGCCGCTCCCTGTCCAGCCAGGCCAGCTCCGTGTCGTCCCCTTCCTGCTCCACCAGCTCCCGGCAGCGCTTGCATATCGGGTTGAAGGGGTTGTCGTTAATCTCACAGCCGGCGATGGCCGGTATCTCTTCGTCCAGCAGGGTCACCAGGGAGCGGATCAGGCGCGACTTCGCCTGTCCCCGCTCGCCCAGGAAGATGATGTCGTGTCCGGATAGGAGGGCGTTCTCCAGGTGGGGGAGGACCGTCTCTTGGAAGCCGACGATGCCCGGGAGGTGCCCCGCCTCTCCTCTCTTGATGCGCTCGATGAGGTTCTTGCGCAGCTCCTGCTTGACGGTCAGCACCCTGTAGCCGGAGTCGCGGAGCTGTCCAATGGTCACCGGCTTCTTGTCAACCACGGTTTCCCAGCCTCCCTAGTTCGCCCTTCCGCCAGCGGCCCCGAAGACTATCGGGGCCGCCACGATCTCTAGCCTGCCAAGAAGCGCGCTACCTCGTCCCTGGCGAAGTGGGGAACGGGCACAGTTCCGGCGCGCCCCTCTATTATAACGCCCGCTTCCTGTCTGACCATACCGCCGATCCGCCGGGCCTCGATCCCTGCCTCCGACAGCGCCGACAGCGCCGTCCGGCAGTCCTCCTCCGCCACCGCTATCAGCAGCGCCCCCGAGGCGAGCAGCCCCAGCGGCTCCAGCGAGGCGGCGGCGCAGATCGCCCCCGTCTCCGGCAGCACGGTGATCTCCCTCTCCCGCACCGCAACCCCCAGTCCGGACGCCTCCGCCAGTTCGTAGAGGGCCGTGGCCAGGCCGCCTTCCGTGGGGTCGTGCATGGCGTGGACGCTGCCGCCGCCGGCTCGGACCGCGTCGCAGGCCGTCAGCGCCTCCCGTACCACGCTTATCCCCGGCTCGAAGATGTAGCCCTGCGCCCGCTGGATGACCGGCCGCGGCACCCCCAGGTCCTCCAGCCGCTCGCCCCCTTCGCGCGCCAGCACGGCCGTCCCCTCGATGGCGATCCCTTTGCTGAGGATGAGGGCGTCCCCTTCCCTGGCG
>Ga0209979_1003589_pt1 | contig 13568 bp, 7 predicted proteins | sample AnhtaG_FD_183114 | JGI IMG/M metagenome (GOLD analysis project Ga0209979, IMG submission 183114) | Deep subsurface microbial communities from Anholt, Denmark to uncover new lineages of life (NeLLi) - Anholt_01485 metaG (SPAdes) (version 2) | ecosystem: Environmental > Aquatic > Marine > Oceanic >...
AGTTACTGCTGACATAATACGGAAATATATTGAATATCAAATCCATGAACAAAACTCCCTCCAACTACGCATGTTCGAAAAGTCTTAATCTTAAGATGCCCCCCAGCTTGCTGGGGGGTAATTCACTATATCGGAGATTAATTTAGCTGGTAAATATATACTTACGGAATCGTCAATAGAACAGTCATAGCCACTGCTCTCCCATTGATAACGTTCTGCTGTGGTCAATACCTCGCCGGGAATTTCTCCTTCTTCACTGGTCCAAGTATTATAATTGCTATATTGAAAAGCTGCTGACCAATAAAACTCGCCAAGAAAAACACGGTAAAAATCGTTTACTTCGGGAAGCAAGCGCTCTCTCAAAGTCTGTGTCTTGGCCCATTCAAATAGGTCATTCATTTTATCTTCCTTACAAAGATAGCTTTTAATTGTATACCAGAGCTGTCGTGTTGGTTTCTTGTAGCGCTCTTCCCCTGGTAATGTAGGTTGTTCCCAAAGATAATGTCCTTGGAGACTTAGCCACTTGGAATTGTCTGAAGGTTTTGTCACTAGAATTAACTGCGGTATATTTGGAAGATCTTGTGAATTTTGCAGCCAAGAGGAATTATCCTGCTCAGATTCCCAATCGTTATATGAAGGTGTAAACCACCAAGTATTTGGAGCAGGCCCCCATCGTTCCATCTGACTTTCCTTTAACAGGAATGAGGGGTCGATATCCCTTATATAAGATAGTTGCCAAGGTCCATCGTACTCACCTTTCTCGTCAGACCACGACCTGCCTCTAAAGTGGAAATTGTCAGATAGGCGAGCAAGAAGCTCGTGGTAAGCAATCCATTGATACTTTTTCCCTATTCGCTCGGGTTTATGGGCATCTCTTCCGGGATCGCGCCACGCAATTTCTCTATCAAATTTACCAAATCGTTCTTTAGTCCAACCCAAATCAAGGACTTTTTGTAATATCCATCGCCGGGCGATAGAAGCATCAAATCTATGTTCATCTTCATGTGGATTATCTAAATATGGAATAACATACATGCTAAATGTCTCTCTCTTTTTCTTGCCTAACGTACTGATAAAGGATTTCTCTGAATTTGTAGCAATAATTTGAAGCTCGTCTTCGGTAAATTGACGACCAAAGACTTCCTTTCTTCTTGCCTCATCACATCGTTTATAAAAATCGATATTCATTTTAATTTTGCTATAACTCTCCAGGGCCTGTTGCTGTCTCTTAGTAAGAGAGTTGACAAATTCTTTGTGAATTTCTTTCTTGGTAAGCTTTGGGGGTTCACCTAAACGCTGGGAAGACCATTCATCTAAACCGCCAATAACATATCTACTAAAATCATCATCCATTACTGAATGATGTAGGTGCAGACCAGCAATCTCTTCATCTGACATACCTTCATGGTACTTACCAAACGACTTTTCTAACTCCTCTTGTGAAGGAATTTCAATAAGCCACTCACTTTGATATGGTGGTCTGATTTTTAGGATATCGATATCCAATTTAATACCACGATATAAAGCCAATTCAATAATGCCGCGAGCATAATCACGTAAGAGAATGTGGGGCATCGGAGTGCCATTTTCAAATTGCCATTTATATATAAAATCAGCCAATTCAGCAATACAATTATTATCCGTACTGCGCATGGCACAACCATAGGAAACTGCAACCATACGCTCCAATACATAAGGGTCGTTAACTTCTTCAAATTCTTGGAGAAGATTAATCAGTACGTGAAGACGAGGAGTCAAGAGTGATATTAAAGCTTTTGTAGATTTGGCACGAAGAAAACGGTTAGATGCCGTTAAGAACCAAGAAAGAACCATCCCACAGAGTATTATCGGTTCATCACTAATATGGCTTTTGTCCTCAGTAGACCAGGCCCATTCAACTAGTCGATCGACCGAGCTATGTTGCCCATACTGCTCATGAAGGAAAATAGACCACCAGGCGTCACGATCTGCTAATTCAAATTTCGTCAAATGCTTATGTAAAAATCTTGCGTTGTAAGGGTGATCTGGATTTTGGGTAATTGTCAATAACGCATCCAAGAATTGATCGTGAGAATCCGCGTGTTTAATGATATGCTCATTAATGTATTGGAGTGTAGCATCAGTAATGGCTTTTGGTTCTCGCCAAATCAAGCTATCTACAAATGCCTCCCGGACTGGTTCATGATCGGATGCATTCGGGACAAGTTCACCGAGTTCTTTTCCAATCAATTCAGGTAGTTGAATTGAAAATGCTTCAATGAGACCGCGATTTTGCCAGCAGGTTCGTTCGTCTTTGAATAGCGCGCCTAGTGGCTGTTCTGGAGAAAATGATCCAGATGGATCTTCAAGATTTAGGTACTTATTTAGAAGATATTTGACGATTAAATGATCTGTAAAGCGTTCATACGAAAAAGCTATACCCTCATACCACTCATCCATACCCTTCCAGAATCTGTCTTCCGAAAGAATCCCTTCGTCAATCATACGCTTGAAAAGGGAAGTATCGTAACCTTTCGGAGGTAGAAATGCGTCTATTATCTGCCTAGCTTCATCACGGATTAGCCACCTAGCACCTTTCTCTGCCATTGCCTCCACTATTTTTTCTACTGCCATTGATACAATATGTGAATGCTTATCGAAATCAAGTTGTCCCGGCCCGGCTAGTTTTTCGTTTACGGATTCCACAAAGAAGTTGAATACTGAGCTGATACCCTGAAGACCAGGGGGTATTTTTGTAAATCCATGGTTTTTCAGACTCAGGCAGAATAATTTTAAAAATAGTGGATTTTGAAATTCTGGGACTAAGAGAGGTACAGCAGGTCTTTCAATTCCATAATAATCGAAGAATGTTCGAGTAGCCTGATATTCATACTCAGCAAATCCGTAGTGCGTCTCCCTTACTAATCTTTGAGGTATAAGCCCTTTAGGGATTACGATATCCTCGTAAGATGTACGGACGGTTAGTGCTAGACCAAGCCACTGATATCTTGAGATGGCGGTAAGCATGCCAGCCAGATATTTATTCCATAATTGATTTCCAGCCCCTTCATTGATAGCATCTATGAAAATAAGAATTTTCGCATTTTTAGCTAACCCCGCAGCCTCAAGGGCTCCTAAAAACTCATCCCTGGAGCAAGTTAATCCAAGCTCTTTTATAATCTGGGTCCAAGGTTCTCCATCGATGAAATGGTTACCCAGCATCAGTATAGTTGGTCTACCTTTTTCCATTCTCTTCTCAGCGACATCGCAAAGAAGATGAGTTTTTCCCGTACCGGCTTTACCTACTAGCAGAAGCGCCGAGACATTCGCTACGACAGCCTCATTACTTTCAGCAAAGTCTTGAAGCTCTCTTAATTTAATCGTAAAATTTCTCAGATGATAGCTATCAAATTCTAGGCTACGAGCACGATCGTCGGACTGCTGATTTTTCTCTGATTTAGCCTTCTCCTTCTCCTCTTTCACAGCTACTTCCAAAGCTGTTATGCAATCCCATATCAATTGCCAAGAGTCAGAAGTTAAATTGGTAATGTCATCCCATTCAATAGGATCAACTTCTGAAGCAGACGCCTTTTCTAGACTCAGTAACAGCGATTTCATATTTTTATCAAGAGAATCAATCTTGTCTACAACTGACGGTATTGGTTTCTTTAGCTTTGTCTTGGAATAACTCCTCTTTATATCACCATATAAGTCTGTGAGCCGATCGTAGAATTCTTGTGTACGCCCCAAACCATCAAATAAGTGAGCTATAGGAAGTTCGATGTTTAATTCCGGTGTATAGCGTGGCCCAACGTTTGCGATTACTTCTTGTAGATTATTTCTGAACCAATCCTGGCTAAATAATTCTTTGTTAAACCAAAATAAATATCTGCCCTTATGTTCCTCACGGCTAAGTCTTTCAAGAATCTCATGTTCGCCCCAATAGCTAAATTCCAGAGACCTATTCTCTTTTGCCACCCATCCTTGCCATTTTTCGACATGTTCATTCCATTTGTCCATGAACCATTTCTGCTTTTCAATGCGGGGATCTTGCCGGTCAATTGGAAAACATATTGTATAGGATGTTATGCAAGGATGCTTCGCCAAGGCGGTTTTTACAGAATCATCTACTTGACGCCACTGGCCATCATCTGGAGATGAGGTGAAATACTTAGCCTGCCACCCCCACTCGTCGCCCCCTGGGAGTACCCAGTAACATTCAACCCCTGCATCCGGCGCACCCTTGCGAATAAATTTTGATCCTGTTGGTAGTTTTTCGTAAGCTGCGAGTTGACAACAAAGCTCTTCAAACGCGCTTTGTTGAGTACCGTTAAGAGTTCGAAGGTTGTGCCACTCTATTGTCATCAATACATAACCTTTCTTAAGATAACTTTTTAAATTCTCATTATGCTGCCCTTCGGATTGCATCTACAAGTTCGACATCTTCCTTGCTATGAGACACAAAAACTTTCGGCCTACTCAACAATTCAAATACCTCAAACATTCATCTCTAGAACTTCATCTACATAAATCATACCTTTTATCACTGATTATACTACAATCTCAAGATTGTCCTGTAACCCTATCTCCGGTACTCCATTGGATTTTTCAACCTGTCCACAATGGCTTAGGGGTAGGGGAAAATCTAGCTAGGTTTTCAAATATAACAAAAGCCCCTTTTGTTAAACACCCAACAAAACGCCCTATTGTGTGATTAATCAGGCTGACGAGAAGAGGGTTGGCAAAGAGGTAGAGTGCGTAGAAGCCTCTCACCACTGCTGAAGGCGGGCAATTTTCAGATAAAAAAGAGGACTTATCCTAAATATAATGAGGCTATGAGAAACCCGATGAGAGAAAAGAAGGCAATAGGAGGTAAAGCCGGCATGGGCTTACCCCTAAGCCAAAACGATTGAATCAGGAAAGCACTCATGAGCCCCATCAGGGCAAACACACCCACGAGCACCGCGCTGACCAGGTCAGTCTCAAAGAAAACGGAAACCGCGAGCATCAAGGGGAAGCCGATATCACCACCGCCCAGTATACTGTATTCACGTCTATCGGACTCCTCCTTTTTCAGGTCACCCACCCTCACATTCTTGAGGTTTAGCTTCCAGTCTCTGATTTTCTTGGGGAAAATAAAGGCGGGCAGGGTAGCGGACTCGGAAAGTTTATCAGCCATCCAGACCATGAAACCAAAACGCACCGCCACAACATCGTAAACAGCAATAATCAGCATAAAAATCATGAATGTCCACGGAGAAAAAAGAAACCCGAAGACTGAGCCAGCCCCGGAGAGGGTGATGAGAAGAAGCAGGTCATGTAGCCAGACCCTGGCCCAGAATAGCCAGGCAATACCGGCGATTATCGCTAAAAGATAAGCCGCCGCCGATGGTAAAATCAGGGCGATGACGATAAATATCCCCCAGGCAAACATCAGGGTGAACAATATCCGAAAAACCAGTCGCAGCTTGCTCAAAGGGATGATAAGTAGAATCAAAGCCAGAACCACCACCATACCAAAAAAGTAGGCGATTACCGGCCCGAGAGAGATGTCCGGTGAGACAATCTGGTTGGCTTCAAAAAATAGCTTTTCTCGAATGGCCACGTAAAGTGCAAGTGTCAGAGCCAGTACCATCGTGAGGCCGCTCCAGAGAAACGGGCTGAGTTTTGACTTCATGATTTCATAAGAGGCTGAGAATTCCCCTTAATTATAGAAAAGGGGCAAGCTAAAAGCAATTTATGGAGATCCAGATAACAAATCGCTACATTGTTCAATCACGGTATTCAGCGTGCGTAGTCGCAGTCAACTATCAGTGAGGTCGTTTGGCAATGTGCAGTTCTGGTTATCTATCCCTCTAAGGGTTAATTTCTATTTGTCACGCCTAGATAGGGTACTTTTAGCATTACTTTGGCTTCCTCTATAGGTATCTCGCTACCTCTTTGGGTGCTCAATTATGACTCGGCCAAAGCCAGTTGTTCACTCGGTCTCGAAGTCAATTTCACCACGCCTGATTGCCTCCGCTACAGCCTGTGCCCGATTCCTAGCCGCCAGCTTATGCATGATCTCCCTCATCTCGTTCTTTACTGTTTGCAGCTTCATACCCAGTCGCTCGGCTATATCCCTGTTCGGGAACCCATCGCGGATCAAACCCATCATCTCTCTCTGCCGGGGAGATAGTCGTGCCGTTTCCCTTTTGCCCCAGACACAACAGTCCTCTAGGCCCAACCTTGCTAGTTCCTCCCTTAGCTTATTCTCCAGCCTGCCTACCTCTTCATCTGTCAGCTCCCGGGAGCAACGAATCAGAATCTGACGCCCCTGCAACCCAGTGTCCTCACGCCTGGCCATCTGCTACTCCTCTGTCATCCTTTGCATAGACATCAGCACAATTACCGAAATTAAAGAAGTATGTCCACGCACTCGAATGTATCACCATATGGGAAGCTACCTACCTTCGTGTACACCAAGTATAGTCATCAGTGCCCGGTATGTCAATAGGTGAAGGTCCGGAACGGCTGAGCTTGCACGGTAAAGCTTCGTGTCCTTCTGTTTTAACAACCGCATAGAGATGAAAAACAATGATAATCTAAACCGTCTTTCTCGACGACGTCCTCAGTGCATCAATTTGCCGAGCTTTTAGCGCTGCCATCGGATCGGCGGCATTACAATAATTCCTAAACCGTAACGGAGACTAATTGTAAAGTAAGGTAAGGATAAGTCAAGATAAGTGAGGTCAGAGAAGTCAATTCTGCGGCAACGTGAGGGATTGTGAGGGTTTGAGCGACTAATATAGTACGAGGTGCAAAATGACTTAATACCCTGACCAGAAGCTGGCTAAGGGGGGCGTTGAGCCGCCACCTGTAACTGGTCACTTGGGTGGCGGGGAGCCAATAGTGAAACCGACTCTTGCAGGTCGGTTTTTGTGTTTTTGAAAGGGGGTGATAGCTGCGAAAATAAGATTGAATGGATAGACTTGCCGCTATGCCCGAGGTCGACGGGCGATAAGGCAATCTTAAAGAGAAAGGAGTAATAGAAAGGTGAGAAAGAAAAAGGTACTTTTGATAGGACTAGCAGTAGCATTGGTGTTGACACTGGGTGTTGGCACGGTTTGGGCCGGCACCGCACAGCCAGCTTCAAAAGCTACAGCAGCGGTCGGCTACATCAATGTTATTTCTGACGGTGAAGCGGCAGAATCGTTGGTCATGGCACAAGAAATCAAGATACCGGGTAACAAAAAAGACCTATTGGTAGATGTCTCCCTTGAAACGGGCTTGTACACTGAGACCGTTGTCAGAAGCAAGAAGGCAGAACAAGATATAGCTACTGCTTCGGCTCGCATCGAGGTGATGGTCCAAGCAATACCGATAGACAATGATGGTCTGCCTACAGGCGCTCCAATCATTGCGCACCCCAACTTGATAGTGGGCTACGACAATGGCGACCCTGTTTACAATGGTGGATGGGTTACCTTCGACTACAGAATGCAGGTTCTATCAGCCACATTACAGGGCATTATTAATGATATCGTCTGCGAATTGGGTCCAGGGCCCGACGGGATTCCGGGAACAGCTGACGATGTAGTAACCTGCGTGATAAACGAAGATACACTTACTCCAGAAGAGATTGGGTTACTGCTCTCAACAATGGCCGCCCACTCATTCAACTTCATCCTCATGGATCTCCCAGTGGATACCTATCGTGTCGAGGTGTGGGCTAGAGTTGCAGATTCTATCGAGCTAGGTGGTACAGAGCTAGGTGAGGCCGAAGCTAATGCAACCATCGGATTGGGTTCTGTGACTATCGAGGTTGTGCGGATGATCAGGGGCGAAGTTATTGAAGTAGTATCGCCTCCACTGCCTTAACTGTAGTAACAGGGGTTTGGCAGTACAAAGTAAGGGGCTGGGGCGAAGCCCCAGCCCCAGGATGTCCCCATGAAAGGGGGGTGATAGCTGCTGAAAATAAGATTGAATAAATGGACAAGCCACTATGCCCCAGGTCGAGGGGCGATAAGGCAATCTTAAAAGAAAGGAGGAAATAGAGAGATGAAAAAACTAATTGCAATAGTCCTGGTAGCGGTTCTGGTGCTCACGTTGGCGGTGGGTTCAGGGATGGCTCTGGCAGATAAGCCTGAGAAGGCAATTGACCAAGGCAACGGCTGTCCCAGCGGCCCTCACTATAACCTAAACCTCATCGGCGTACCCGATAAGAGTGCTGATATGACAGGCAATAATGGGCACCGCATCTTTGTCAAGCTCTGGGGCAACACAAAGATCTGGCTAACCGAGGGCGATGACTTCCAGGTTTTGGATGCCAATGGCACCGATGGTAATGGTGCTAGCTTCATGCTTCCAAGCCCAATTCCTGTTGGTTGGGAGCCTGGCGATCCTATTACCGGTACTAAGTACCGTGTATACATACGTGCATTGGGAAAACCCAATCGTAGCGCCGATATGCAGAGCTTTGTCAAGATCGGTGACGATTACTACTATTCCGGTTTTTACGATCCTGCAATGATCATCGAGCTTGAACGCGATACAGGTAAACAGAAGTTTGAGAATGTAAGTAAGCAGCTTCTGACCGTATATGTCGACGTTACTAACGATGCTACGTATAATCCAAAACGCTACTACCTGTTCGATCCCCGATTAGCAGATATTCTCTGGGGATGGGATTACCAGAACAAGGGACTCAAGCTAGCTCAGCTACGTTTCTACGAAATACCCTATACATTCCCCGTTGAGGACTGAATGCGTAGTTCTTGAAGGGGGCTGGTGCTCCGCACCAGCCCCCGGGTGCCCCCCACCCAACAAAGGAGGTGTTATCTGCTGAAAGTAAAAAAACAGACAAGCCGCTATGCCCGAGGTCGACGGACGATAAGGCTATCATATAAAGAAAGGAGAAACTAAAATGAAAAAGAAATTAACAGCAGTATTACTGGTAGTAGCTCTGGCGCTGAGTCTGGGACTGGTGCCGGTGGCACCAGCAGCAGCTAGTCAAGTTACAGACACGTATACAAGCGATGTCGGTGACTCGGTTCGCATGCTGGAGGTTTCTGTTCCCGCTTCCGGTCCCACCAATTTTACAGCGCTTGAGGCTGCCGGTGGATGGACATCCTGGCACTCTGCGGTGGCAACAGACCATGGTAGCTGGGCAGACATATCAGGCGCGGGGTGGATTCAAAGCAACGCTACTACAAGCTACCCGGGTGGCGATTGGTGGTACGAGTTCAGAAAAACCATCTCGATACCTTCGGAGGCTGCTAATATCTCCGGGTCAATCGAAATCAATGCTGACAATGCCAACGAAGTTCACCTCAACGGTGACACGTATTGCGTGCCAAACCCACTAAATGATACCCAGGATGGTGAGGTATACGGGACATGGGCAGATAACTACGAGTGGGGTTACATAAATACGTGGGATGTGTCCAGCTCACTTCAAACTGGCACTAATGACTTATTGATAGTCATAAGAAACTACCCTGTTGGCAGCTTTAACCCTCACGGAGTAACCTACAAGCTGACCGTCAGCTATGAAATCCCCGACATTGAAAAGACCATGGCCAGCGATGGCTACCTGGGCGACATCATAACGGTAACCCTGGAAGTCGAGAATCCATACACCTCCGCGACTGTCAAGGACGTGATTCCTGACGGCCTCAGATACATCCTCGACACCTTTATGGTTGACAGTGGGTCTGGACCTGTTGCGGTTACCCCCACCATAGCCGATAACACCATCTCCACCACTGTCGGCCAAGGTGATTTCACCATTACCTTCGACGTCCAGGTGGTAGAGGTGCAGTGTGAAGAGGTTACCGTCACCAACACAGCTGAGCTCTGGTATGACGGGGATCCGGTTGCCTCAGATTCTAAGGACATCACCCTCTGGCCCTATGAGGGGTTCGTGAAAACCTTTACCATTGTCCACGAAGATAATCTGAATGGGGCCATAGAGGTGAATGAGCTTGTCATGTGGGATATGAACATCACCGTGCCCAACAACGTTGGTTGGAATATAGTTGATGCTGTTCTTAAGGACAACCTGGGTGGCGAACTAGGCATGGCTGGCGATGGCGTTAATAACGACCGAGCCAACGGCACTGATGAGGACAACGGAACAACTGCGTGGGGTGACGTTGAAATGGAGTATAACACACTTCACGGTTGCCCCATCACTATCAAAACCCCGGGCAAGTCAAACAAGGTGCACTTCTGGATTGAGGACATTGATATCGACGATGGTGACCCCGCTCTGGTCTTTGTGCTTGGCATCTTCACTGATTACAACCCTGGCAAGGGCAAGATACCTGGAATCCACTCCTACAGTTCTCCCGGGACGGATTACTACCTGAACTCGGGCGCTACTCTCAAGTTCACTGACACCAGTGAAGGCGGAACTGGCTTCCTGCTCAGTGCCCACACCTGCCCAGTTCTAATCGATGTAGTGCCCCCGATAACACCATAACCCTAAAGACTAGCGAGGCACTAAGTAAAGGGAGTCCCTTCGGGGGCTCCCTTCCCCTTTCTATAGCATTTTAGTGCAAGCTCAGGGAGTATTGCCTGTCTCGGTTAGAGAGTTGGCAACTACATATCGCAGCGAATATGGCACAATTGTCATCGCAACTGCAGACACACTGGTCTTTCTTGCCTGCCAAGCGAAGCAGCTGAACCCTTTGCAATAGCACCAATTCTATGGTTTAGACATTTGAGCAGCTTCAGCTTGAAGTCAGGCGAGGCAACCACTGGCCTATATACCGCTTGAAGCAATTCCCTCATTTTCAGGCCTCCCTTTTGGTTCCAACACTTTTCCGAACCTATCATGACCGATGGGCAAGAACTACTTTATCGCCTTGGAGAATTGTCTCTTGTCCTTCTCCACCTGCTCTAGTCAAATGCAAACCAAATCCACCATATGAACGCTAAGCTAGAGTCATCATCGGAAAAGAACCTGTCAAATCTCCTCTCTGTCTTCAACTAACTTATTATGCTCGCAACTTAGCCTATCTACTGCTATCATAACTCACCTTATGTAGGAAAAACATCCCCCAAATGGGTCAATTTTGTGAGGTAATTAAGTAATGGTAAGACAGTCCTATGGGCAAACCACGCAGCGGTAACCCATAGACAATGGTTAGATAGGCTTTTGACTCCAAAGGGCTTTACCCATCCTGATTGGGAACGCCGGTTGCAGCAAACGTCGCCTTTAGCTCTCAAGCCAAAGTTATTGTATTGGCCTCTGGGCAGAACCCTCTCGAAAGGCGAGAAGCTTAGCCTACCATAAGTCGTCCTGACACGCCATAGTGAGGGATTACTGTACCCAAGAGCGACTAATATATTGGTGAGACTCGAAACAGTGAATAATTGCGGTAGCGAAGAAAACATGAGACATTTACTTCAGGCAATATACAGACCAGCAGCTGCTTCATCTCAATTCAAGAAGCGGTTACTCGAACGCCTGACTCATGCTTTGGTTTGTGAGGCCAAGAGACAATCTAAACCGTCTTTCTCGACGACGCCCTCAGTGCATCAATTTGCCGAGCTTTTAGCGCTACCATCGCATCGGCGGCATTACGATAAATCCCCAAACCGCAACGGAGAGTGATGGTTAAGTAAAGTGAAGATAAGTCATCTTGATAAGCTATTTTATCCAGACTAGTACGAAATTCCTAGTACTTTTGAGGGATTTGGAGGGTTTGAGCGACTAATATAGTGTGAGGTTTAAAATGAATTAACACTTTGACCAGTAGCCGGACAACAAGGGGGCGTTGAACTGCCATCCGTAACTGGTCACTTGGGTGGTGGGGAGCCAATAGTGAAACCGACCTAAGAGGTCGGTTTTTTATTATGAATACGCAACAGTTTCTTAAAAAAGTAAAGGAGATAAGCAAATGAAAAAATGGTATCAACATGGAGCAGTATACTCGTTCCTGGCCATAACCATGACGATAGCGTTGGTGCTTTCGATGGGAGCAGGTGCGCTTGTGCCGCAGAACGCATCAGCTGCTCCGTCAACCAACGTAACGCTGTGGGGATTTCACGCCAACCAAACAGGATCCGGGAGCCTAAAGCTGGGTTGGGGTGGTGGTAACATGGGAAACACCTGGGCCGAAGGCGAGTGGGTCCCGTATCAGTTTATCATGGAAAATGTCCAGGCAAACTATCCCAGCCTGGCAGGTTTGCCTGACATAATAATCTCATATGATTTTACTAAAAAAGGCGTTCGATTTGTCGACCTAGTTCGTGGCCTTCAAGTTGGTACAACTCCACTGACTGACTCTGAAGGTTGGCCCATGGATGATCACACGGCTTACTCCATGATCACTCGTACGGAACTGGAGGACGCCCAGAATGATGTCGGCAACACTCCACCGCTGGATAACAACTGGACCGGATTTCAACTATTGAATCTTCCCCCATCACAAGTCCATCGTTCGCTCACGCTGGGTGATCTTACGGTCACCGATGATAGAGCCGTATTTCAGATCACTCCGACGGACTTAACAGGTGCCGGCATCTCCACTAGCGCTGACACTATTGTCGTATACTGGCAGCTACACGAATCTCGCACTTTTATCTGGAACAATGACCTGCAAGAAGGATACGATGCTCCGCCGACAGATGATTGGGGTGGTTACGTATATTCAACTGGCACGTTCCCCGATGACGTGAGAGATGGTTCCAGTTATGTTCCGGGCTCTTCCGGACACGCTCATTTGGAGACATTTTCAGGGAGTCAGGATGTGCCCATCCCTATCCCGGCCGGTTTACCGGGCTCAGTCAGCGGCATGAAATGGCGTGACGATAACGCAAATGGGATAATGGATGGCGTTGAACCACCGCTGTCAGGCTGGCGTATCTATGTCGAGGGTACAGTAGAGGAGATAAGTTTCTCTACAAGCACTTTGACTGATGGTTCGGGGAACTATTCTTTCCCCGGTCTCAGTTCAGGGACCACGTGGACTATCAAAGAAGACTCTCAGCGTGAAGACCCGGCAGAGACTGGCTATGTGCAAACGTATCCAGACGTTGGCGTCATTGTAGGACAGGGTGAAGGTGTGTCAGTGTCTCCACCACCAGCCGGTGTAGCACCTGTCGGCTGGGAGGTTGAGCTTACGATTGATAATCCCGATCAGGCGGATATGGACTTTGGTAATTTCCAACCGGAGCCCGACCTAGACATTACGAAAACTGCAGATACGCTCTCCAAGGTGGGTGACGAGGTTAACTATACCTTCGTTATCACCAATACCGGAAATATTGACTTGGACCGCGACAGTGTCATTGATACCGTGCTCGGTGACATCACTCTAGACTTCCCGGCTACTTTGGCGCCTGACGAGTCAGTCGAAGTGAACCTAAGTCGGGTGGTGGTGGAAGGTGATCCTGACCCGCTGGAGAACACAGTAACTGCTACCTATACAGTGACTATTCTGGCTACAGATGTTATCGCCACCGATACTCACTCGGTTGACCTGGTACATCCAGGTATCGACATCACCAAGGTAGCTGACACTGATATCTCTAAGGTTGATGACACGATTACTTACACCATCACGGTGGAGAACACCGGTGATGTGACGCTGGAAAAT
>Ga0209979_1003590_pt1 | contig 13566 bp, 11 predicted proteins | sample AnhtaG_FD_183114 | JGI IMG/M metagenome (GOLD analysis project Ga0209979, IMG submission 183114) | Deep subsurface microbial communities from Anholt, Denmark to uncover new lineages of life (NeLLi) - Anholt_01485 metaG (SPAdes) (version 2) | ecosystem: Environmental > Aquatic > Marine > Oceanic...
AGCGCATCAAGGACATGCCTAAAGTCAACGATATGGTGCAGGAGATCGTCAAGGAGGCCGAGACCATCCTGAGAAACGTTCCCAAGCTGCTGGCCTAGCCTGTCAGGCCAGGTTGTCCTGATAGAAAAAAGCCGGCGGCCTGTGCTGCCGGCTTTTGCTTTTCGCCAGAGCTGTGGGGTGGCAAAATGCCATCCGTATCTGGGCGGCTCAGCCAACCCTCTGCCTCGGAGGCAGATGCTCATCCGTATCTGCCGGGTTGGCACGCGGAGTCCTCGGGGTGATTACGTGCCGCGCGGGCACGCGGCGCATCAGCATGGTGCGCCGCCTCATCGCTCACTCGGCCTAAGAACTTCGCCCGACCGCCCGCTCGCGCCGCTCGCCACGGGCGGACCGGATCATCGCTCGCCCGGTTCTGGACGGTTTCCACCACGAATATGAGTGGGTAGCGGCGTAGACGGGCAAGAGTCGGGATGGAATTTTGCCACCGCACAGCCTGGAGGAGCAAGGGGTGCTCGAGCCCCGGGGCGAGCGCGCGTCCTCAGAGAGGTCCAAGATCTGATCCGACGCCTGGCCAGGGAGAACCCGCGCGGCGGCTCAGCGTATCAACTGTGGGGTGCCAAAATTCCATCCGTATCTGGAGCGTTGGCACACTGATCTGTCTAGGCCAGCCTTGAGGCACCATGGACGAATAGTGTGCGGTGACAGGCCGCCATACAGGCTGCGGGGTTCCAGAATCCCATCGGAACCTGGCAGGTCGGCCTCCTAGAGTCTTCAGGCTGGGCAATCAACCCACGATCCACATGACTGGTGGCACTAGTCCATAGAGCGGGCACACCAAGCTTTGAGCAGGCGGCGGCGTTTCTAGAGGACGGCCCAGGTTGGAGTGCTTGCCTTCTTTGCCTGGGCCGTCCGTTCTCCTCACCTTCACGTCCGCGTCCGAAATCGTCTGCGAGATTCCCCCGTGGACCCCTTGACTTTCGCCGAGGCCAGAGCATTAATCGTCCTGCCAGCGGCCCCTCGTGGGCGAGGGAACACCAAAGCGGAGAGGAGGCCAAACGTGTTCGAGGAAATGTACGGGGTCAGCCACCATGAAACGCGCGAGTGGGGATCGCTCTGGTGCGGCCCCGACGTGCTGCCCCACGGTGAGCCGACGCTGATCGCCACGCTGGTGGCCGAGAGCGAGGATGGGTACGCCGTCGAGGTCTTCGTGGCCGCATCCACGCGATCAGGGGCGGCCAGCGGCGGGTACTGGAGACGGGCAGCGGCATGGCGGAGTTCGCCCGCGAGGTGGCTCTCCACCTCGCCCGTGGGATGCTGAAAATCGGATAGGAGGGAGGAGCCATGAAGTGCATCGTTCGCAAGCTAATCGAGTTCAGCCAGGAGGTGGAGGCCGAGACGCCCGAAGAGGCCCTCGGCCTGTTCGATTCCGGCCAAGCTACGCTTCGCCTGGTGCGCGAGAGCGCCAAGGCCCCCCGGACGCCCGCAGGCCGGACGATCGCCGACCGGACCCTGAAGCCCGGCCGCCGGTTCGTGGCCCACTACAAGGGGCGCGACTGGCGCGCCGAGGTCGGCGGGGACGGCCTGATCCGCGTGGAGGGGATTGACCGCGAATTCAAGAGCCTATCGACGGCCGGTAGCGCGGTCACTGGCCATGCCTGCAATGGCTGGGCGTTCTGGAAAGACGCGCCCGCCGAGGAGCAGGCCGCCGCGCCGCAGCCGGTCCGGGAGCCGGAGCGGGTCGCCCCGACAGCCCCGCCCAAGAAGCGCGCCAGGAAGAAGGTCGCGGCACCGGCGGCGCCATAAAGCGCTCCCCGCGATGATCAAGGCCGCTGCCGCATTGGGCGGCTGATGTCCAAGGCAGGCAAGCCGGGGGCCGGACCTCGCGGTCCGGCTCTTCTTTGGGCCGATTTCCGGCGAAAAACTCTTCTGAATTTGAGCCGAAACCCCTTGACTTGTGCAGCCTGGGGGAGGGATACTGGACGCGCAACGGCCCCAAAACGCCTTGGCTCGCGCAGCCAGGCACGGAATCTACCGCTGAAGGATATCTGTTGAAGAAGGCAATAGGAATCACTCGCGTCAGTACCAAGCGCCAGAGTGCCGCCGACCGCGTATCGCTGCCGGAGCAGGAGGCCAAGATCAGGGCCTGGTGCCAGGCCAACGGCTACGAGGTCGTGGATGTGCTCCCTGAAACGGTCAGCCGCGCCGATGAGTTAGTCCCCGGCCAGCCAGAAACCCGCCCCGTCTTCTGGAGCGCCTGGAAGCGCCTTGTGGCAGGCGAGGTTAGCGCCCTCGTTTTTTGGGAGCCTACGCGATTCTGCGCCGGGCTCGGAGGCGGCGATTTCGTCTACTGGAGGGCGCAGGCCCGGAAATACGGGGATGGGATTCGCTTCACCGAGAACGAGCCGCCCGGCGGGGATAGTCCTTACGCGATCGTGATGGACGCCACAGCGGGCTCCCAATCAGCGGCCGACCACTCTAGTCTGGTGAAGCGAATGAAGGTAGGGCGCGAGGCACATGGCGAGCGGGGTGAATTCCCCGGCGGCTCCCTACCGTTCTGGCTGCGCTGGATCAAGCCCGTGAAGGAGGAAGGCGGTCGGATCGTAGAGCCCGGTCGGTTCGAGCTACGCGAACAGCACGTCGCCACTATGCGGCGGATCATCGCCCTCTACCACGAGGGCCTGGGCTGCGAGCGGATCGCAGACGTACTGACCCGCGAGGGCGTCCCCTCGCCCAGCAGCGTAGTCGCCCAATGGAAGGGCAAGGCCCGCCCCGGCTGGAACGGCCCCACGATCCTGAACGCCCTACGGAACCCCGTCCTCAGCGGCACCTACCTGACCGGCGGGAACCGGCGCGGCAAGAAACTCAAGACGCGCGCCCTGAAGCCCCTGGTGCTGGAGGTCCCGGCCATCATCAGCCGGGAGGAATTCGAGGACCTACAGGGGCGGATCACGCGCAACCGCCAGTACCAGCGGCCCCTGGTAGCGCGGGGCTGGCCCCTCCAGGGATTGATCTGGAGCGAGGCATGCGGCTTCACCTACCGCGCCAAGCGCGACGGGGCCACGAGGCGCCGGGTCTACAGGTGCCCCGGCAGGCTCCTGGCGAAGCACCGGCGCACCGGGAAGCCCCGCTGCGATTGCCCGTCCCTTCCCGCCGACCAGATCGAGGCGGCCGTGGTCGATGCGCTCAGCCAGATGCTCAGCGACCCCGAAACCTGCCGCAAGGCCATCGCCGATTACGTTGCCGATCTGGAAGGACGGAGAGCCGCCCTCGAAGCCCGGCTCGCTCCCTGCGAGGGGGAGATCGCCCGGCTCCAAGGCGAGATCGACGACCTAACTATGGATCGCCGCCAAGGACGCCTGACGCCTGAGCGGTACGAAAAGGAGGTCAAGGCCCTGGAGAACCAGCGGGATGCGCTACAGACCCGGCGCGGTGACCTGACCGACGAGGAGCGGGAGCTAGCGCACGTCGAGGATTCATTGGATGCGATCCGCCAGGCCCTTGAGGGAGAGGACCTGCTCCAGATGTGGGTGCGGGAATACGGGGGCAAGCAGTACGTCCGCATGCGGGTAGCCGACGACCCGGAGGCCCATGACGAGCCCCTATTCAGCCAGACCGAGAGCTTCGCAGCCTTCGCCCAGCGGCTCCGGCTCCGCATAGTGGTGCGAGCCGACGGCCAGGTAGAAGTCCGGGGATTCCTGGCCCCCACGCCCATCGATATCGCGCACCAAAACCCAAGCCGCCCCTGAACGCCTGCGTGACCCTGGGCTTTCTGCGCAAGCAGGATAATCGCTACGGCAACACGCCCGAGGGACTTCAATTGCTGGTGAGGGGCAAGCCTACCTACATGGGCGACGGCATCAATCACAGCGACTGGCTCTGGAGAACCTGGGGCCGCCTGGCCGAGGCGGTGCGTACCAACAAGCCGGTCATCGCGCCGGCCGACGCGGGAGCGGGTCCCACCATACACCGTGACTTCATTCTGGCCATGCACGACCGGGCTATGCACACGGGAGAGGCTCTGGCCGAGGCCCTGGACCTCGCCGGCCGCAGGCAGCTCTTCGATGCCGGGGGCGGTCCCGCTACCTACTCCTGCTTCCTGGCCAGGAAGTACCCCGAGCTGCGCTGTATCGTCTTCGACCTGCCCCCGACCGTGCCCATCGCCGAGGAGATCATCTCTTCCTTCGGCCTGCGGGATCGGGTCGTCACCAGGGCGGGGGACTACTTCCGCGACGACTTCGGCGAGGGCAACGATGTGGTCCTGCTCTCGGCGATAGTGCACGCCATGCCTCCTAGACGGGCCAAGCTGCTCCTCCGGAAGGCCTGCGACTCTCTGGTGAGGGGTGGACTGGTGGTGGTCCACGAGAACCTTATCAACTCCAACAAGACCTCGCCCACCTCCGCGGTCCTCTTCTCGCTGAACATGCTCGTCAACACGGGCCACGGCCGCTCCTACAGCGGAGCGGAGATCTCCGCGTGGATGAGGGAGACCGGCTTCGCGAACCCTCAGGTGATCCGCCTACCGGCCCCCGCCACCACCTCGCTGGTCACGGCCACCAAGCGCTGAGCCCGACCACGAGCGGCCCCCACCTGCTGTGGCCTCGTGAAGCCAAGCCGGCTCTTGACTTCCGCCTCGGGCAAGCCTGCCGCGGGCTCGCCTCGTACCCATACGGACGAGGCAGTGTCACTAATTGGTACTAGACGGGTGCAGACGCCTTGCCGCGCCGCCGATAATGTGTTAGAGTACCGAATGAGAAGTAAGTCTTCCTCGTCTTCAGTTCGCCGCGAAGAGACCCCCGATTCGTTTCGCACTCGACGACAAGGAACATTCAGCCACAAGGAGGTCGTCGAGTGTCTTACACCGACAAAAGCCTAACCTGCGTCGATTGCGGCGCCCAGTTCACGTTCTCCGCTGATGACCAGGAGTACCACGCCAGCCGTGGGTTCACCAATGAGCCCAAGCGTTGCTCCTCCTGCCGCCAGGCCCGCAAGGCCGACCGCGGCCAGGGGGACGGCTACGGCTCCTCGTCCCGCCAGATGTATCCGGTGGTCTGCGCGGAGTGCGGCCAGCAGACAGAGGTCCCGTTCGAACCGCGCGGTGACCGGCCTGTCTACTGCCGTACCTGTTTCGCCAGCCGCCAGCCAGCGCGTAGCCGCTACTAAGCACAGAAGGTCGCTGGTCGTCGGAAGCCAGGCTGTCATCTCTCCTTCGCCCGGGGGTCATCCTGGAGAGATGCGGCCTCGGCCTGGGACAAGCATCGGACAAGAAAAGGGCCCGGGTACCTCCCGGGCCCTCAGTATGCACCGTGACACCTCGGCCTACGTCCCCTCCCGCTACCCCGATGAGCTGGTTCGCTACATGCGCAAGCGGGGTCAGGACAAGGTCCTCCTCGGCACCAACTACCCGATGCTGCCATTGAAGCGCTGCGTCGAAGAGGTCAACGGCCTCGGCCTCGACGAAGACATCCGCCGCAAGTTCCTCCGCGACAACGCCGTCCGCATCTTCAAGCTGGAGGACTGAAGAAGGAAGCACCTCACAGGGCTTTCCGCCGCCGGCTACGACCTGGCTGGTCACGGTGACCAGGCACGCGAGCGGGGCGAATCGCTGGCTGGTCAGCCAATCAGCGCCCTGCGGAATTGGCAAACCTCCAGAGGACGCCCCAGGCGCTCACTCTATCGCCGTGAACAGAAGAACCACAGGAGGATGATCCATCTTTTCGTGGTACGCTCCTTCGCAGCGGCATCATCAACGCGCCTTTATCACGATCGTATCAGCCATCTTGTCATGCCAAGCTTGCCGGTCTTCGTCCCAGGCAGCCCATAGGAAACCGAGGGCGACGGGCAGGGTGCTCACAACGTAACCGATGGTTCTTACGAAGCCCCTTCCCCAGCCAGGCGCGGTTCCCTCGTATTTCGTTACTATGCGAAGCCCCAGCACCAATTTCCCCACGCTTCTGCCCACCGAGTTCGCAAACCAGAAGTAGAAGAACGCGATGAGCCAGCCGACCAGCGTCAGGAGACCCGCGAGAGTCTCTTCCTCTTGTTCCGTCGTATATTCCGCGCCAGCGTAGTATATTAGGGCGACTATGAACCCGACGACGAACGCGATAGCGGCGACCACTATCTGGTCGATGATGGCGTATCCCAGCCAGCGTGTCCACCATCCAGCTCTCGGCGCATCTTGCGGCAAGGCGCCCCGTACCGCCTGGGGCACTGGCGCTGGCCCTCCTCGCTGCGCCTCCACCAATGGTTGCCTCGTTCTGCATTGCGGGCAAAAGAGTGCCAACTCCGGCAGCTGGGCCCCACATCGAAAACAGAACAACGGTGACACTGGAGGTGCCCCGCTGGGCCCACTCGCACTGCCTCGGGGAGTGTCTCCAGCCTTTTGAAAAGGGGTATCGTCTACAAGGTCCTTCTCCGACGGCTGTGCGGCAGCCCGCTTGCAGTCCACATGGTGAACCAGACGGAGCATTTTCTCGCGGTCTGTCAACTCGCCGCCGCAGACTTCGCAGTACCCGCGCATCAGGGCCCTCGCTTCCGTCCTATCGACGGACGGCCCGGTTCACATGACGGCATCGATAAGTGTAACACTCGTGTCAAGGGCGCTGGAACCCGGCATTCTGACATCCGGAGGATTCGCCAAGACATTCCCTGAGGTTTCCCTACCCACGCCCGCGCGTATTGTGTGGGGAACCCGCACACGGAACACAAGGGCCCGGGGGCATCCCCCGGGCCCTCCGTATCCACCGTGAGTGACGGCTAGTTCGCCCGCCCGAACAGCGCCACCGAGCAGGTGAACGACCCCGGCCGCCCGCCCAGGTTGTGCGTAAGGCCGATGTCAGCCTTCTTGATCTGACGCTCCCCGGCCCGGCCCAGGATCTGGTTGTACACCTCGTAGATCATCCGCAGCCCGCTCGCGCCGATCGGGTGGCCGAAGCACTTCAGGCCGCCGTCGGAGTTGACGGGCAGGTCGCCCTCATGGAGGGTGAACGAGCCCTTCTCCACGTCCTCCCTCGCCCGGCCCCGCGGGCTGAACCCCAGGTCCTCGTAGATGATGAGTTCGGTGATGGTGAAGCAGTCGTGCACCACCGCCATGTCCACTTCCTCGCGGGGGTTCTTGATGCCCGCCTCCTCGTAGGCCCGCTGGGCGGCGGCGACGTTCTCCGGGAAGTGCACGAAGTCGTAATCGTCGAGAAGGAGCCCCTGCGAGCCGCCCACCGCGATCGCCAGCCCCTTCACCAGGATGTAGTCCCTCCCCATGCTCTTGGCGATCTCCGGGCGGGTGATGATGGCAGCCGCTCCACCGTCGCTGACGCCGCAGCAGTCGAACAGGCCCAGTGGCCAGGCGATCATGGGGGCGTTCATGGCCTGCTCCACGGTGACCTCCCGGCGCAGGTGGGCCTTGGGGTGCATGGCGCCGTTGTGGTGGTTCTTGACGGCGATCTGGGCGAGGATGCGCTTGCCTTCCTCATAGGGGATGCCGTAGTGGTGGAAGTAGCGGGTAGCGGCGAGGGCGAACTGTGAGGGAGGTGGCACCGGCGGCTCGACCTGCGTTCCGGGCGGGGCGGCACCCCCCAGGCCGGTGAACCCGCTGTCCTTCTGCTTCTCCACGCCCGCTGCCAGAACGATGTCGTAGATGCCCGCGGCCACCGCGTAGCAGGCGTTCCTGAAGGCGTCGGTGGCCGTCGCGCAGGCGTTCTCCACGCGGGTGATGGGGATGTAGTTCAGCTTGAGGGCCCTGGCGAGGGGCTGTCCCGTGCTGAAGGTGCCCACCGTGCCCAGCCACGCCGCCTCGATGTCCTTGGGTTCGATCCCGGCGTCCTCGTAGGCCTCGTAGCACGCCTCCACCAGCAGGTCGGTGCCATCGACGTCCCAGCGCTCACCGAACTTGGTGCAGCCCATCCCGATGACAGCGACGCGATCCTTGATCCCTTCCATTGCTGCTCTCCTCCCGGCTATGCCCTGACCGGCGTTGACTTCCAGTAGTAGTTATGGATGCCTCCCACCGTGTGCAGCTTGCGGAAGCTCATCTCCACAGGCAGCCCGATGCGCACATCCTCGACCTCGCGGTCGGTCATCATGCAGAGCATGCGCCCGCCGCCCGCGAAGTTTATCACGGCAATGACCAGGGGAATATCCGGCGTGCCGGCCACGTAGTCCAGGGAGTAGGTGAAGACCTCCGCGGGCACGTCCGAGAGCCGCTCCCGCTCGAACTGGTCCCTGGTCTGGCACTTCACGCAGACGCGCTCAGGCGGAAACTGGCGGTAGCCGCACTGCTTGCACCTGACCGCGTGAAGGCGGAGGTTCTTGTCGGTCTCCCGCAGGAGGGCGGAGACCGAGGGCATCGCCGGGGCAGGGCGCCGCGCTGCCGCCGTAGGCATTAGCTCCCGCCAGCGGGCGTACTCATCGTAGCTCTTGAGGATGCGCTTTGACTCCAGGTGCGCTTTCACCCCGCGGTGGCCGTCCCGCATGGCCTCCACCTTCTCGTTGGCACGCAGAGAGAGCACGTCGCAGCCGTCGCCGTAGGCGGCCACCAGGATGCGCTCACCCGCCTTGGCCTCCTCCAGGGCTGCCACCAGGAGCATGAGGGGAAAGGCCGCCCCGGTGTTGCCCACCTGCCCGTACAGGGGGTCCTGGACCTGCCCCTCCTCGAAGCCCAGCATGCGGGCGAGCTGGCCGTGACGGCGGGCGTCGCTCGAGTGGTAGATGGCTTTCTGGAAGTCCTTGGGGCTCAGGTTCTGCTTGGATAGAAACGCCTTCACCGCTTCCGGAACGACCCGCAGATAGCCCTCCTCGATGACGAAGCGGTCCTCCCAGGACCTGATGAAGGTGTCATCCTCCGACCGCCAGACATCCAGCATGTTCTCGGTCACGGAGTGAACCGCCTCGATCTCCGCGGCCACATCCTCGCTGGAGATGAGGAGGGCCGCGGCGCCGGCGCCCAAGGACGGCTCCAGGGGGTCTCTGGGGGCGGCCATGCGACAGTCCGCCGCCAGCACCAGCACATTCTTGGCATGGCCTGACTCTACCGCCTCCGAGGCCATCCGTATGGCGGTCGTCCCCGCCCGCAGGACGTTGGTTACGTCCGCGCTGGAGATGTCCCGGCGCAGGTCCAGGGCGGTGGCGATGAGCGCCGCGCTCTGTTTCTCCAGATAGGGTGGGGTGGTGGTGGCAAAGAGGATGCCGTCCACCAGGGACCTATCCAGGCCTTTCAGACAGTCCGTGCCCGCGGCCACGGCCATAGTGATGCTGTCTTCATCGAAGTTGGCCACGGCCTTCTCGCCCCGATAGGTCCAGCCTGCCGTCTCTGGGCCCAGCCGGTATTTGGGAATGTATGCTCCGTAGGACCTTATTCCTGGCATGATTACCTCCCGCCACAGTCGAAACCAGGTCCGTGTTTCTGCCGTGATAAACCTAGTGTCTTTCGGAGCGGTTGTCAAAATCTGCACGGACCTTGGTTGGCCGTGCCGAATGGCCCCTCACTCAGAATGGGCCGCTATGCTAGACTCGAAGTCGGCAACATCCTTTCTCTCGGAGGCCGTCAGGCCTGTCATGACCGGAGGACCTACGACATGACCGATGCTGCGCTGGAAGGGCTGAGGGTGCTGGAATATGCGCGGATGGTCAGCGGCCCCTACTGCGCCAAGCTCCTGGCCGACCTGGGGGCCGAGGTCGTCAAGATCGAGCAGCCCTCCCTGGGCGACCCCGCCCGCCAGAAGGGTCCTTTCCCGGGGGATCTCCCTCATCCGGAGAAGAGCGGCCTGTTCCTCTACCTGAACACCAACAAGCTGGGCATCACCCTCGATGTCCAGACGGAGGAGGGCAGAAAGGTCTTCCGGGAGCTGGCGCAGGGGGCGGACATCCTCATCGAGGACAGTCCCCCCGGTCAAATGGAGGAGCTGGGCCTGGACTATGAAAGCCTCAGCGCTCTTAACCCGCGGCTCATCGTTACGTCCATCACTCCCTATGGGCAGACCGGGCCCTACCGCGACCGCAAGAGCTATCACCTCAACCTCTACCACGCTAGCGGTCACTCCGCCTTCGTCTATATCGCGTCCAGCGAGGCTGAGGGCCCGCCGCTCGCCGCCGGGGGATTAGTGGGCGACTACGACGCCGGGCTCACCGCCGCCGTGGCTACCCTGGGCGCCCTGTTCTGGCGTCTGCATACCGGCGAGGGCCAGCACGTGGACATCTCCGAATTGGAGGCGCTGGTGGGCCTGGAACGGGTGGAGGTGAACCACTTCGCCAACAACCCCGAACCCAGGCGCTGGCCGGGTATGATCGGAGGCCTCGTACCCTGCAAGGACGGCTACGTGGTGATCACTGCGGCCCAGGACCATCAATGGTGGGCGCTGGTGGAGCTCATGGGCAACCCTGCCTGGGCCAAGGACGAGAAGTGCAGCAACGAGTTCACCCGCTCGCAGCATCGCGACGAGATCCAGCCCCGCATCCTGGAGTGGATGGGCCAGCACACCAGGGAGGAGATCTACCATCAGGGCCAGAGGCTGAACGTTCCGGTGGGGCCGGTGCGCACGGTTGAAGAGATCGCCGGCTGGGAGCAGGCGCGGCAGCGGGGCTTCTTCGCGGAGCTGGACCATGCCGAGGCGGGGAGGCTGACCTATCCCACCGCCGCCTACCGTCTCTCAGAAACGCCCTGGCGCGGTGAGCGGGCCGCCCCTCTTCTGGGGCAGCACAACGAGCAGGTCTATTGCGGCCGCCTGGGCTACTCGCCGGAGGAGCTGGCCCGGCTGGCCGCCGAAGGGGTCGTCTAGTTGGGGGTCACCAGATGACGCAAGCGCCTTTGGAAGGGGTCAGGATCGTTGACTTCACCTGGGCCTGGGCGGGCCCCCAGGCCACCGTGCTGCTGGGTTTCCTGGGGGCCGAGGTGATCAAGGTGGAGAGCAGGCGTCGGCTGGACCACACCCGCATGCGCTCCCTCATGGCCGGGCCCACCATGGCCGGCCCCGATCACTCCACTATCTTCAGCGACCTCAACTTCAACAAGCTCAGCCTCACCCTGGACCTCACCCAGCCCAAGGCAGTGGAGATCGTCAAGAGCCTGGTGCGCATCAGCGATGTGGTCGCTCAGAACATGCGCCCCGGCGTGATGGACAGGCTGGGGCTGGGCTACGAGGACCTGCGGGCGGTCAAGCCCGATATCATCATGCTCTCCTCCTCGGCCGTGGGCGCCACCGGGCCGGAGCGCTCCTACGTGGGCTATGCCCCCACCTTCGCCGCCATGGGAGGCATCGCCCACATCACCGGTCCCGCCGACGGGCCACCCCAGCCCCTGAGCGGCGCCGTGGACCTGCGGGTGGGTACCACCTCGGCCTTCGCCATCCTGGCTGCCCTCTACCATCGCAGGCGCACCGGGCGGGGGCAGCACATCGACCTGTCTTCTACGGAGGCCATCAGCGCCCTCATCGGGCACGTGTTCATGGACTACGCGATGAACGGGCGGGTGCCGGGACGGGCCGGGAATCACGATCAGGCTATGGCTCCCCATAGCTGTTACCCGTGCCAGGGGGAGAGAAAGTGGGTGGCCATCGCTGTGGCGAGCGACGAGGAATGGCGCGCCCTCTGCCGGGTGGTGGGCGACGGCCGCCTGGCTCAGGACCCGCGTTTCGCCGATGCCGCCGGCCGCCTCCGTCACCAGGAGGAGCTGGACCAGCTCCTGGGAGAGTGGACTCAGTCTCGAACTCCGGCCGAGGTGACGGAGGCCCTCCAGCGGGAAGGGGTGGCGGCAACGCCCGTGGTGGACGGTCCTTCCGTGGCGCAGGACCCTCACCTCCGGGAGCGGGGGATCCTGCAGGAGGTGGACCACCCGGCTCTGGGCAAGAGGACGGTGCTCGGCGCGCCCTGGAAGATGTCCAAAGTGCCCTGGGAGGTCCGCCGGTCGCCCCTTCTGGGCGAGCATAACCAGTACGTCCTGGGGGAACTGCTGGGCATGCCGCAGGAGGAGATCGACCGGCTGGTGGAGGAGGGCGTGGTCTATTAGGCTGCTCCGCGGCGGGCCTGCCTCGGCGGGCCGCGCATAGCTTGATGGCAGCGGCGACCCTGGGAGGTGCAGCATGTTTGACGCTTCGGCGGCCGGTCTCTTTAAGCGTCCTTCCGAGAAGCAGGGCAAGCAGGAGACCTGGGAAGACCGCTACCGCGACAGGTGGAAGTGGGACAAGGTCTTCTGGGGCAGCCACAGCGTGGACTGCTACCCCGGCAACTGCCCGTTCCGCGTGTACGTGAGGGATGGCAAGGTATCGCACGAGGAGCAGGCTGGCAGGTTCACCAACCCGTGGCCCGGCGTGCCCGACCGCAACCCCATGGGCTGCCAGAAGGGCTGCTCCTGGCACCAGATGCTGTACGGCAAGGAACGTGTGCTGCACCCGCTCAAGAGGGCCGGCGAGCGCGGCGAGGGAAAGTGGCAGCGGGTCTCCTGGGACCAGGCCCTCACCGAGATAGCCGACGCCATCATCGACGCCATCGAGGAGGGGGGGCCGGAGTCCATCATCCATGAGATGACCCCCGCCGAGGGCGGGGAGCTGGCCATGTGGCCCACGGACCGCCTCCTGGTGACGCTCCTGGGCGGCCTCCGCACCGACGTCAACGCCGTGATCAATGACTTCCAGCCTGGCCACTACATCACCTGGGGCAAGTTCAACCCCGTGGGCAGCGGTGGCGCCTTCCGTACCGAGCTCTCCTTCATCTGGCACTGGAACCCTATTTACACCCAGATCCCCAGCTATCACTACACCGCCGAGGGTCGCTACAACGGCTGCGACGTCATCACCATCGCCCCCGACTACAGTCCTTCGGCCATCCACGCCGACTACTATATCCCCGTCCGGCCGGGGACGGATGGTGCCCTGGCCCTGGCCATGTGCCAGGTCATCATCGAGGAGAAGCTGTACAACGAGGGCTTCGTCAAGGACCAGACCGACCTGCCCCTCCTGGTACGGACGGATAACCGCCGCTTCCTGCGGGCCCCAGACATGGGAGAAGGAGGACACGAGGACCAGTTCTACTTCTTCGACACCAAGAGCGGCGGCATCGTGGAGGCATCCAGAGACAGCCTGGCTCTGGGCGACCTCGAACCCGCCCTGGAGGGCTCCTTCCAGGCCACCCTCTCCGACGGCACCTTCGTGGAGGTGATGCCGGTCTTCGAGGTGCTGCGCCGCAGGCTTCAGGATGAGTACACGCCGGAGAAGGCCTCCGCTATCTGCGGCGTCCACCCGGACGTCATCCGTATGCTGGCCCGCAAGGTTGCCCCCAGGCGCACCCTCATCGGTATGGGGATGAACCTCTGCAAGTACTACCACGGCGACCTCATCCAGCGCTCCATGCTGCTCCTGCTGGCGCTGACCGCCAACTGGGGGAGGGCTGGCAGCGGCATCTTTAGCTGGTCGGCGGGCTCCTTCGAAGGTCCGGGCATCTTCGGATCCAAGCAGCGCCCCGGGCCGGAGGAGACGGCCCGCGTCCTGAAGGAGCGCGACCAGATGGCCGAGCTCCTGAAGGTGGACGACCCCACCATTACCGAAGAGATGGCCGCCATCGAGGGAATGTGCCAGGCCATCC
>Ga0209979_1003591_pt1 | contig 13565 bp, 11 predicted proteins | sample AnhtaG_FD_183114 | JGI IMG/M metagenome (GOLD analysis project Ga0209979, IMG submission 183114) | Deep subsurface microbial communities from Anholt, Denmark to uncover new lineages of life (NeLLi) - Anholt_01485 metaG (SPAdes) (version 2) | ecosystem: Environmental > Aquatic > Marine > Oceanic...
GGGCTGTCTATCCGAAGCAATGGGAACAGTGGTTCATGAACCGGCGGCTTCGTTGGGACTGGACCGGATCCCAGCAACTCACCGGGTTCACAATCTTTCTGAACGGCGCCCAATACAAATCTGTTTATGGCGCTAACGTGCGAGATACCACTGTGACACTCCCTGCCCTCTACGATCGGCGAATTCGGTGGCAGGTCGCTGCCGATGCCGGAGAGGCGCAATCGCCCTTGAGTCAAGAGCTAGCTTACGATCTACCCAAGTCCCGGGCATACGTCCAGGTCAAGTTCGATAGAATCTACTGGACGTATACCTGTGACGGTTGGCTCTGCGGCGATTGTTCTACATGCGAGTCCTACGGCCATATCAATCTAGGTATGGCGGGGCAGCGGTCTACCAAACCCTGCGGTCGCCAAAGGCATACCCATGACGTGAAATGCGGCATCTGGTATACGTTTGCGGATGTGTGCATCTCGGGGTTCTTAGATGAAGATGTTCCCGACGTGCTGATCCTCCCCTTCGACAAGGGGAGCACGAACTTCACTTTCGATATTGGGGTCTATTTGCGTGACTCCGACGGTATCTGGAGTCCCGATGACAAGATCGCCGTCTATGGCCTTGATCATACTTTCTCTTCGCTTCAACACGCTCAGTCGGTACTGGGATGCGGGAAGCAGTTTAGTGAGCGAGATTCATCGGAGGACGGCAGTTCCGCGCTGCATTACACGCTGACGGTCTTTCCAAATTCGTGCGCGCAAGAGCCTACATATCTTGGAAAGGACTGGGGCTTCTGAGATCAGTGGGCCCTACTCGGGGAGGTGGTAACGACCATCTCTAGCAAGGACATTCTAAGAGGAAGGCCTTCGACTCGTTCGCCGATACAGGCTGAGAGCATGTTGGAGAACCGGCCTTCAGGCGGTTTGTGGCAGCGTGACGGAGGAGCGCTATGAGAAGTAAAACGCGTTATATGAAGTGGTTAGTTGTTGCTCTGTCCTTAGTGGCCGTCTTCTTATTGGTCGGAATGTGTGGTTAGGCGTTTCTGTACACACGCCAACTCGACCAAGCTGGCGCGGCGTACGCTCCATCTTGTGAAGGGTTCCACGGGTTCTTCGGCCGGAGCAGACGCTCCTGGGAAAGGCGCAAGAACGTAGGCCAACTCCCACGTCTGTGGAGCCAGGCAACGGAGCATCCTGAGTAGGTACGGGCGCAGTAGAGAACCGTATCGAAGGCTGTTACTCAACATGCGGCTCAGGATGCTTCGCACGGTTGGGTTTGGGAGGCGGCATTGCTCAGTCTGGAAGGGGGAGACCGATGACCCACGTCCGTATACTTCGCGCAGTTCTGCTAGTTGCCATGTTGCTGGTGGTTGCCGCACTCGCTGTCCCCGCCTCCGGGCAGGAGCCGGTGCTCACTGAGACCTTCGACGACCCAGCCCTACCCGATTGGGAGCACTCGCCTGGTGTGCAGACTGTTGACGGAGTACTACGTATCGAGCCCGGCGGTTTTGCCTTCCACGGCGGCTTGTGGGCAGACTTGTCCCTTACTGTCCGTGCTCGGTACAGCGGTGAGGGAGAGTTGCTGGTTCAGTATCGTTGGAGCGACAGGGGAGAGTATGCCATCCGCCTTGGCGGTGACTTTGTGGCACTGCATCGCGTAGCGGGCGGCGTGCCGAGGGAACTGGGCGCGGCGCCAACCTCTGTTCCCTCCGGCGAATGGCTGCAGATCGGCGTCACCGTAGCTGGCGAGACGCACCGGGTGGCACTGGACGGCCAGCCGGTGTTGAGTGCCACCGATCCCGACCCTTTGCCGCCGGGCGGCGTCGGCTTCCGGGTCGAGGGCGAGGCGACGGGCGAGTTCGACGACCTTGTGTTGACCGTCGCCGCTGAGGCCCCACCTCCGGTTGAAGCCACTCCTATGCCTGAAGCGACTAGGCTGGCCGAGGCCTCACCCCCGATCGAACCCTTGCCGACACCGGGAGTGATTTCACCCGGTGAGTTTACTTGGGTCCGCACGGGCGGTCCGCCCGGAGGCCTAGGCTACGACATCCGGTACAACTTCGACGATCCCAACATCTGGTACGTCACCGATAACTACGCCGGCGTGCACATCAGCGCCGACAACGGTTACACCTGGCAGCCTGCCAACACCGGCATCCCGGGCCAGGCCGGCCCTACCGCCGATGCCCTCCCGATCTTCTGCTTGACGGTGGACCCACACAACCCACAGATCGTTTGGGCCGGTACAGATTTGACAGGCCATATTTACAAATCGACCGATGGAGGGCGCACGTGGGTGGAGAAGGACGAGGGTGTGACCATCGAGTATGACGGCCTCACGTTCCGTGGTTTCACCATTGATCCGCGAACCTCAGACATCGTTTACGCGATGGCTGAGACGATCAAGTTCGGCTGGGGTGATCCACTCTTCGATCCTCGGGGCGGCGTTGTCCACAAGACGACGAACGGCGGCGAATCCTGGGAGGTGATCTGGGACGGTGGAATGCCCTCCAGCCTCGCCCGCTACCTGTGGATAGACCCACGGGACCCAGATGTGCTCTACGTCTCCACAGGTATCTTTGACCGTGGCGCGGTGGGTCAGGGCGACTTGGACACCGAACCATTCGGCGGGTTGGGGATCCTGAAGTCCACTGATGGAGGCCAGACGTGGAGGATCCTCAACGAAGAGAATGGCCTCGGGATGCTTTACATCGGTAGCTTGTTCATGCACCCGGAAAACCCTGACATCCTGCTGGCTGCAGCCGGCCACGTCGTCCCTGAGATGTACTTCGAACGCCTCCTTGCCGAGGGAAGCATCTCAGCAGGCATCTATCGCACGACAGATGGAGGTGAGCATTGGACCCAGGTCTTGGCCTCGCCGCCAAATCTTCTCTTTCAGGCCTACAGCTCGGTCGAGTTGTGCACATCTGATCCGAACATCGCCTACGCCGGAAGCGAAGCGGCTGTTTATCGCAGCGGGGATGCTGGCCAGACGTGGGAATTGGTTGCCGGAGGTGAGGGTGGTTGGGGGCCACCGGGTGTGCGTGCTGGTTGGCCGATCGACATGCAATGTGATCCGCGTGATGCCAACCGTGTCTTCGCCAACAACTACAGCGGCGGGAACTTCCTGAGCGAGGATGGGGGCCGGACCTGGCGAAACGCCAGCCAAGGCTACACGGGTGCACAGGTCATCCATGTTGGAGTAGATCCCTTCGATCCCGCGAAGGTCTACGCGGCCGGCCGCAGTGGCGGCTGGTACAGCGATGACGGGGGAAACTCCTGGCACGGCCTTCGTAACCCTGGGGAAGACAAAGCTGTGGCACCGGGAGAATGGCTGGCAGTCGCTCTCGACGCTTCTCGAGTCAACCACGTGTTGGTCGGCGGAGATGGTATTCTTGAATGGACCGAGGAGGAATCAAGATGGCAGACTCGAATTGTGCCGCCTCCCTTCGGTCCGACGGTGAGCGCGCTCGTGTTCGCACCTTCGGATCCAACCACTGTTTACGCGGGAGCGGGACATCATCTGACCATGATAAGTCCAGCGGTTGGGGAGATATTTGCCGCTGGCGGAGGATTGGCCGCTTCCCATGATGGAGGAACAACCTGGGAGAACATCACGCCGGAAGAACTCACAGACGTAATCATTTTCGACCTGGCAGTCGACCCCACCGATGCTCAGACTGTGTATGCCGCCAGCCGGATTGGGTTGCTCAGAGCGACCGATGGAGGGCTGCATTGGACCAGGGTGGCGCGTCTGCCCGAGCAGCAGCCAGTTCGTAGTGTAGCCGTGAGCCCGGCTGACTCGCGCCGCGTACTCGCAGGTGTCGAGATGCAGGGGCTCCATCTAAGCACCGATGCTGGTGAGACATGGCAACACGTAGCTGCCGGGCTGGAGCCCAATGCTACAGTCTATGACATCGTCTTTGATCCCACGAATCCAGATGTGGTTTATGCCAGCGACCTGACCAGCGGAATGTATCGCTCTGTTGACGCCGGACTGACCTGGATCCAGATCAACACCGGTCTGACCACTCGCGCCGTGATGGGACTGTCAATATCCTCGGATGGCCAACATGTATACGTCGCCAGCAACGGCGCGGGCGTCTTCCGCCTGGATCTGGACGCCCAGCCGCCGCAGCCAGCATTGGAGGCGTTGCCAACCGTGCGCGTTGGTCCCGTTCTACCCGTCGGCACCCCATCGGAGGCCCAACCGACCGCGCCGTCCGAGGTGGTTCCCGTTCTCTGTGGAGGAGGCGGCATCTGCCCTGGGGCGGCCGCCCTGCCAGTAGCGTTGCTTGGCCTGGTCTGGGTCTCGCGTCGAAGGAGCTGAGCCCGTGATAAGTAGACGGCTCTCGGCCATCGCGGCGGTCATCTGTACGGGCGTGATGTTCTGGGCTGCGTGTAACACTGCCGTCCCTGCGCCTTCACCATCGCCACTGGCCGTTGAGTATCCTCTGTCTTCAGACACGGTATGTGGCGTGGTGCTGGACGACGATGTCCCGGTGGCGGGGGCGACCGTCCGGATCCGGGCCACGAACAACAAGACGACGACCGCCACCGACGGTTCTTTCACCCTCGGTGGGCTGAGGGCCAGCGTCCCGGTAAGCGTCACCGCCTGGGCCGACGCCTACTACGTCGGTTGGACTAGCGCCACGCCTGGCACGGAGCCAGTCACCATTACCATTAGACCCTACTACACCACCGACAACCCTGACTACACCTGGTTCTCGATGGAGGGAGCAGAGGGCTCCAAGAGTTGCGGCCACTGCATGGTTGACCATTACGCCGAGTGGCTGGAGGATGCCCACTCGCAGTCTGCCGTCAACCCGCGCTTTCTCACCATGTACAACGGCACCGACGTGCAGGGCAACCAGAGCCCCCTTACTCGTCGCGGCTACAGCCGCGACTACGGGTCCTTTCCCTTGCGGCCCGATCCCAGCGAACCCTACTACGGTGCCGGCTACAAGCTGGACTTTCCGGACACGGCGGGCAACTGCGCCGCCTGCCACGTGCCTGCTGCCGCCGCCAAGCCGGGCGGGGCCTACGCTGCCGATCCCAACCAGCTCTCCGGCATCGAGTCGGAGGGAGTGTTCTGCGAGTTCTGCCACAAGATTGGGGATGTGACGCTCGATCCGGCCACCGGCCTCCCCTATCCCAACATGCCCGGGGTGCTCTCCATGCGGCTCTACCGCTCGGAGGGAGATGAGGTGTTGTTCTTTGGCACCTTCGACGACGTGACCCGCCGTGTGAGTTACCTGCCGCTGGAGGAAGAGAGTGCTTTCTGCGCGCCGTGCCACTTTGGGGTGTTCTGGGATACGGTGATCTACGACTCCTTCGGGGAGTGGTTGAGAAGCCCCTACAACGATCCAGAGAACGGCCAGACCTGCCAGGACTGCCACATGCCGGTTACCGACGCCACTTTCTTTGCCCTACCGGAGAAAGGCGGGCTGGAACGTCCACCGGGGCGCATCTTCAGCCACTACATGCCCGGCGCGATGGATGACGAGTTGCTGCAAAACGCGGTCACCATGACCGCCACTGCCCAGCTTGAGGGGGACGCCGTTATGGTGCAGGTGGAGATCACCAACGACCAAACCGGGCACCACGTCCCCACCGACTTTCCGGCACGCCATCTCATCCTGCTGGTGCAAGCCACCGATGCCTACGGCAACCCGCTGGAGCAACTGGAGGGGCCGACGGTACCGGAGTGGGGCGGTGTTGGCGACCCCAGCGAAGGATACTACGCCGACCAGCCCGGCAAAGCTTTCGCCAAGGTGCTGGAGGAGCTATGGACCGAGATCTCACCCTCGGCGGCCTACTGGAACCCGACCCGCGTGCTGAGCGACAACCGGCTGGCCGCCTTCGCCACCGATAGCAGTAGTTACAACTTTGCCGCTCCGGACGAAGGAGAGGTGAAGGTGGAGGTCACACTGCTCTTCCGCCGGGCGTTCATCGAGATGATGGATCAAAAGGGCTGGGACGTGCCCGACATAGTCATGGAGCAGGAAACGGTGCGCCTGCGTCCTTGAGAGCAACCTCGACAAACCGCACCCATTGCTCAGGATTCGCCGTCGTACACCCTCATCGAGTTCACCGTCCTCGGCGGAGGCGAACTGCGGTTGGTTTCAACTCCAGCTAAGTGGCAGGTGACACCACCAAGCTCGCTCACTAGCCACTACTCGCACGGCAGACCCTCCCCAAGGGTAGTCCCCGGAGAGGCACGATTTTGACAAATCTCCGAGGGTCGAGTACAATCATTACGTATAAGGTCGCATTATCCGTCATAATTGGCCTATGTATGTGCAGGTAGTGGCGTCTAGGAAGCGGCATGTCGACGAGTGAATCCGAGCTTCAGGAAACTCTGGCGGCATATGAGAAGTACTTGACGGAATCGGGCTTATCGGAGCGGACCGTCAAGAGTTATCTGGGAGACATCAGGCATTTCGCTTCGTGGTTAGCACACACGCACGCCAAACCTCCGCTGACGGTGACGGAGGAAGATATTCGGAGTTATTGTCTGGAACTTGCGACGGAGAAAGCTCATACTCCAGCCACGGTCAACCGGCGTCTGCAATCCATCCGCAAGTTCTATAGATACGCTTTGGACTCGGCCCTGCTGAAGGAGGATCCTTCTCTGGGGATCAAGTTGCTGCCCCAGCCCAGGTCGGAGGGGCCCAGAGGGCTCACACGGTCGGAGGTAGGACGTCTGCTAGATGCCGTTCGGAGAGGGGCGTCTGGTCTCGCCAAGCGAGACTATGCCATCGTACAGCTTTTGCTCCAGACAGGGATCCGTGTGGGAGAGCTGGCCAGACTCAGGGTCGCCGACGTTGCGCTATCGGAGGACAAGGCTGTCTTGAAGGTACGGGGGCAACGGACATCTCACGGTCGGGAGATCCCTCTCAGCAGGTCGGTTCAGAGAGCGCTAAGTGCGTACCTGGGGGAACGGCCGAGTTCAAGGGGTGATCCTCTATTTCTAAGCAGGAATGGGGACCCGCTATCTGCCCGCTCCGTGCAGCGGTTAGTGAACAGCTACGCACGGGAAGCAGGCTTGGGGAGAGTGTCCACGTATACGTTACGCCAGACGTGCGGCGAACGCTTGCTGCGAGATACTGGCGACCTGTCCTTGGTGGCCACGCTCATGGGCCACAAGAGGCTGGAGACCGCGATCAAGTACGTCCTGCCCAAGCAGAAGGACTTGACGGAGGTAGCTGAGAGCAGTTCCCTCAACCTCTGATAGTCCGAGAGGGAACTACAGTTACGGACTCCACGTCATCGTCGTAGAGTACTCGCGCTCGATGCTGGAGCGGATTGCGGACCCGGCTAGCCCGGCTGGACCGTCTGAACGGTAGGAGGGATGTCGAGTTTTCTGTTACCGCAGGGTGTTGGGGGTCAGTTCCAGTCGTGACAAGGATTCACGCTCGGTTGTGATGACGAGATTCAAGGTATCCGAGCCGCAAGGAGAGTTGCCCAGGCGTTTCACGACGAATGGAGGGTAGTTGGAGATAGGTTGCAAGGGTCAGCAAGTAGTCGTCTTGTTACTGGAGCCTGGCTTGTCGAGAAGCCGCCGGCTAGAAAGGCCAAGTAAGATGCGGAGATTCAAGATTGGCGACAAGATTCTGCACCCCGTCTACGGGGCCGGCACGTTGATCTCCATCGACGAACGCGCAGACGATGGGATGATCGTGGAGTTCTACGTCATAGAACTGGTGCAAGGGAAGGGACGTCTGGTCACACCAGTGGAGAAGGCGAAAGAACTTGGATTGCGGAAGCCCATTTCCAAGCGGAGTCGTGGGACACTGTCGAAAGTATTCGCCGGACGCCCCAGAAAGCTGCCGGAGGACTACCGGCTGAGAAGAGGTAGCATCAATGACAGGCTGAGGGAAGGCAGCTTTGCAGAGGTTGGCGGGGTGGTCCGTGACTTGACTTGGGTGGAGAAACAGGGACGGCCTACCACAGGGGATCGGCGTCTGCTTCAGAGAGCCAAAGAGCTTCTGGCGGAGGAGTTGGCCGCCTCGGACGAAATCGGGCAGGATGAAGCCATGGAGCAAATAGAGGCAGCCCTCGATCGAAGGATCTCAAGCAAGAAGGAGACGGGCGGCTGATGTGACGTCACTGTCAGTGGCCTAAGAGGTTGGCTCCAGCCGGTGTTTGCCGGGGAGGCGGATTTGGAGAGCGAGAACGAGCCGACCCAATCCGGCGGTACAGTTGTTGAAGTTGTGGTGAGGACGATTTGACGAGGTCAGTGTACTCTCTTCGATGCGGAGGTTCGCTGAGTGGTAGACACGATCACGGTGGCCCTGTCGACGGTGGCGCAGTGTGTTCTTGGGTGCGGAGGTAGCCTGAGGTGGCGGACTGGATATCTTTGCGGCCGGAGGGGAACCAAACAGAGACGAGCCTGGGCCCGTTGACGACTCGTAGTCAGGCACTTGGACGGCCGCATGCCCCTTGGGGGATGAACAGTTGACCGCTGTCGGCGTCCGCAGTGGCGGCGAAGCGCCTCGCGGAAGTTGACAAGCAAATGAGTATCAGGTATAATAATGGCGTGTAAGGTAACATTACCCGCCACAGTGCGTTTGATCCTTGTGTAAGAGCGCTGTGGAGTTGGGCTTGCTGTGGGCGAATGGGGCCTGCTGGAGAGAGTGTGCTGGACCCGGTGATATGGGACAGTGATGAGTTGAGATGCCCGGTGGAACTCACGGGCATTAGAAAGTCTGGAGACTGCGAGGAAGTCCATCCTGCCAAGGCGGGAGGGTTTGCCGGAGGTAGCTAGGAACGGTTCCCTCGAAGTGTATTAGCTTGGGAGGGGAAGCAGAGGCACTGCTGATACATCGTTCGACCCCGAGTTCGATTCGAGCTTGAGGGGCGTTGTTGACTCGGCTACCGTGCTTGGCAAGGCCGTCAGGTGGAGAGCGCGCCGAGTTTTTTGTTGTTCTGAGGAACGTCTTGGTGAGCGTGACATGTCATGATCATTGGAGGTTTGAGTAGTGTCGGTTGCATTGAGGCCAGGCGAGTCACAGGAGCACTTGCTGAAGCGTTTCCGCAAAGAGGTAAGCAAGAGTGGCATCCGCAAGGCCGTTCGCAAGAAAAGGTACTTCGTATCGAAGAGCGAGCAGCGTCGCCTGGCCAAGGCCAGGGCTATCCGCAAGGCGAGACGCAAGAAGAACAGCGCACGAAATAGGCGACGTGGCCGTGGCAGGTGATAGCTTGAGCGAACAGGGAGGCTACTGCGCAACGTAGTAGCCCAACCAGGGCACAGAGAGAATGTGGTGAGCGATACCATGCCTAAGATGAAGACTCACAAGGCGACGGCCAAGAGGTTCAAAGTCACAGGGAGCGGCAAACTCAGAAGAAGAAAGGGGCGCGCCACCCACTTCCGACGCAGGAAGAGCAAGCGCGCGCTGCGGGAGTTGCAGAAAGATGTCCCTGTCAGCGAGGCAGACCGGAAGCGCGTGAGGCGAATCCTTGGCTTGCGAAAGCGCTAGAGCAGAGCGCGGTCACACACTGTTCGTACCGGCTTGGTGACCCCGTGTCGGGGAGGTCTGAGCGTGATGCAATGAGGGGGAAGGGAATGGTAGAGGTGACACCCCAGACTGTGATAATGGTGGGTGAGTCGCGCTACTGCATGGTGCTTCTCAAAGAGAGGGATGGATCGCGTTTGCTCCCCATCGGGATGCGTGTGCACCGAGCACAGCCTATCGTTCTCTGGATGAAAGGCATAAGACTGGGGCGTCCCCAAACGCATGATCTCTTCATCGAAGTCGTGGAGAAGCTCGGAGCCGAGCTGATTGGGATTGCGGTGTACGGGGTCGAACAGGGTGCACTTCTGAGCAGGGTAATCCTGCACAAGTCTGACGAGCAAATCGCTCTCGAATGTAGGTCTAGCGATGGTATCGCAGTAGCTCTCAAGAAGGGTATTCCCATCACGGTCGCAGACGAGATCATGGCCGTGGCAGCGTTCAGGCCTCAGCAGTCATCCACTGACGGAGCTGGCGCCGAATCCGACGAAGAAGAGGAAAAGCTGACCGCTTTCAGAGATTTTATCGATGGGCTGGATCTGAACGGTCTGTAGGCGCGGAGTCAGGAGAGCGACAGTGCTGCGCTGCATGAAGAGTGTCCATGCGGGTTCGCCGCGTGTTGGTGGTGCGTCACTCTCTGCTCCTAGGTGTACATCGTGGAAAGGAGATAGGCCATGGGCAACTTGAAGATCGGTGATACGGTTGTGCATCCCCTCTATGGAGTGGGAACATTGGTCTCGGTTCAGCAGCAAGGGGACGCCGGGGTGACTACAGACTGCTACGTCATCGAGTTGGATCGCGGTAAGGGGCGGCTCCTGACACCCGTTGACAAGGCAGAGGAAGTGGGACTCCGCAGACCCATTTCGAAGAAGCAGCGTGCGAAGCTGCTGAAGGTTCTCGGTGGAGATCCGAGAAGGTTACCAGGAGGGTATCCAGAGAGACGAAAGAAGACCACGGGTGTGTTGAGGGACGGCAGCTTCGTGGACATTGGACGGGTCGTGAGAGACTTGGCCTGGCGGGCAAGCGAGGGCGAGGCCTCTACGGGAGATCGACGTCTGCTGAAAAGGGCGGAGGACTTGCTGGCGGCGGAACTGGCCGCGTCCGACGGGATAGGGGAAGAGGAAGCTATGGAACGAATAGAGGCTGTGGTTGAGCAGCGAGTGTCAAAGTGGCAAGAGCAGTCACAATAGGACAGCTGTCCACAAGACTGTGGCCGAGGTGGTGTTACACGACATGTCAAGAGACAGAACAGGAGAACGAGTCAACAAAGGGAAGATTGAGCTCACCGGGACCGTCGTCGAGGCTTTGCCCAACACCATGTCTAGGGTGGAGTTGGACGATGGAGACGAGCTGCTCGCGTACCTTTCCAGCAGGATGGAGTAATCCCATATCGGCACCTTGCTGGGGTACAAAGTCCTGGTTGATATCTTGCCCTACGATCCGTCGCGGGGGAGAATCGTCTACCTGTACAAGAGGCCGTTCCACGTGCGGCGATCTCGGAGAGGATAAGACATACTCGTTTTCATGTCCGGCCCACGGGCCAGAGGTATGCTAGCAGCCGAGCTAGGTCGCGTTCAGGGAGGGAGAGGATTTGATCGTTTGTTTGAGGAGAGCATCTCAGAGACAGGGTCTTGAAGTCCACCGAGTATGGAACTGGTTTTCTATTGGACTCACATGAACAGCGGCATATCTGCCGCTAGACAGAGTCAAACACAAAGGGTGCTCGAGCATAGACCGTAAACGCATATACGCTATCTGAAGGAGGTAGAAACATGGAAGAAGTACTGCTCAACTTTGTTCAACTAGTCTTGAACTCCGTCCCGACGCTCGTCGCGGCTTTGGCTATCCTGATTATCGGATGGTTGATTGCGCTGGTGGTCTCTGCGGTGGTGCGGAGGGCGCTTCGCCGCACGACACTGGACAAGCGATTGGCCGGCTGGGTCGCTGGAGAAGGGGAGGCCGAAGCCATCGAGGTGGAGCGATGGCTCGCGAGGGGGGTGTTCTGGCTGATCATGATCTTCGTGCTGGTGGCCTTCTTCCAGGTGCTGGGTCTAACGCTCATCACGGACCCGCTCAACCAGCTCCTGATCCAGATCTTCCAGTACGCCCCGCGTCTCGTTGGCGCCGGGCTGTTGCTGGTGGCCGCCTGGGTCTTGGCCAGCATACTCAGGTTCTTTGTCACTCGAGTGCTCAAGGGCGCCAAGCTGGATGAGCGGCTCGGTACTCTGGCCGGCGTGGAAGAGGAGGAGCGCGTTCCCCTGGCCAACACGCTGGGTGATGCCGTGTACTGGCTGGTCTGGCTGCTCTTTCTGCCGGCCCTGCTGGGTGCCCTGGCCGTCGAAGGGCTCCTCGAACCTGTTCAGGGGATGATCAGCAACGTCCTCGACTTCCTGCCCAACATCTTTGCTGCAGGCTTGATCCTGGCCATCGGCTGGTTCGTCGCCCGCATTGTGCAGCGGATTGTGACCAACCTCCTGGCCGCCATTGGCACTGATCGGCTCAGTGAGAAAGTTGAGCTTGATCGGGTGCTGGGGAAGCAGCGGCTATCCGGGGTGGTGGGCTTGGTCGTCTACTTCCTGGTCCTCATACCGGTGCTCATTGCCGCCCTCAACACTCTGGGGCTGGAAGCGATCACCGAGCCGGCCAGCAATATGCTGAACGTGATCCTGACGGCGCTCCCGGGCATCTTCGCCGCTGGGCTGCTGGTGGCGATTGCCTACGTGGTAGGGCGGGTTGTATCAGGGTTGATCACCAATGTGTTGACTGGCATTGGCTTCAATGCCATCCTGGCTCGGCTAGGCTTGGGCAAGGAGCCCGCCGAAGGGCAGCGCACGCCTTCAGAGATCGTCGGGTACCTGGTTTTGGTGGGCGTGATGCTCTTGGCCAGCATGGAGGCGGCCCGCCTGCTGGGCTTCGCCTTGTTGGCCGATCTTGTGGCCGACTTCACCGTCTTCGCCGGTCAGGTCATCTTGGGGCTGATCATCTTCGGCATTGGCCTCTACCTGGCGAACCTGGCCGCTGGGGTTGTGAAGGCCAGCGGCGCGGCGCAGGCCGGTTTGCTGGCCCTGGCGACGCGAATCTCCATCGTGGTACTGGCCGGCGCCATGGGCTTGGCGCAGATGGGCCTGGCTAGTGAGATCATCAATCTCGCGTTTGGTGCAGTGCTGGGTGCCATCGGCGTGGCACTGGCCCTGGCCTTTGGCCTGGGTGGACGGGAGATCGCTGCTCGAGAGTTGGAGCAGTGGTTGCAGTCAATCAGGTCCAAGGAATCCTAAAGGTGAGAGGCTCGAGCACCCTTGCCTTTTGCGACCTTTAGGGTATTCAGCAATCGAGAGACAAGCTCACAAGAGGGCAACTATCGGCCAGTGGGGTGTCGCTTTTCGCGGCATCACCGAGAGTAGTAGTCCCGAGGCCATAGCCAGGCCAGCGAGCGGCGCTTGACGCCGTGGAGTGACAGGTACGTGGTCATCGAGACATGCTCCACACGGCAAGGCAGCAGCCTTGGGATACGCTTCGGACTGACGGGATGAGTGAACGTGTCTTTCGTAATCAGCGCTAGGGAAAGTAGTCCTGCAAAGGAAGGCCAAGAGGACATGGGCATGCTGTCCAAATCCGAACTGAAGACACTGATGGAAACACAGGACGGGTGGTGTGTGTCCATCTTCATGCCCACGCATCGGGCAGGCGCCGAGATTCAGCAGGATCTGATTCGGTTGAAGAACCTGCTTGGAGAGGCCGAGGAACTCTTGATGATGGGGGGGCTTCGCGGTCCAGAGGCGAGGGGTTTGCTCAAGCCAGCTCAGGAACTCGTGCAGCATGCTGGTTTCTGGCGACTGCAAAGCGACGGACTGGCGATCTTCGTCTCTCGAGACATCTTTCGGCCCTACCGCCTGCCCCTCGACTTTGGGGAACTGGTTGTGGTCGCAGAACGCTTTCACATCAAGCCTCTGCTTCCGTTGCTCAGTGGCGATGGACGATTCTATATCCTAGCCCTTAGCCAGAACGAGGTGAGGCTACTACAAGGCACGCGGTACAGTGTGGGCCAGGTTGATCTGGA
>Ga0209979_1003593_pt1 | contig 13564 bp, 12 predicted proteins | sample AnhtaG_FD_183114 | JGI IMG/M metagenome (GOLD analysis project Ga0209979, IMG submission 183114) | Deep subsurface microbial communities from Anholt, Denmark to uncover new lineages of life (NeLLi) - Anholt_01485 metaG (SPAdes) (version 2) | ecosystem: Environmental > Aquatic > Marine > Oceanic...
TCTGCGCTCACCTGTTCATCGCTCAGTTGGCCTTGCTGCTTTTCCGACAGCTCAGATACCATCTCAACCAAAAAGAGGTCCTTCTCAGCCCCAGCGAAGCCCTGGCCGCAGTGAAATCAATAGGAGTGGCTCAACTGGACCTCAAGGGGGACAAGGAAGTTTTGGTCTCCAGACCAAAACCGCACGCCAGACGCGTCCTCACAGCACTGGGAATCACCGACCTTCAGCCCCCCGGCTCAATCAGAGAAAAGACGCGATCAGCAGCAAGGAAAAAGGCAATGTAATGACAAATTAAAAATCGCCCCCTTGCAAATCAAGGAGTTACAACAACAACTGACAAACATAGGCTAGACGGGAGATAAGAGGCGTGCAGTGCATCCTGAATGTCAGCCACGGCATAGCGCCGGGAAGGCCTGATTTTTTCCGGCTTGCCTTCGGCGAGGGGGTGAGGAAATTTCTGCGGATCATCCAGATGCCCGAAAACTACATAATCAACAGGTCCAGGTATGCAGGCAATGGTGCGATACGGGATTGGGAGGAGGTTTACCTCTCCATGTCGCCGTCTGAGCGCCGGATGGCAAGGCGATTGATAGCAGGGGGCAAGGGGACCGTGGACTTCTCGCGAGCGAACGGGAGGCTGGGGAGATTCCTATGTCATTATGAAAACGAACAAGAGTGGTGAGGGAGCGGAGGGCGGATGAAGAGGCTCGGCATATTGCACATAGCTGATCTGCATTGCTCTGGCGCTGGGAGTGGTGGGGTAGTGGGCGATGTGAAAGACGAGACCGTTAGCGATGTGCTTGCTTCGGAGCTAACGTATAAGGACGCTCAGGATGTTTTCTTCCGTGGCGCACAGAACCTGTTCCGCAAGGAGCCGGTCGATGTGATCGCCTGCACAGGCGATCTCGGCCAGGGGGCATACCCGGAGACCCTGCGCCTCGGAGTTCTGTACTTAGCCAAGCTGGCTGACAAGCTTGGCGTTAAGCGTGAAAAAGTCATCGTCGCGCCGGGAAATCATGATCTTTGTAGGGATGCTGACGCGGGCGAGGAGCTTTCCGAATTCATCCGTGCTTGCAGGAAGGCAGGTTTCAAATGTGCCGAGAGGACGAAGCCGGCGTGCCTATCCATAAAAGGGGTCCCGATGGTGGCGCTTAACACGTGTTTGGGTGGAACTGAGCATGCTTTTCACGGCCTTCCCGATAGCTTCTGGAACGCCGCTGTGAGTTCCGTAAGGCAAATGGAGCTGCTGGGGAGGGATACGACCATGGGCCTGCCGGCGGATTTGAGAGCGCAGCTCGAGGCAATGGACATTCCTGCGATCGGCTGGTCTCAGCTTGATTCCATGCTGAGGCACCTAAACAAGGCGAAGGCAAATTGCGCGGTGGTGGTCGCCCATCACAGTCCTACGCCAACGCCGAACATTGAGGTGCGGCCGTACGGGCTGCTTGTGGACTCGGGACCTTTCATTTTCGGGTTGATGGAGGGGGGCAGGCGTGTCTTGCTGTTACACGGACACGCGCACTGCGACTCCGCCCTGACTGCACAGACGCCCCAGGCCCCAGAGCCCGGCTTCATTGCGACGATTGGGTCGCGGGGCCTCCATGGGAATGGGGGCGCTAAGGTGTCGCACGTGCAGCTTTTGATCACCGAGGATAGGAACTTCCTGATGGCTGTGGTTTCGCGCTTTGAGCAACAAGGTTCCGCGTTTCACAGAATGGAGAGCTTCTACATTTGGGACAGCCCTGGTTCGGCGGTGCAGGTGGAATTGGACCTCGACAAGCTTGATCGGAACCATCAGTATCTCTTCAGCGAGATCGCCAATGCGCTGGGCGTGCCGGGGGACGAATCACTCGCGGACAGGCTCTTGCGCTTGTCGAACCGAAGGCAGCTATCGGTCACGAACATAACCAACTCGCATAAGAAGTGGATCGTAACAAGAATCGGTTGAGGGGGTGGGCAAACATGGCGCGAGCGAGAAATCCGTTCATTTCCGGGAGGATTGAGTTCGAGCATAACCCCGTGCTTTACATGCCCGATGACATCCTGGATTGGGTGAGCAGGAAGCCGCTACTATTCGAGGGCCCCAGGGGCAGCGGGAAGAGTTCCATTCTAAAATCGCTGACGTGGGAGGTGGCCTGGAAGGTCTCCGACATAACGGTTAGGGGTTCAGAGAAGGTTTCGGAGCTTTTTCGGGACCCCAGCCATATCGGGGTCTATTACCGTGTCGAGGACATGGAGACTGACTATTGGCGGCGGTGGCATGACGTGGTGGGGCGGGACGCGGCCGAGAGATACTTTGGGACATACGTCGATTTTCTGTATGTGGACTTATTGCTGAACGCGCTCGAACAAATCCGGAATAGGGACGAGCGTTTACGGGCGGACGGCTTTGCCGAGACTCGCTTCGTGGCGGACATGGTTCGCGAGTGTTTCCCAAGCGCGAGCCGGCGGCCGCGTCTCGCGGAAGAGTCGTTCGGCTGGCTACGATCTGTGGTCGCGGACACGCACATAGGGATCAGGACGCTTGTGTATGGGAAAAAATCAGAGCGCGAGATTCGGGACACATACGCTGTTGTTAGCCCCGGCAGCCTGGTGAGGGCCTTTGGCGCGGCCCTTATGAAGCACTACCCGGCGCTGTCCGATTGGACTATCATGCCCCTGCTGGACGATTGCAACTTCCTGGAGGAGTGGCAGGTTGTGATCGTCAACGCCGCAATCGCGAAAGCGGCCATTCCCGTGGCGTATAAGTTGACTTCGGTGGCCGGATTGTACCCGACACGACGAACGCTGACCAGCGCACGGACAGTCGTAGAGCACGATATCCAGACAGTTGCGGTGCCGGGCGGGTCCTCAGCAGACAAGGCGTGCCAGGATTTCGCGGATTGGGTGTGCAGGACGAGGGTAGGGCAACGCTGGGATGAGGAGGCGGGGCGCCGGTTCCGCCTTAAGAAGGTGTTGGGCCCTTATAACCTGGAGCGCGTGCTTGCGCAGAAGTTGGCGGAAAGCGAAAAGGATGAATGTTTGCAGCTTGTGCGGCAGGCGGAGCAGGAGGACAGCGCGAAGCCGGTGGCGTCGGTGACAGGGGTTTGGCTATCCCAGAAGGGGGTGCGCAAGCAGACCGAGGTTATGGGCATGGGCGCGGAGGCCGAACGGCGTCTCAGGCGTCGGATTTCGAGCGCGTACAAGAAGAAATGGAACCACGTTGCGGCCGTCGCGCTGTGCAAAGAGTTCAGGTTGGACTTTCCCTACTGCGGTTGGAAGGTTGTGCTCCATCTTAGCTGCCGAAGCATACGCGAAGTGCTGCGCATCATGTGGGCTATATGGGATGAGGCCCGGTTGAGCATCGAGGATTTCGTCAGCGGCGCTGCGATCGAGGCGCGAATCCAGAACCGTGCAATTCACAAGGTCGCGAAGGCGACGTTCGACGCAATTGACCCCAAACCGGTGGCCCCCGGCGTGACGTTGCCCGAGATTTGCATCAGGCTGGGGGAGCTCTTCACAAAGTGCCAGACATACCCGTACATACTTGCCACGCCGGAGACCGCGGCGATTAGGGTCAATGTCAGAGAGTTCGAGCGCCGGATAAAGGATGTCGAGAAACGCGAGCGCATTGACGAGATCATCGAGGCGGCCATGACTGCGGGGATAATGTTGAAGCAGGAGCAGGGTGACGACGTGGCCCTCGGCTTGCACCCGATTCTGGCCCCTCGCTTCGGCATCAGCTTCAGGAGTCCGTTCTATTACCCCCAGCGCGTCTCCCCTGAGGACCTGGTCGCCCTTTTTCTGGGGGACAAGGCTACTGCGAGTCGGGTGAAGAAGGAGATATTGGGCAGGCGCATGGAGCGTTATGAGCGTCGGGCGCCGGCTGGACAGATGGATATCTTCGACAAGTTTAACAGTGGTGCCAGAAAATGTGGGAAACGGTGACAGCAGAGCACAGGGGCCGCGGCCTAAGGGCGACGTCGCTGCGATCCCGGTGGTCAAAGATTCGTGGGAGCTTCGAGTTCGGCCTGTTTTTCGGGACGTTTGAGTCTCGGGGACTGGTTTCAAGTCGATTACTACAAGCCAGGTCGTGTCGAGATTCGGTCGTCGTGCTTTTCGACGACGCCAAGGACGAGCCCCTGAGGAGGACGCATGACGGGCTCCTGTTCTCTCAGGTCGTGCGCTGTACAGAGAACGACCCGAAGGCACTGAAAGGCCTCTCCGTTGCGGGAATCGAGCAAATCCTAGACGCCATCATGGGCTACGCTCCCCAAACGTCTTTGAGGCCGGGGGCGAGATGGTTCATAGACATCACCGGAGCCCCCAAGCCTTATTTCCTCGGCCTGCTGGGCCGGCTGAGGCAGAGGGTGAGTGCTCCCACGCTAAGCTTGTTCTACTGCACGGGGTATTATGAAAAAGGCGGACAGGCAGACGATCCGTATTCCTTCACGTCCGGCCCTGACCGGTACATATGGGTCCCGTGGCTTTGGGGTAGGCCCGACCCGGCGCTCCCCTGGACGTACATTTTCCTGCTGGGCTTTGAGGGGCAGAGGAGCCGAGACGTTTTCGAGCGCTTCGAACCGCGGTACGTTAAGGCTGTCATAGGCAAGCCCGGGTACAGGCCTTGTTACGACCGCATTGCGGAAGAGGCGAACGCCGCGTTCCTCAAAGAAGCTCGGCCACTAAGGATCTATACGAACCCTGGAGATGCGGTTGAAACGTGGAAACGCCTTGAGTCTGTGGTTTCGCGAAGCCTTAGGCGATCAAACGTTTGTTTCGTGCCCCTTGGTTCCAAGCCTCACGCGTTAGGCGCCGGCCTGGCCGCGCTGGCGGAAGGGTCGCCTGCAGTTCTCTACTTGATGCCTCGCGCGTTTACGGTCAGGGATATCCCACGTGGCAACTACGTGTGGATCTATGAGATATCCATGTGAGGGCCATCAGTGAGGCGGCCTGCTCTCGGCAATTGTCGAGCCGCTTTACGCGGGGCGCGGGTTACTCGCGGAGGGAGAGGCGGGGATTGGCAATTTCGGGTTTTGGATTTCGGATTGGGGATGTGGGTTTTGACGAGATAACAGGATGGACAGGATGGAGGGGATGGACTCATTTCGGATTTCGGATTGCCGATTTTGGATTGAGGATGTTCTCTCGCCAAGTCGCCAAGGACGCCAAGATTATCGGTTTTCTCTTCGCCTTTGCGGTCTTTGCGGCTTTGCGTGAGGTCCCCGTTGCGGACGTACCGATTGCGGATTGCGGATTGCCAGGCTCGTTGTGACAGGATTACAGGATAAACGCGATTCTTGGGTTGGTTCATTGCGCCCTTTCAGGGCTGCCGTTCTTTGCTCGGGTGGTGATCTATGTTATTTCGCCCCTTCGGGGCTGAGGTTTGGACAAGATCAACAGGATGGGGGGAATGCGCTCTGACAGGATTAACAGGATAGGCAGGATGCAGGGGATGGACAGGACAAGGAAATTTCGGATTGCCGATTTCGGATTTCGGATTGGGTTGTTCTCTCGCCAAGTCGCCAAGAACGCCAAGATTATGTGTTTGCTCCTCCTCTTTGCGGTCTTTGCGGATTTGCGTGAGGTCCAGGCTCCGGGCGGCTCCTTCTGACAGGATAACAGGATAAACGGGATGGGGGATTTTGGATTTGCGATTTTAGATTTGCGATTGGGGGTGTGGGTTTTGACAAGATAACAGGATTGCCGGGATGGAGGGGATGGGCTCATTTCGGATTTTGGATTGCCGATTTTGGATTGAGGATGTTCTCTCGCCAAGGCGCCAAGAACGCCAAGATTATCGGTTTTCTGTTCGCCTCTGCGGTCTTTGCGGCTTTGCGTGAGACCCCTCTTCGGGCGGCTCCTTGTGACAGGATAACAGGATGAACAGGGTGGGGGATTTTGGATTTGCGATTGAGGATTGCGGGGCTCGTTGTGACAGGATTACAGGATATACACGATTGTTTGGTTGGTTTATTGCGCCCTTTCAGGGCTGCCGTTCTTTGCTCGGCTGGTGATCCCAGGGCGGTGCCCTGGGCTATGTTATTTCGCCCCGTTGGGGCTGGTGTTGGGTTCCGAGAAGATTAACACGATGCACGGGATTTGTAGCATCTTGTTTGGGACTCATGCCTATCCTGAAGCGGAAACGATCCTGTCAGAGAGTGCGTTCGGTGGCGGTGGTTTTGACACGCTTAGGGATTGGTGAACGTTTTCGTAGGCGGCGCCCATGGGGGGGCGGAGAAGGGTTGTTTGACGTTGCGGCGGCAGGCGGGGTGGAGCGAATGATCCGGTTTACGGAGCGAGTCGTTCGAGGGTGGTGCGGTGGTCGTTGATGGAGCGGTTGGCGATGTGCTCGATGCGCTTCAGGCGCTCGCCGTTCAGGGGGGCGGGAAGGAGGAGGATGTCGTCGCCTATGTGAACAACTTCGTAGTCGCGATTGCCTGCGACCTCCTGGAACGTGTCGGGCATGGTCGCGTTGGAGTTGTGGCCTATGGGGCGCTCGCTGGACAGGATGACAGGATGGACAGGATTCCTGCAATAGCGTTTGGGGTTGCACGTTGCAGGGGCGATGCGCTTTGTGCTGGGAAGCGACAAACCCAGGACAAAGGGAGAGCTTACACCGCGTCACAACGATCTCCTGAGTTAGAGAATACCTCTTGGATTATGAGGTGTGATCGTCTACCCGTTACTGCCGCTCTCTCTTTGGTGACGGACGTCCCCATCAATAGTCGGATCAGGGTTCACTTGAAGCGCGGGAGCCGCTTTTTTGGTAGAATGCTATCGGCGGCTGGATGAAAAAACCCCTCGCGCGTTCCAAGATGGACCGAGCCAGCGGGCGGTGGGTCGCCGTAACACCAACTCCTACGGATAAACGATGATCGGCAGGAAATCGTTAGAGCAGGCAGAATAGAGAAATGCTGTTCGTGTCTCGAGCCGGGAAACTCGCTCAACTCTACGTGGCAGGGGTGGACACGGCAGATGGCGACGTAACGACAAGTACAGCATTTGGAGGGAAAAAGGCTATGATTTACCGGATGCGTGAAACCACATCAAAAACGGCAGGGTTGTTTTGCACTGTGGCGGGAGTGCTGGTGGGAATGTTGTTGATCTTGTGTGGGCTGTGGTGTGAGGGCGCTTCAAACAGGGCTCGCGGTGGCGATCTCCCATCAGAATCCGAAAGCCGAAACCCTTTTCTGGGATCCGGTCCGTTCATTCAGATTCCCGGCCCCAACCCCGTTATCACGCCCGGCCCCGACGGTGCGTGGGATGATGGTGTCACTGAGGCGGCTGATGCTTTCAGGGATGTCGGCACCTATTACTTCTACTATCACGCTACGGGGGCGGGCAAGGGGTATCGCCTCGGCGTGGCAAGCGCCACAAGCCCTCTCGGTCCTTTCGAGAAACACGGCGACAAACCCGTTCTGGATCTCGGCCCGAAGGGAAGTTGGGATGACCGGTACGTGGCCTGCGCCATGGTTCTCAAAGACGGCCCGGAAAAGTATTACATGTGGTATTCCGGACACGGTAGCTCGCGCGAGCACCGACAGTGGAGCATCGGCCTTGCCCGTGCGTCTCATCCGCTGGGACCGTGGGAAAAATACGACGGCAACCCCATCTTGAAAGATTTCGGCTATGTTGGCGGCGTGGTCAAGGTGAAAGGAAAGTATCGCCTTTACTGTGCCCATCCGATCAGCGGCCCCGGATACAAGGGAGATTACAGCCCTCTGGCCGTGGCTTTGGCTGATTCGCCTGAAGGCCCCTGGACCAAGTACCCAGGAAACCCCCTCATGGAAAAAGGCGACCGGGGCGACTGGGACGACGGCGGTATCTCGGAAGCTGAAGTGCTCTATCATAACGGCATGTTTCACATGTTTTATGGTGGAACCGAAATCTATGGCCCCCGGCTGGAAAGTATCGGATACGCCTACAGCTTTGACGGATTCAAGTTCACAAAGTATGGACGAAACCCCGTCGCCAAACGCCAGGCCAATCCGAATGCCGCCGCCTTTGCCGAGGTGCACGCCATTATCGAGCCTCCCTTTATCTATCTGTACCACACGCTGCGCTATGAAAGACGTGGCAACAGGAGCTTTCCGTGGACTGAAGATTTAGGTATTCAGGTGTTGGTCACTGAAAGACCTTTCAGCCTTGATATGCCGGTGCTGAACCTCGAATCCCTCGATGCCGGCAAGACAACACCATTGGACGATTCACCGCCCGTCTGTCTCAGCAATGCCAAGAAAGCTGCATTAACCGCCGAGTGCACCTACAGCCAAAACGCAAAAAAGGCACTAAGGATTCATGTAAGATCGAGCTACGACGGGATCAATTACGACACGAGCGATTTGTACACTTTCGACAATGAGGTTAAACCAGGCCAGCTTTCACGGAAAACCTTCGAGCTGGATACCAAGGTTCGGTTCATCAAGGTCCTCGTGGAGAACCCGGACGAATCCGAGAGCGTCTCGAACGTGAGGATCACGGCGTCGCTGGGAGACTGATTATGCCGGTCTCCCCATAGCCCCCTGTGGACTTGTCGTCAAGCACACTGCTTAGGTTCTGCCAATGGCACGGCGGCCCCGTTCTATTTTGTCAGGACACAGCACACGAGAAGAGGCAATTGGGGCCAATCCACGTGCCAGAGAGATACGCTCGCCCGATTTTTGATTGATTTTCTGGTGGCATGGTGTATTATGGTAGATAGTGAGGTAGGGGCGTGACCTCTATGTGGTGGCCAACGCCATCAATCCGAAAGGAGGGTCGCAAATGACAGAGAAGCGAAGTCAAGCATTCACACTCATAGAACTGTTGGTGGTCATCGCCATCGTTGCTATCCTTGCCGCACTTCTCCTGCCTGCAATTCAATCCGCACGAGAGCGAGCCAGAGGTGCGACTTGCATGGGACAAATGAGGCAACTGGCTCAAGCTGTGCACATGTACGTCACGGAGTTCAACGGACATTTCCCCAAGACAGCACCGGCTGGCAGAAATCATCTGAGCGACTGGGTGTGGGGCGGTAATGTTGTGTCTCATCCCCAGCAAGTGGGAGCCGTTCAGCAGATTGACATCGAGAGCGGAGTGTTGTGGACGTATGTCTACAGCAGTTTCCAAAGATTCCAAAAGATGCCGAGCAAATGGTACAACTCGCCGACCAAGAATGTGTACCTTTGTGCATCCGCGGGTGAGGTTGAGAAAGAGCGGGGATTGAGTTATTCGATGAATTGGAACCTGGACAAGGATCGGTCGGGGAGCGACATGCCGGAGGGAGTGATCCTGTCGCGAATTAAGAACCCGTCTCGCTGTGTGCTGTTCGTTGATGAGGGATCGGAGCTCAACGACGGGTATTATCACTCAAGTGACTTCCCCTACCAGGGGAACATGCACACAGGCGGCGCCAACCTCGCCTTCTGCGACGGCCACGTGAAGTGGTTCGCCGTACGAGAGGTGCAAAAGATGCGGGAATTGGAGAACTTCGAGTGGTGGCAGTAGACTTCCGGCACCGTTCCTGTCTCATGTCTCTGGCCCCGGTGAGGTCAATCATTCCACGTTTGTTTGGCTACTACGGGTATGACGTTCGGCCGCATCTACCGTTTTTCGGGAAGTGTACTTGCTCCGTTTCTCGCACACGGGCTTGAGCCAAATTCTGCCATGCACTCGCAGCCACACCTGGCACTTAAAATTTCCTTGCGTTCTCCCCGAAACGATGGACAATCCGAGAAAGTAACAAAATATTGAGTGTCGTGAAGGAACCGACTCGTTACAGGGAGCGTTTTGCAGGTGAGTCTGGTTCACGTTTGCTTTCCCGCGGTGTTTATTCCCGCCCTTGTACAACCGAACGTAGTCCCATTCAGTCTTGTGAAGTCAAGGAGGTAAAAGCATAATGAGGCGCTTCCGACGAAGGTTATCCGGCATTGCCAACTGGCCGGGGAGGGCCTGGCGATGGGTCTCCGGTAGGTTTTTCTGGAGTCTTTCTTTCCTCGGAGTTTCGAGTTTGCTCTGGCTCCTTTTCCGGAGCGCGGCAAGGCCGACACGGCTGGTCTACCCTTGCCAGAAGATAGCCGCAGCAAACTTTCATGCGTGGGCTGGAGTGTCGCTGATCGTGCTGTTCTCCCGCCTGCGAAAAAGAATATGGCATCTCCTGACCTCCACACGAGCCCTCCCCGTTGCACTTGTCATTGCGGTCATTGCCGTCCTGGGACTGGTCGCGGCAAAAAGTCTCGATTGGGGGAGGGCCGCTCGTTTGCGTGAGCTTCAGAAAGCCGCTGCCGAGATGGAGGAGATCCTCTCCCCATCACCTTCCATATTCGTCGTGGAAAAGGGCGGAGGACCCGACGGGATGCGGCATGCTGGTCTGGACCGGCTCATGGACCTCATGGGCGTCCACGGCCTCTGCCTCTATCGTACGGAGCAGAAAGGAATCGCCTGCTCTCCCACGGGTCTGATCGGTCCGGACGACGTCGTTCTCATCAAGGTCAACTGCCAGTGGGCCGAGAGAGGCGGCTCAAACACGGACGTTCTCAAAGGGTTAATCTACAGGATCACGGAGCATCCGGACGGATTCACCGGCGAGATCGTGGTTGCCGACAACGGACAGGACGTGGGGATAGGGGGAAGCCTGGACTGGCCCAATAGCAACGCCGAAGACCATAGTCAGTCCGCACAGGATGTAGTCAACCTCTTCTCCGGGTCCTACAAGGTTTCGACTTATCTATGGACGACTATCCGAAATCAAGACGTTAACGAGTTTGACCGGGGGGACAACAGGGACGGCTACGTCCTTGCGGATGACCCGGACCCCAACAGCAACTTCCGCGTTTCCTATCCGAAGTTCACAACTCCCTATGGCACCCGCATAAGCCTTAAGCGAGGCATCTTTAGCCCCTCCAAACCCAAAGGGACCTACGACAAAGAGAGATTGGAGGTCATAAACCTCCCCGTTCTCAAATCGCACAGCGGATTCGCTGTCACAGCCTGCGTGAAGCACTACATGGGCGTTCAGTCGCAGCCTCTCTCAAACGGCCACGGTCGTCTTTCAAGCGGGTCAATGGGCTCCCTCTTCGCTGACCTGGGGCTTCCTGCCCTCAACATCCTCGATGCCATTTACGTCAACCCCAACCCGATGGGACAATCCGGAAACGGCCCAAGCACCAGTTATACCCAGGCAAGCGAAGTGAATACGCTCATGGCTTCCCTCGACCCCTTCGCCCTCGATTACTGGGCGTCCAAGAACGTTCTGATGCCTGCTGCGACGAGAGAAGGCTACACCAACGTAGATTCCATGGACCCCGACAAGACCGGGAACTTCCGAACCTATCTCGAAAATGCGAAGAACATTGTCCTCCTGGCGGGCAAACCCGTTACCACCGATCCCGATAAGATCACCGTTTACAAGGCCAGCGAGGAGCCATCGCTTTTCACGGAGTTCTCGGTTGATCCGTCGGGGGCCATCACACTCACATGGCGGGAGATCGCCCCGGGGAACTTCAAGTACACCGTGGAGCAGTCCGAGGATTTGTCCGACCCATGGGTGCCAGCGACGGGACCAGCTTGGCCTATATTGGAAACCGAGTGCACCGTTGACAGCGATGGCCAGAAGCAAGTCTGTTTCTACCGCGTCAGGAGAGACAAGGTGAAATAGCCTGCGTGCTTGGCCCCGAACCGAGCCGCATCCGCTTCCCCAGACGGCCGAGGCCAGTCTGATATGGCTCGACGCCTCGCGCTGAAAAGGACACCGTCTCACATCTTGCTCGCCAGGCCAAGCGCCTCCGCACGCCACAATACCCCGGCTCTGGGAAACACTCAATCGAGAGCGGGCGTGACGACCACCTTCCGGAAGCGGACCAGGCCGTGGTCTCCCTGGAACATGAGCGGCCCCGGCAGCGATTCGTCGTTGAGGTCGGCGCCCTTCGGAATGATGGCGCCTCCGGTGATGCCGTCGAGGTGCACGTTGTCCATGACCGTCTGGCCGTTGAGGACCACGGTCAGCCACCTGCCTACCAGCGTCACGTCCAACGCCTGCCATTCGCCATGACGTTTGCTGGCTTTGACCGACGGCGCGAGCCGGCTGTAGATCGAGCAATTGTTGTGCTTTCCGGGCTTGCGGGGCTGGCCGTCGTAGTCGAAGTCGTCAAGGAGCTGAAGCTCGTATCGTCCGCGAAGGTAAGTGCCGCTGTTGCTTCGCCTCCCCATGCTGAACTCGACGTGGAGCTTGTAATCGTTGAACTGCTTCTCGCTGACAATGTCCTGATCGGGAGGTCTGTTGACCAGGACGCCGTCCTTTACCGACCAGTTGAACCCACGCCTGGGGTCTCTCGGACCCCATCCGCTCAGGTCCTTGCCGTTGAATAGCTCTATCGGCTCCCCCCATTTTCGCTGCCGTTGCGCCGTGAATTCCCTGCTGGCTGGCTGTCCCTCGGGTTGAACGGTGCCGGTCATCTTATCGCCCTGAACCTCCGCTGAGTAGCGAATCGTAATCTCTTCTCCTTGTCGGCGCCGGAAGGCCACGGAAAAGCTCAGCTTCGACCCATCGAGCTTGCCGTCTTGGATTGCCAATTCCCGGTTGGAACGACCTCCTGTCAATTTGCCGGTTACTTGAGGACCTTCTTGCTTGAGAATAAGAGTGTTCCTCATCGTCCTCCGCGGTGTCTGAAAGGTCATCTCCCATGTCCCCGAAACATCAACCTTCTCCACAGCACGAATGCCGGTCCAGTTATGCACGGAACCATCGGGGTTCTTCACTGACCCGACGAGCTTGCCGTCAACCAGCTTCCCAGCAAAAACCACATCAACCGGCTTGTCCTCGTAAGACTGCCTTCGGGTAACGCGAAGCTCATCTCTAACGATCTCCACTGATTTCACTCCCGTGACGCTTCCCCAGCGCCAAAGAAGTTTTCCATCGAGCTTTCCGTCGCTCTCTGTAACGTCCAGCCACGACGATCGAAATGTGTCGCCCGTGTTAGCGAGCGTAATGTCCCATCGTCCCAGAAAAGCATCCTTCTCAGCGCAGACAGAAACATTCGGGACGACAACAGACAAGAAGGCCCCCAACACGAACGCCGCCGGAAAATAAGCCAAGCTCCTATACATCATTTCCTCCTTTCACCCATCCTCAGACTTCTCCCTGAACAAGCTGTTGCTCCAATCGCGCGCTTCCACCACAATCCACACGCGACCCGATTACTGCGCGGCTACCCTACCTTCGGCTGCATTGCCGCCAGATTATCAAATCACGACGGGGAGTTCAACTTAGGAAGTCGTGCACGTGTGTGGCTGCATTTCCGTGGCATGTCAGGCCACTTTCTCTGATCCTCGTCACAGTCGGCAATTCACCTCTGCTGCCGGCCTTCATCTGGTGGTCATGGAATACGCTTTTTCCGTCGCGGGAGCCGGCTTGAGCCCCGCCGTCGGCGGGGCTTCTCGAACCAGGGATTCATCCAAATTCTGGCCTGAAAATTCGGCTATTCGAGGTCTTTCGCCTCACATCACCATTCAGGCGGCCGCGCCCCACACAGTTAGAAGACCTCTCTGGTCAAGGATAAACAAGGGGCAGGCAGCATGGCCCGCAGCTCGCTGTCACGCGGGACGC
>Ga0209979_1003594_pt1 | contig 13563 bp, 15 predicted proteins | sample AnhtaG_FD_183114 | JGI IMG/M metagenome (GOLD analysis project Ga0209979, IMG submission 183114) | Deep subsurface microbial communities from Anholt, Denmark to uncover new lineages of life (NeLLi) - Anholt_01485 metaG (SPAdes) (version 2) | ecosystem: Environmental > Aquatic > Marine > Oceanic...
TCTCATGGCAAAAATCGAAGCTTTTCTGACGATGGCTTCTATATCCGCGCCAGTATATTTATCGGTTATCTTAGCAAGTGATTTAAGGTCAACATCTTTATCCAATGGCTTGCCTTTGGTATGTATCTTAAATATCTCAAGCCGCGTGTCTTCATCTGGGATTGGCAGCTCTAAGAGTAAATCAAATCTACCAGGGCGAAGTACTGCCGGATCAATCATATCGAATCTGTTGGTAGCTCCCAAGACAACCACTCCTTTTAACTCTTCTATACCATCTAACTCACTAAGGAATTGGCTGATAACCCGCTCTGTTGTGTGAGTAGAATCTCCCCCTCCCATCCCTCGGATGGGTAGCAGCGCATCTATCTCATCAAAAAAGATAATTGTTGGCGATGCCTGTTTAGCCTTACGAAATACCTCACGGACTCCGCGTTCTGACTCACCGAGATATTTGGAAATTAATGCCGGGCCTTTAACTGATATAAAATTAACTCCACTCTCATTAGCCACTGCCTTGGCTACCAAGGTCTTACCGGTTCCTGGAGCTCCAAAGAGCAGTGCGCCTTTAGGTGGCGTGGTTTTGGCTTTGGTGAAAAGTTCGGGATATTTTAAAGGCCATTCGATTGTCTCCATAAGCTGCTTCTTTATATTTTCTAACCCACCCACATCACTCCATCTCACATCAGGGACCTCAACAAATACCTCACGGATGGCGGAAGGTTCTACTTCTTTCAGGGCCTCCATAAAATTATCCATAGTAACCTGTAATTCTAAAAGAGTCTCGTAAGGTATTTCTGCTAACTCAAAATCTACTTTAGGCAGTATTTTTCGCAAGCAAGCCATAGCTGCCTCTCTTGCCAGAGCTTCTAAATCTGCTCCTACAAATCCGTGCGTGATTTCAGCCAGCTTCTCCAAATTCACATCTTCTGCCACAGGCATACCTCTGGTATGAATCTGAAGTATTTCCAGCCTTCCATTCTTGTCAGGAATAGGGATGGATAGTTCCCGGTCAAACCGACCCGGTCGCCTTAAAGCTGGATCCAGTACATTAGGAATATTAGTAGCACCTATTACAATGATTTCTCCTCGTGCCTCCAGACCATCCAGAAGGGCCAAAAGTTGCGCCACTACCCTTCGCTCAACCTGTTTTTCTCCTCCCATCTCTTCACGTTTAGGTGCGATAGCATCTATTTCGTCAATAAAGACAATAGCTGGTGCATTTCTCTGTGCGTCTTCAAATACACTGCGAAGCCGAGCTTCAGATTCCCCGTAATATTTGGCCATTACTTCAGGCCCGCTTATACTGGTAAAATAGGTATCAGTCTCATTAACTACTGCCCGAGCAATTAAAGTCTTGCCGCAACCCGGGGGTCCGTGTAAAAGGACCCCTTTAGGAGCTTCTATTCCCAATCTCTCAAAAACCTGAGGATACTTCAAAGGAAGCTCTATCATTTCTCTAATTCTTTGAATCTGTTTACTTAAGCCTCCTATGTCTTCATAGGAAATTTTAAGGCCACGCCTTTCTTCCCCTTCTCTTACTTCCATCTTGATAGTGGTAGTGGGCTGAATTAAGACTACTCCATTCTTGGGAACTATATCTAATACTTTAAAATCACAAGATCGTGCACCAAATAGAGTGGCCCTGACTATGTCTCCAGCCACTAAAGGAAGACCTTCTAAAAGGCGACCAATATATCGAGTATCCTTTTCACCCCGTAATCCACTTATCGTAATAGGAGATAGGGTAATCCTTTCAGCGGCCTTATGAGATACTTTTTCAATAGTGACTTTCTCGTCCAAGCCAATTTGAGCATTCTCTCTGATAATCCCATCTGTTTGAACAGTTCCTTTGCCTCTCTCCTCCATATACGCAGGCATCACCTTAGCAGCTGTTTTTCGCTTACCTTCAATTTGGACAACATCTCCGACCTCACAATCAAGCTTCTCAAGGTCCTTAGGATCCATTCTGGCTATACCTCTTCCCACATCGCGAGGCCTTGCTTCTGCTACTTTTAAGGTTAATGTTTTAATTGGCATTGTTTACCGCTGTTACCCCGCACATAATTTATGTGCGGGGTTAAATTCGGCCAACAAACTTATGTTCACTCCGATAATTATCGGAGTTCCATAAGTTTGGGCCTCATTTAAAAATCGCTCTTTCTAATAAAGGAACTAATATATTAATTGCCTTTTCTTCGCCTTTTTGATATTTCTTTAACGACCTGTGCTTTTTTTGCCTCTCAAATAAATTCTCAGCTACACCTAAATGTTTACTAATAAATAAATGTAACAATTCATGTATAATAGTATTTTCTAATTCCTTATTTACCTCTCTTCTGTTAAAAACTATGGTTGCCGTCCTCTTAGGGTGCTCGTAGACTATCTCTGCATACTCTGAAACTTCAGCATCTCGAATCTGACTCTTTATCTTATACGACGCCAGCTTCAATGACTTCTGAGCTATTCTTACCCTCTTTTGTATCCTCTGCAAATCTCTCTTGCTCATGGAACCGATTGAACCTCCTCATTATCTGTACGTAATTTACGTACGCTTTAAATTTTCCAACCCGAACCATTGCGCGGAACGCGGGATTAATCTTTCCAGCGGGTGAGTGGCGTCATTAAAAGTCTGTCTTTTTCAGCTTTGCCTTCCTTTACTCCACTTGAGCGATAAATTGTATTGGGCAACGTTACGGGACTTGTTTCTTGAGTTTTATCTCTAAAATCCCGTTTTTATACGTGGAAGAAATGGGCTCTGCCTCGACTTTGGAAGGAAGAAGAACTTCCTTCCTATACTTCCTCTCTCCCATCTCAGCTGATATATTGAGGATGTCGTCTTTTATTTCTGTCTTAATATTCCCCTCCTCAATGCCAGGAAGTTCTGCTACTACCAGAATATGGTCTTTCTCATCAAAGACATCTGCCATGGGTTCTCTTTCTTCTTCAACCGCAGGGCCCTTAGGGGTCTTTCTTATATTTCCAAAAGGCTCAACTATCGGTCTTCCTCCCACAGCTGTCTTTATAGAGAACCCGAAAACCCCCTTCATACCTTCTTTAAGATGGGTCAGGTCTATCTCGCCTTCTTTCTTAATCTCTCCTCCAGCTTCTTTTAAATCTGCTGCCAGGTCAACTAATTTCTCTATTCCCTTAAATAAGCCACCCAGACTTAATTTCCCTATACCAAAATCGATATCCCGACCTTCTTTTTCCTCTCTCTTCTTTTTCTTTTTCATTTACTAATCTCCTTTCCTACCTTGCCGTGTTTTTTCCTCTTGCAATAGATATAAATATTTCTTATTTTGCCACAACGCCCTTTCCCTTACATATCAGACAGGGAAGATTGCCTCCTTTTTCTCTGCCCTTTCCCTTACAGGTAGGGCATATCTCAACCTTTTTAGTCTGCACACTCACAACTCCTCTCCCGCGGCAGACAATACAGGTAAGGTCAGTATTTAAATGTGATTTTCCTGACCCGTTACAATAAGCACATATTACAGCTGGGGGTTGGACTTTTATAGTTCCTATGCCTAAACATGCTAGGCACTTCATGTTCTTTTTAGAAGGCATAAACCCTTTTCCATTACAAAATCCACATCTATATATATTTTTATTCAAAACTTCCCCTTTTTTACCTGCCTTCCGACTCTTGAAGTCGAACGTTTTCCAGTCCATTTATTTTATTCTCCTGATCGATTAATTGGGGTTTCCTTTAATATTTCAGAGACATAGTCTTCCATTCTTTTCCTGAAAGTTTCTTAAACCCTTCGGTATTTATCTTTCTTATTATAGCTTTCGCCTTTTCTAACTTACCCATTTCTAAGATAATCTCATCGAGCCTTTTTTGAATTCCTTTTTTTCTCTTGTCTAAAATATAAAGTTCTTTTTCCAGTCTGTCTTTTTCTTTACGCAACATATACAAATCTAAATAAGTTGAACTTTGCAGTCGAGGAATAGACCTATTTTTGACACTGCGCATAGTTCTTATGTCTCTCAACCCACTTAACTCTGTGACTCCTTTGACCATTTTCTCCTCCTGATTAAAATCTTTAAAACCTCTACCCTGTCAGAAATATCTCCAATTAACAATATAATGCTTAATTTCTAACGGGGTCTACCTGGCGGAACGAGAAGCCAGGTTCTTTTGTTTTCTGTTTTTCCTGAACTGATTCATTTTGCCAGAGCAGATTCTCCCACGCTTCCTGACCCTCAATTGTACTTCTCGACCAGTTCCTTAATTATCTCTTTTACCCTTGCCTGATTTGTCTTTGAACCAACCCTGCTTGTTTCAGAAGCCAATATATCCTGACATATCTCCATAAAGGCGCCATTAGATTTGGCAGGGGGGATATTTTGAACTTTAAGGGTCTTGGCAATCATAATACACCCGCGAATGGTTGGTGCAAACTCGCACTTTCCAGATTGTCTCAAGCCCCTTACAATATTAACTATCATTTCAGCATGTGGCTTAGAAAGTTTGGATTTTGCCCGGGTAATAGCAATCTCTGTATCATAGTCAAAGTGGTCCAAATCCATAGTTATCATTCTATCCCTTAAGGCATCCTGGCTCCTGTGGACTCCAGCATATTCCTCAGGGTTAGATGTAAAAATAGCGGTAAAATCTGGATCTACCCTTAAATATGGTTCCTCACCGCCTCTTCCCACCGGCAAATCCATCATCTTCTCTTGCAAGATAGAAAGAAGGATATTATTTGCCTCTGGGCGAGAGCGTGTGAACTCATCATAGATTAAGGTAAATCCATACTTGCAGGCTACGGTTAGACGGTTATCAACCCAACGTTTCACCAAATCTTCTTCTGTCTTTAAAACCTTTGAGATAAAACGGTCCACAACTTTTCTAATCCTATAGCCATATTCTCCGCCAACTAAGTCAGAGGTTGTGAACTCTTCGTCTCCGTGAATCATCACCACCGGTCTTCTAATTTTGCTTGCTATGTGCATAGCAAGTGTTGTTTTACCTGTGCCTGAAACCCCTCTAAAATGGACTGGAAAACCTGCCTTAATGTAGGAAAGCGCCCTGTTGGTAATATCCTTTATATGCTTTGTTTCCACAAAGTCTGGCAAAGGACTTGGTTCCAATACTGTAGTCATCTCATCAATCATCTTACCTCACCTCCTCTAATCTTAGATTCCATAGATTAAAAACTAGATTACACAGATAAATTATCAAGGAACAATCTGCGTAATTAAAAATCAATCTGTGTAATCATTTTTTAAACCACCCCTCTACCTCCACATTTAATACAAGGGAGACCGCTATCTATTTCCCGACCAGTACCTTTACATTCAGGACAAGGAACTGTGGCGCCTTTCACAGTAACACTTCCCTTTCCATTGCAAACTGTGCAGGTAACCCGGCCGTTATGAGGATAAACACCAGTGCCTTTACAATAGGCACACTTAATCACTGGCTCCTTAATCTCAACCTCACCTGTACCTCCACAAACCTGACAGGCTGCGAGCTCAGATAGCAGATTGAAGGGGTCTTTACCTTTACCTTTACAGAATGCACAAGTTATCGCTTTCATTTTCTCACCCCTCCTTTAATTTATCAACACCTCCTTAATAATTCTTTCCACCAAAGGCGGATTAACCTTTGGCTGACAATTTCAACTGTCATTAACTAAGGGGAGCAAGTTTATTTACTTTCTCTTTCTCTTGCCTTTGCCTTTTTTCCTGCCTCTTTTCTTGCCCTTACCTTTTTTGGCTACCGCTTCTTCAACAGTCTTTACTTTCGCACCGACTGAAACAGCAGGCTTGCCCCCTCTTTTCTTGGCCATCGTAGCAGTCAGAGCTTGCCAATTAGCAGCCATCTTTTCTCTATCGGCTCTATAGCCTTCTAACAGCTTCCTGGTCTCACTGACCACACCTGCTGCATACTTGGCCAACTCTTTCCTGAGTTCTCCACTCATATTCGCGTGGGCACCATGGAATTCCTTGAGCTTATTGGCAACATAAGTTTCGATCTCCTTAATGCTTTTTTGGATACTTCTCATCATATCCTTAAAAGCTTTAAGTCTATCTGTTTCGCCTTTCTCAAGGTCTTCTTTAAGAGCATCGGCCATAGCCTTATGGTCCTTCTGAAAGCCTTTTATCATGTTGCCCACATTATTACTCAGGTCTGCTACAAAGTCCCCTAATGCCTTTGCCTGCTCCTTACTCATCTTCTTTCTATCAGCCGCAAAGCCTTTCAGTGTTTTGTGGACATCGCCTACCAGCTCTCCTACCCCCTTTACTCGCAAATCATAAGAAGTAACAATGTCGTCAGCAATTTTCTTCATATCCAAAGCTATTCCCATTTTTACCACCTCCTTTTTAATTAGGTCTCAACTTACGGAGCACGAAGTGCAAGGTAAATTCTCTAGCCGAATTAAATCGAGCCGCTTTTGGGCGGGATCTTTTCACTACCACCCTTCTGCTCATGTACCTTAACTTGGTTAGAAAGGCTCTCACATTCCCCTTTAACTTTTCTAACGGGGTGAATTGCCTCCAGTGATTTAGTCCTTCTTTGAGCCATCTTCTTTTGCACAGTCCGCCAGTTCTTGGCTGTTTCTAGTCTTCCCCTTTTAAATTCGCCGAGCAGATTTCTAACTTCTCCCCTCCTTTCTTGCTGGCGAGTTATTCGCTCTTTATGTTGATCCTTAAATTCCTTAAGCATTGATTTGAGGTCTCTTATCCGAAGTTCCCTTCCTTTGTCTAAAAGTTCTTTAAGTCTTTTCGCCATTTCCTGCTGTTCTTTTTGAAAATCTTTTAGCTTAGACGTAACCTCTTCCTTTCTCTTCTCCTGTTTGGCAAGGAGTTCTTTAATCATGCCTTGGAAATCTTTGACTCTTTGAACTTCGCCTTTCGCAAGGGTATCTTTAAACTTCTCTAAGCTCTCCCTTAATACCTGTGCCATTTCCTTCTGTTCATTAAGGTAGGTGTTTAACAAATTCCTTACTTCTTTTTCCCTCTCATTTTGAGTTGAAATAATCCCCTGCATCATATTGTCAAAATCCTTCCTTCTTAAAGATTCGTTTTGGGCAAGTTTCTCCCGTAGTTCTGCACTAACCTTTTCTCGTTCTTGCTTTCCATCAAGGAACGACTCTTGGAAACCTTCGAGGAGCTGGTGGGCGGTATCAAAGATGGCTCCCATACTTTGGATCCTGGTTTCATAAGAGGAAACGAAATTTTCGACAAAATTTTTCATCTCTTCTGTCAAGGGCATTGCTTTTGTCTACTCCCTTCTCAAGGAACTTCTTGGCGAATCATACTTTCTGTCCCAAATATTTCAGAACGCAAGGATGACTCGGCAAGAATCCTCTACCCCGTTTAGAAATCCCATTTCTAACGGGGCTCAGTTACTGACCAATCCTTAAGCAGCGGCTGCTGATACGGTCAAACCAATCGCCTCAGAATACTTCAGGAAGGTCTCCACTGATGCCACCACGACTCTGGCCTCAATCGCGAGTAATTCAATACCCACTAAAGAGACTCTTACCCAGGCATCAACAACCACACCCTTGTCCAGGATTCGGTCAATAACTTCGACCAAACTGGAAGATCCAATCGCTTTTTCTACTGCCATGTTTTTCACCTCCTTTCGCTTCGCTTCAGTCGGTGACCTGCCTGCTCACCGACTCGCAGGCGTCGCTGACCCGTTCCTCCTTATTCGTCGGAACAGCGACCCTCCTTTCCTTTAAACACAGAGTACATTCACCCCGTTAGAAAATCTTTGATTTCTAACGGGGCAGGGATTTAAAAACCCAGATTACACAGATATGTTTTAAAGCTAACTTTTATCGTTCCCTGTAAATCTGTGTTTTTTATCCCTGCCGTCCGTGTTATAGATTCTGCTTTTTTGAGTATGATGGATAGTTAACTACAAATTAGGGCTTGGATGGTCTTCGTAAAGTTCCTTAATTTGGGCAGGTGCTCAATTAGTTACTTCCGGAAGAGGAGTTGGCATGTAAGTCTCAACAATACTTCCTCTTCCGTCATAGCTTCCTCAGGTTTCCCTTTTCTAACGAGGCCTCTCTCTGCCAGAAAAGCAATTTTATGAATTACAGTGAGTGGCTCAGGCACCTTTAAAACGGCATCATAAAGAATACCCGGCAACTCTCCTCTCATCAATTTTTCCGTACGATTAGTTCCCACAAACTGAGTAAGCCCCTTCTTAGCCAATATTTCTACCTCCACCTGATAGAGGTCGTCCGGCAAGATACTTTCTGCACTAGGAGGGAGTTGTGCCTCTAGACCAATTACTCTTATCAACAGGTCAACAAATTTGCCTTTTGACATGATAGGTCTTTTAGCCTCATAAATCTCCACAGGATTGAAAAGGGATATAACCCCCAGAACCAAGGGAACGAGAAATAGAGTTGTCTCAATCATGAAACCCTCCTTTTGAAAACTTTTAGTCAACCACTAATTGCAATTTATTATGCATTTTGTTCTAATTAAAGCAAAAACTACATAAAGATGCCAAAAGTAATCTTTTTTGTCTCTTTTTATCATTTGTTGTCAATATTACTCAAATTTTATCTTTTGTCAAGCATTTTTTTTAAATTCTTAATTTCTTCAGCTTCAAGTGCTAATGAAAAAAACCACCATTATCCTCTTCAGCAACCGATAATGGCGCACCTCTTAACCACCGAAAAACGCCGAATTTCTCACTTATCAAAATCTTCACTCTTTATCAACTTTCTTAGATTCCTCAGAGAGTTTAATTCTCTTAGTCTCTTGAGTTATCCACTTCTCCAATAGTTCCTTTTTAAACCTCCACTGACCACCCACCTTGAAAGCAGGAAGTTCTCCCTGGCGAGCCAATTTATAAACTGTCAATTTTCTCACGTTCAAATACTCTGCCACCTGGGTAATAGTTAACACTTCATTTACATCAAAGGGTTTTTTGATGTGGTCTGTTGCTCCTAAATTCATTGCTTCTCTTATCTCGTCTTCTACAGGAAAGCCACTCATCATAATGACAATAGCTTCTGGGTTAATCTCTTTAATTGACCTAAAAGCTTCCAGTCCATCCATTCCCGGCATAACCACATCCAGAAAAACCACATCAAAAGGTTCCTGGGCAATTATATTTATGGCTTCCTCTCCATTACTCGCTGTGACGATGCGGTGTTTCCCTTCCCTTAACATCCTCTTGAAGAGTTTACATACTTCCTTGTCGTCATCGACTACCAGAACTCTAAGCTTTTTTTTCAATTTGCAACCTCTCCTGAAAATAGATTTTTAAGGCAGTAAATCAGAAAATAACATTCCTGCCATTATATTCCGGCACGACTTCACGGAGTTTTGTTAAAATCCCTTTTAAGTCTGTATTATTTGCCAGTTGCCATAATTCTTCTGAGGTTTGAAACAATCTCTCCCGGTCAAATCCAAAGGAACTGGTGACCAGAATCTTCTCATTCTTTGTCTTTTGAACCTTCTCTTCTTTGCCAATAAGTTCCTCATATAATTTTTCTCCAGGCCGCAAACCTATAAACTCAATCCTAATATCTCTATCCGGCTCAAAACCGGATAACCTAATTAAAGACCTCGCCATATCCAGAATCTTCACCGGTTCTCCCATATCCAGAATAAATATTTCACCGCCCCTACTCATAGCTGCTGCAGTGAGAACTAAATGGACCGCTTCTGAGACAGTCATAAAGTATCGTATAATCTCTGGATGAGTAACAGTAACCGGACCTCCCCGGGCAATCTGCCTTTTAAATAATGGTAATATGCTTCCATTGCTTCCCAGAACGTTGCCGAAACGCACAGCACTAAATTTCGTTTTGCCACTCTCACTCAGAGACTGGATAACCATTTCCGCAATGCGCTTGGTAGCCCCCATCACATTAGTGGGGTTAACCGCTTTGTCAGAAGAGACCAGGACGAACTTATCCACCTCGTATTTCTCTGCTAAGGTAGCTAAATTTATCGTTCCCCACACATTGTTCTTAATTGCTGCTTCCACATTTTCTTCCATCAAGGGTACATGTTTATATGCAGCAGCGTGGAGGATGATGTCGAACTGTAAGTTACCGAATATTCTCTCCATCTCTTTCCCATGTTGAACGTTGGCAACCATGGGAATAAGTAAATCTTTTTCATGTTTTTCTACAAGCTCCGTATAAATTGAATAAACGCTATATTCAGAACTATCCAGTAGAATCAACTTTTTGGGTTCGTATTTCATCGTTTGCCTGCTCAATTCTGAACCAATAGACCCTCCTGCTCCAGTAATCAATACCGACTTTCCTGCTAAACATTTTTTTATCTCGTCCAATTCTTCTAAAATAACCTCCCGTCCCAAGATATCCTCAGGTTCAACACCTCTTATCTGGCTAATGTTCACAGAACCGTCGAGAATAGAAAAGAGAGAAGGCACGGTTTTTACTTCCACACCCGTCCTCTTGCAGATAGCAACAATACGCTTCATCTGTTGAGGAGTTGCTGAAGGAATAGAAATGATAATCATCTCCGCTTTCCTTTGGCTAGCAATCTCTCTCACTTCGCTAATTTCTCCCAGGACGGGAATGTCCCGTATAATCATTCCTCTTTTTTTAGGGTCGTCATCAACAAAGCCAACTGGCTTATATGGTATATTCCCTCTCCTGGCCACGTCCCTGACCAACATTTCCCCTGAGTCACCTGCCCCGATTACTAACACATTTTTGGACAATTTCCTATTAGCTCCCGTAATATTTTTCCCATAGCTGAAAATCGTATGCACAAGCAGCCTACTCCCTCCAATAAACACAGTGGTAAATATCAGAGCCATAAATATGACCGTGCGAGGAAATGCCCACTGCTTAAGGAAGAAGAGGAAAATTACATAGAGAAAGAGCCCAGTCATCACTCCCATAAAGATTCTCATAAGATTTTTGGCTGTCATATATCTCCAGTCATAGTCATAGAATTTCCAGAAAGAAAAAGTTAAAAGACAAATGAAGGAATAAGCCCAAAATGTTATCCTGTACATATTCATCCAATAGGGGGGTATCTGACCATCAAATCTTAAAAGAAGACATATAAAAAAAGATACATTGATAAGCAGTAAATCACTCGCCATAAATATAAATTTGCTTGTTGACCTTTTCATTCGCTAGACCATTTTCACTTCGATAATCTTACTATTCTGGGAATGAATCTTTTCTACCGTAGCACATATGTAACTTACCGTATCTTCACTCATATGTGAAAAGAGAGGCAAACAAAGAATCCTCTCACAGAGCCATTCTGTCATGGGAAGTTTGTCCTTGTATTCCTCATAATACTCACTATAGGCATCCTGAGTATGAACTGGTGGGGAAAAGTAGACCTTAGTAGTTATACCTTCTCTTTCTAAGGCAATTTTTAAATCTACATTTTTCATCCCAAATTCATCAGGCTCAACCAGAATGGAAAAATAGTTAAAAGTAGAACGATTCCCTTCCGATACTTCCTGGAAAGATATTCCTGGAATCTTTCCCAGTAATGATTTATAGAGGGAGACTAACTTGTATCTTCGGGAACTACTATTCTCCAAAAGCTCCAGAGTCTTCAAGCCCAATATAGCATTCAGTTCTGACATCCTGGCATTCAAACCAACTAAGGAGCAGTTATAATTCCCGGGATTGCCGTAATTTCTTCCCAATCTCAAATTCTTTGCTAACTCATCATTGTTAGTAGCAATAGCACCACCCTCTCCTGAAGTAACCAGCTTTGTGGGAGCCAGGCTAAATACTTCCGCATCACCAAAATTCCCAGAAAATCTGCCTTTATATTTTGATCCCATTGCGTGGGCAGCATCGAAAATCAATTTCAAGCCATATTTCTCCGCCAGCTCTAATAGAGCATCCATTTCCGGAGGATTTCCAAATATATACACACCCAGTACTGCTGATGTCTTCTCTCCTATGTTTGCTTCTACTTCACCAGGCTCCAGATTAAATGTTTTTGGATTGCAATCTACAAACACAGGCTTCAGATTGTTCCATACCAAAGAGTGGACTGTGGCTGGAAATGTAAAGATAGGGACAATCACTTCCCCTTTAAGACCTAAACATCTCTCCACTAACATCAATCCTGAAGTACACGAGGAGACACAGACTACATTCTTAACATCCATATATTGAGCGAGCAAATCTTATAAAATAAGCAGCAATATAGCAGAAGGAAATGATAAATATATCCGTTACAAAAACAAGATTCTCCCACCAATTTCTCTCCATTTCGTTCCTTTTAAACATTCAACTTTTTACGAATACCGTTGGTTAACAAGATAAATCCCCCAGACCACGCAAGCAAAACTACGATAATCGGGAATATACCTAAAGGTCTCATGAATAAAACACTTAAACCGACAATAAGCTGAAATACCCCATAACCAAAAGAAACTTTCCAATGAGGTATTGCTTTTTTATTTGCAAAAATCTGGTAAAGATGCCTTCGGTGAGGCTTAAATAAATTCCCACCACTCTTTAAACGTATATACATTGTAGTAAGCTCATCTGCGTAAAATGGAAAAAGGAAAGAAGAAAGACAAATAAAATCCAACATATCCTTGGTAAGCCACATAACCATAGCAGCAAAAACAAACCCCAACAAAATACTCCCAACATCCCCCATAAAAACCTTGGCTTTCGGGATGTTAAAAGGTAAAAACCCCAGACAAGCTGATGATAAAACAATACTCATTAACGCAATATTTAAATTCTTAACTATAAAATATGAGAAATATGCCATCAGACCAAAACCAATCAGCCCTGCCAGTCCTGCGATCCCGTTTATTCCATCCATAAAGTTATAAAAATTGGCAGTACCTGTTATAAATATAACCCAGAACAAAAAAAAAGATATTTCTCCTATAGTAGTTGGTATTCCTAAAAAAAAGAAAACCACTGCAACAGAAAGAGTAAGTTGGAATAATAAACGTATTCTAGATGAAAGAGCAAAACGGTCTTCCAAAAACCCTAAAAGTCCCACAACTAATGCTATAAAAGCGAACAAAACATCTCTAATAACAAAAACCCCACCAAATATGACTACCATGTATATACCAATTCCTCCAGCCCGTGGTGTAGGTACCAAATGTGAACTACGCTCATTAGGATTATCTATCAAGACGAGTCGAGAACTGAAGAAGCCCTCTTTTAGCCAATATTTCTACCTCCACCTGATAGAAGTCATCAGCCGAGAGTTTTTCCGCACCGGGAGGTAGTTCCCCCTCCAGGCCCATAACTCTTATCAACATGTCAACAAATTTCCCCTTGGTTATAAGATCTCCTTCAGCCCCATAAATCTTCCCAGGACCGAGAAGTAATAGAACTCCCAGAAGCAAAGAAACAAAAATTATAGTCGTTTTAGACATAAAACCCTCCTTCCTCAAAAATTCTTAGGCTTGGTCACGCTTCCCAAGATTTATACATTTTCACCTCCTTTCGTGGATAAATGTGCCTGTCACAAAACTATTTTCTCGACGGTAATTTCTAGAACTTGGAATTTTTTCACCTCCTACCAAAATTGTCGACGACAAACCTGGCTTTTCCCTTACCAAAAATCCTTTTTTACCCCCATTTC
>Ga0209979_1003596_pt1 | contig 13558 bp, 13 predicted proteins | sample AnhtaG_FD_183114 | JGI IMG/M metagenome (GOLD analysis project Ga0209979, IMG submission 183114) | Deep subsurface microbial communities from Anholt, Denmark to uncover new lineages of life (NeLLi) - Anholt_01485 metaG (SPAdes) (version 2) | ecosystem: Environmental > Aquatic > Marine > Oceanic...
TACCCCTCTAATCCTACCATTGATGATATTGTCATTTAATGGTCGGTAGGAAGCCCGGAATAGACCGCCTAGTAGGTAGTTAATCGTCTCATGGCTGAATCCAGCCACCAGGTCAGTTTGCTCATCGGGAATATCAATATTCTTTCCCCGGTTAGGGAAATTATCAATGGCAGCCTTGACTATAGCCTTAGCCGACTCCATAGCGTTACGCTCATCAAACTCAATATGGAGCGCACCGGGAATCTTAGCCTTGGGCGAGGTGGTGATAATCTTGGTATGGTAGCATTGAGCGATATCGGGCAAGGACTGCATTATACATTGGATATCTACTACCATAGCGTCCACTGCCCCGGTGACCAGAGCCAGCTCCTGTTGCAGGAAGTTCCCGGCTAAAGGTATACCGTGGCGCATCAATATCTCGTTGGCGGTGCAACACATGCCTGCCAGGTTTATCCCATTAGCCCCTTTGGACTTAGCCAGCTCTATCATCTCGGGTTCTTGAGCGGCAACTACAATCATCTCAGATAGCAATGGGTCATGACCATGGATGATAATGTTTATCTCGTCCCGTTTGAGCACCCCTAAATTTACCCTGCCCAGCACCGGTGCTGGAGTGCCAAAAAGGATGTCTTGTAGCTCAGTGGCAATCATACTACCACCCCAGCCATCAGCCAGGGCAGCTCTCACCCCTTGTTTAAGCAGGTTCTGGTAGTCTTGGTCAACCCCCATATGAGTTCGGTGCATTATCTCTACAATTTCTCTATCTATGCCCCTAGGGGCGACCCCCTCCCGCCGCCATATCTCCTGGCGCTTCAGCGGTGCCCTTCTTAGGAACAGAACCTCACCCTCCTGTTTTCCAAACTCAGCCAGAGCTATTTCACCAATATCAATAGCTATTTCCTGGTTACTCCTCTCCCCAATTTCAACGCCAAAATCCAGAGCTAGTTGCAATAGCTTCTGCTCATCTTTTATCTCGTAGCCCGGAGCCTTACCTTTAGCTACTGCCAAGAAGAGCTCAGCTACCCCCCGACCGTGGTCGGAGTGGGCTGCTGCCCCACCAGCTACCATCCGAATAAAATTACGAGCAGCGATGGTCTCAGCGGTTGCCCCGCAGATGCCTCTTCTCTTTTGTTTCTCCTCCGGAGTTTCCTCTTTCCCCTTAGGCAGGGGCACACGGCAAGGTCCCATCCCGCAATTACTACAGCAACTGCCAACAGACCCTATGGGGCAGGGTTTCATTGTTTCAGCCCTATCAAAGGCGGTATTAACCCTATCACTAGCCGCTTTGTCTATCATCCTAATACTAGCCTTATCAATGCTCTTGGTTTCTGCCTCTGCCATCCTGCTATCACCCCTTTCAAATTTATTTTATGAAGCTGTCAATTCAGTTATCATCTCTCGGACCAATTTTATTGCTTCAGGGTGTCTCATGATTAGCACGTCAGCCCCGCCCAGGAGCAATACCATAGCTGACATCGCTTCCATCAGAATACCCCTCTTCTTGGCATCACCAAGCTTGGGGTCTTCCTCCATTGGAATATGTACTTCCTTGGTCTTCCATACCTCTTTAGCCAGATTGCAAATAATAGGGAACTGGAGCTTTTCATCCTGCTGGGTTAATGCTGCCATCCTATCCCTCTCCATTACTGAGTAACAATACTCAATACCATAGCCTATGCTGCTGACGGTAGGGTCAATCACAATCAGCTCATCGGGGACACCAAGATTACCCAGTAGAATATTAAGCTGCTTAGCCAGGTTTATGTCTATGGGCGTTGACGAAATCACGGTATGGTGATAACCAAGGGCGGCGGCACCAATCTTCTTGTGGTCTCCTTCCTCAACTGGTCCGATAATCAGCTTCTTCTCCTGGCAAATCTCACAGACCTTTCTTAGCACCTCAGTATCTTTGTCATGATTGGCTGTTCCCCAAACGATTAAGGGAACATCAATAGCCTCGGCTACCCTTTTGACCACCTCGGCAGCTTCATCAGCGTCCCGATTAAGCCCGTTGGGGTCGGTGCTTATTAGTTGCAGGGCAATCATCTCTGCTCCATAATCTTCAATACATTTCTTTGCCCAGGCAACAGGGTCATCGGTTACCCCGGCAAAAGGCTCTAAAGCGGCTTCAGCCCACTCCTCAGGGGCACAGTCCCAAACCTCCATGGCTATCTTGGGCAGATTTGGCATCTCGCCTTCAAAAAGGTGGAAGGGATAAGCACTCTCCCCGCCAATGGTTACTGCTTTATCCCCCTTGCCCAGTTTTATCTCTTTGATTTTGCCGCTATATAATGTCTTGGGAATTTCAAACGCCATTTCTTATATCCCTTACCACCACTAATTATACATGACTAAAGTAACAATTCCTAGCTGTACAGCTAGGAATTTCAAGCGCAATTTTGGTCTTCCCTATCTAAGCCGGGTTCCTCCTCTTTTCACTGCCATACCAATCTTCTCCATACCAATATCTCTCGCCAGTTTGCAGATATTTGAGCTTCTCTTTCCGGCTGTCTAGTTTTTGCCTCCATTTGCCAAGTTCCTTGCCTTCGGGTTTACCCTCGTCAAAGGTTGCCCTCAGCACATCTACCTCGTCCCTACCAGGTGCACTCTTTTTTTCAATCTTATACTCCATCGTTTTTCTCACTCCCTAGGTTAGTCCGGCAGCCAGTTTTGCCGCTCTTAATGTGTTTAGCATAAGCATAGTTATAGTCATCGGTCCAACCCCGCCGGGAACCGGGCTAATGGCTTTAGCCTTCTCCTTAACTGCGTCAAAGTCAACATCTCCGCACAGGATAGCCTTACCTTCCGGGGTCTTTCCTATTCGGTTAACACCAACATCAATTACCACTACCCCCTCTTTAACCATGTCGGCGGTGATAGCCTTTGGTTTTCCCGCAGCTACAATTAGTATATCAGCTCTCTTGGTATGAAAGGAAATATCCTTAGTTCGGGTGTGGCATATAGTCACCGTGGCATTAGCTCCCTCTTTCTTCTGGAGAAGGATATTGGCTATAGGTTTGCCCACGATATTGCTTCTACCAACAACCACTACCTCTGCCCCTTCAATCTTAACCCCGGACCGAATTAGAAGCTGCTGTATCCCGTGAGGAGTGCAAGGTAAATAATCTGGCTCTCCTATCATTAGTTTGCCTACATTCACTGGATGAAAGCCATCAACATCCTTTTTGGGGTCAATGGCATAAAGAACTTCAGTTTCATTGATATGCTTGGGCAGGGGTAGCTGGACCAGGATGCCATGAATCTTTTGGTCTTTATTTAGCTTGTCAATTAGAGCTAGTAGTTCTTCCTGACCGGTCTCAGCCGGCAGGTCATATCTTTCTGAATAGACACCCAAAGCCTCGCATGTCTTCACCTTTGACCCAACATAAACCTGGGATGCCGGGTCCTCGCCCACCAAGACAGTGACTAGTCCTGGTATGAGATTGTGCTTCTCTTTGAGCTCAGCAATTTCCTGCTTTAGCTCCTGGCGAATCTGTTTGGCAATCTCGGTTCCACTAATAATTTGTGCTGGCATTTTTGCCCCCTTTCTATTATTATGACACAGTAAGCCAATCCTTTACAAATTAGCCATCAAATCACTAACCGCCCTCACCGCCTTTGAGGTATCAGGCAGGTCAAGCAGCGGCTTTAGCTTGAGATCATACTCATAGACCTGCTCATCTTCAGGAATTATAGCTGTGGGCTCAATTCCCAGCCTATCTAGTTCCTCAATAACGAGAGGGTCTAGCTTGGTCGGGGCGAAATTGATTATCACCGATTGCTTTTTCACCATCAGCTTTAGCTTGGAGACCAGGTCCCTTATCCGGGCAACAGTTCGCACCCCCTTCACTGAATGGTCAGAGATTATAAGAAGCTGGTCAACATTCTGAGTGGTTCTTCGGTTCAGATGCTCCATCCCAGCCTCATTATCCATAACCGTATAGGCATAGTTTTCAGCCAGGGTATCGGTGAATTTCCTCAGGATAAGATTGGGATAACAGTAGCACTCCGGACCCTCACCCCTGCCCATCGTTATCAGGTCAAGGTCTTCACCTTCAACGATAATCTCGTTTAATTTATACTCCAGATAAGTCTCCTTGGTCATTCCAGGAGGTATGCTTATCTTGTCCTTTTGGAATTCATCCAGCATCAAGCCAACCGTCTTATTAACAATAAGTCCCAAACTCTCCCCCAGATTGGCATTGGGGTCAGCATCAATTGCCAGAATTGGTCCCGAGTTATTCTTTCTAAGATAGCGAATGACCAGACTGGCTACAGATGTCTTTCCGCTACCACCCTTTCCAGCCACAGCAATATTAAAACTCAAGCAGTTATCCTCCGCTAAAACAGCCCCGTGACCTTTCCCGTGTTTACATCTACATCGACCCGTCTAAAGGCAGGGTCAGATGAGGTTCCTGGCATCAGGCTGATGCTCCCGGCGCAAGGACAGAGGAATTTCGCCCCGGAATAAATCAACACATCGCGGATGGGCAGAGCCCAACCCTTGGGGGTGCCCTTAACTGCCGGGTCGTGGGTGAGGCTGAGATGAGTCTTCACCATCATGGTGGTGTAATCATCATATTTAGAATCGGACTCAAGTTTCTTGGCCTTGGCTTCGGCATCAGGGGCCCAGGACACGCCATCAGCCCCATAAACCACTTTAGCAATCTTTTCCACCCGCTCCCGCAGTTTCATTTCCACGGGATAAAGGAACTTGAACTCATTCTCAACTTTGCAGGCTTCCTTGACCACATCAGCCAGCTCCAGGGCACCGTCGCCGCCGTCAGCCCAGTGGCTGGACACAGCGCAGTACGCCCCGGCTGCCTCAGCTGCCTTTCTCACCATAGCGATTTCATCCTTGGTATCGGTGTGAAAGCTATTGATGCACACCACCGGTTTGATGCCAGATGTTTTGATGATGTTGATGTGGTGCACCATGTTTGGCATGCCCTTCTCCAGGAGTCCCAGGTCCTCTTTAGCATAGGACTCAGGCAGGGCAATACCAGCCACTACCTTGGGACCGCCACCATGCATCTTCAGTGCCCGGATGGTGGTGGTGAGTACCGACACATGCGGTTTGAGACCACTGTAGCGGCACTTGACATTCCAGAACTTCTCAAAGCCGATGTCAGCACCAAAGCCGCTCTCGGTAACATGGTAGTCAAACAACTTCAGCCCGACTCGGTCGGCGATTATTGATGACTGCCCCACGGCAATATTGGCAAATGGTCCGGCATGCACCATGCAAGGCTGATACTCCACGGTGCACATCAGGGTGGGGTTAATTGTGTTGCGCACCCAGGCGGTCATGGCGCCTCCCACCTCGAGGTCACGCGTGGTAATGACATTGCCCTTCTTATCAAAGGCTACCGTGATATTATCCAGTCTTTCCCGCAGGTCAGCCAAGTCCCTTACAATGGACAGGATAGCCATAAGCTCAGAACTCACGGCGATGCCGAACTTAGACTGCATGGCGAAGCCATCCATGCGACCGCCGAGACCGATGACGATATTGCGCAGGCTCTGAGCGCAAAAATCCATAATCCAGCCCATCTCCACCCTAGTGGGATCGATGTCCAGGCGGCGCATCTTGGTGAGTCTAGCCAGTTGCTCGTCATTGTAATTGCGCTCGTGCTGCATTCTAGACGTAAGCGCCACCATAGCTAGATTATGGGCATTCATGATGTCGTTGATGTCCCCGGTAAGACCCATAGAGAATTCGGTCATGGGAATAGCCAGGGCGTTACCACCGCCAGCAGCGGTTCCCTTAATATTCATCGTGGGACCGCCTGAGGGCTGGCGGATAGCACCACCCACATTTAACTTCCGCTTGCCCATGCCTTCCAAAATACCCATTGTCGTCGTCGTTTTCCCCTCACCCAGCGGCGTCGGGGTTATGGCAGTTACCTCAATATACTTACCATCCGGCTTGTCCTTGAGGCGGTCAATGATTTTCATAAAATCAAGCCGGCAAAGTCTCCCGAAAGGAAGAATCTCATCCTTTTCCAGGTTTAGTCTCTCCCGCCATTCGTCCGGGGTTGGCATGTTGGCTTCAGCCGCTTCTGCAATTTGCCAATCCTTCATTTTTACCGCATCGTAAGCCACAGAAAACCTCCTTTATTTAATTTTTTTTGCTATTAAGGGATGCCTATTTAAATAGAGTTTGTGCTTCTTTCTAATTTATCAGGCTTTATACTCGAGCCGTTGATAACAAAGCCTGATAAATATTTCTTACTTCATTGATAATCGGCTGGCTGGAATCAAGCAAGGGAAGATTAGCCAGGTCAGCTTCCACTATTGCTTGGTCATAGGGGATAAAGCCAAGGAATTCGAAGTCGGCAAGGTTAGAAACTAGGAATTCTCTCTCTGATTGGTTTCTAACCTTATTTGCGACTATGGCGATATTCAGCAAACCAATATCCTGTGCCAGCTCATTAATTCTATAGGCTGTTTCGATGCTCCGTCTGCCTGGTTCTACCACTACAATCAGTTTGTCTACTGCCTTGGCTGTTCCTCGTGCTAAATGTTCTATCCCGGCTTCCATATCTAAAATAACCACTTCATTTCTAAACACGAGTAGGTGAATGAGCAAGGCTTGTAGCAAAGCACCCTCAGGGCAATAACAGCCAGTTCCACCCTTTTTAATTCGCCCCATCACCATTAATCTAATGCCATTATGTTTTAGAGAATATTTTTCTGGCAGGTCATCAACCTTAGGATTTAACTTAAAGTAGGGTGCAATCTGACCCGGGCGTGCTCCCGTCCTTTCTTCAATAAGAGCGCTCATCTCAGATATGGGGATTATCTTGTCACTGTTGGGGAAACCCAAGGTGGCAGCTAGATTGGCATCGGGGTCGGCATCTATAGCTAGAACAGAATAGCCAGCTTCAGAAAATACCTTGGAAAGGAGAGCCGTTAATAAGGTCTTCCCTACTCCACCTTTGCCAGTGACAGCAATCTTCATCGCAACTTATTTTTACCACAATAAAGCTGAGTCTTTTGGGAAAAGTACCCAGCTTTATCACACCCAGTTACCTATTGGTTTCCTTCTGGCACTCATCGCATAGTTTATCCTGTGCTGAGGGAAAAGTCAACCCCCCGAATTGACTTATAATTATTGTTACCGAAAGTGGTATTGTTGCCTCAAAAGACAAGTTACCCAAAGGAGGGCAGGATGACACGAGGCAGCATACGAGAATACACCGAGGCTAAGCGGCAAGAACTGGCGGTAACCTACCATGGTCTTAACCCTGTCGAACTCTTGAAGCAAATCAATGAGAACCTGGAGCACTTGTGGGCTATGGTCGACAGAGTCGCCTCTGGCGAGCGGAATACCCCACCCATCAACGAAGGGAAGTCAAAACTTATGAGGCTTCGGTAACATGATTTATGACGCAACTATATCCTTTTGGGTAACAGTTTGTTTTGACGCAACACGCCTCTTGTACTCGTCAAATACTTAGTGATGCATTGATGGTTGAATAAGATTGCCAAAAAAGAAGCTGCCAACTCCGTTCTACTTCAGACTATCAAGCATAGCTATAATGAAATTTCAAAGCCTGTCATCCCTGTCTATCCAAACTTTGACTGCGCCGTAAAGGCACTAACCAACATCATCGGCTACTGGTGGTTCAGATACGAAGCCTAGAGATGCGCTTCTGGTGGCTGGGATTACTTCCCTCTCCGTGGTGGGGGGTTAAGCGTTTTTCCTGACCGCGCTGAAGTATATTTTGTGCTCTTAGGTGTAACCTTCGCTACCACAGGTGTAGCACCACTCTTTGTGGCTCCCTGCTTTAATCTCCCTAAATCTTTGACTGTGGGTGAGCTAGGAGTACTTTTACGAGAAGACTTCACCTGAATATTCCATTTCGTGCCTGTAGGAAATGTAACTCTTAAATCTGCCGCTCCCTTGCTGCCCTTACTGACCTTTACACTAGCTCCCTTGCCTCTTAATGATTGAGCAACTTTTATTTCCTTGTCTCTCCCTTTTTCATACTGACTTTTTGGCATCTTATCATCCCCCTTCTTTTAACATTTAGTATAGCCGCAGGTGGGGCAGATGAAGCAGCCCTCCTGATAGACGAGCAGGTTGCCACATTCAGGGCACTGCCCGGCTAGATTTTTAACTAAGCCGTAGTCCTGAAGCTTAGGATTATTGTCACCGACACTTACATGTTTTTCCAGAACGCTGGCAATGGCATCGGCGCAGGAGAGAATAGCCTTGCCCTCTTCCCAGGCGATGGATGGGCAGCGGATGCCACGGAGTTGCCTCACCACTGAGGCAACATCTAACCCAGCTCTTAATGCCACGGAAATAAGCCGGCAGGTAGCTTCCAGTTGGGCTGAGGCACAGCCACCAGCTTTGCCTAGAGTGGAGAAGACCTCGCATATCCCCTGCTCATCGGAGTTCACGGTTACATAGATATAGCCGCAGCCGGTAGTTACCCGTTCCGTTGCCCCGGTGGTTATTTTCGACCTCTTCCTGGGGGTGAGTCCAACGCCTTCAACCTTGTCCACCTGAATAGTGCTTAACGGTTGTGCCTCACGGCTTCTATCCCGGTAAACAGTTATCCCCTTTAGCCTCGGTTCACCCTTTAGCCCCAGTTCTTTTAGCTCCAGCCCTTTTAGCTCCAGTCCTTCTAGCCCCAGTTCTTTTAGCCCCAGTCCTTTTAGCTCCAGCTCGTAAGCCCTCATATAGACTTTAGCGACATCTTCCCTGGTCGCCTCCTGGGGGAAATTGACCGTTTTAGATACAGCATTATGTGTTAACCGCTGGAAAGCTGCCTGCATCCTGGCATGCCATTCCGGGCTTATTTCATGGGCGGTAACAAACAACCGTTTAATACTGTCAGGGATGCCTTCCAAAGTATGGAGTTGGGTACCAGAGGCTAGCTGCTGCATAAGCTCCTCGGAGTAGAAGCCCTCACGCTTAGCCACTTCCTCAAAATAGGGGGTTACCTCTACTAACTGGGCACCATCCAGAATATTGTGAACATAGCTCAGGGCAAAAAGGGGCTCAATGCCACTGGAGCAACCAGCTATCATGCTCAAGGTGCCGGTGGGAGCAATGGTAGTTCTGGTGGCATTTCTCACTTTGATGCCATCTGGGACATCATATACGCTCCCCTTGAAGGCGGGGAATACACCTCTTTCCTGTGCTAGTTCCTTAGAGGCTTCAGTCGCATAGCGCTGTATTGTAGCCATCACCTTCTCTGCCACTGCCAACGCCTCCTCTGAGTCATATGGGATGCCTAGCTGGATTAGCATATCGGCAAACCCCATTACCCCCAGCCCTATTTTTCTAGTCTTCTTGGTCATCTCCTCTATTTCGGGCAGTGGGAACTTATTGACATCAATGACGTTATCTAAAAACCTCACCGCAATTCTTACCGTCTCAGCTAGTTTGGAATAGTCAATCTTGGTAGTTCCGTTTGTCGTTCGCAGCATCTTGGCTAGATTGATAGAGCCTAGATTACATGATTCGTAGGGGAGTAACGGCTGCTCGCCGCAGGGGTTAGTGCTTTCAATTTTGCCCAAGTGTGGGGTGGGGTTATGCTCATTTATTCGGTCAATGAAGACGATGCCCGGGTCGCCTGTTTTCCAAGCCATATCAACTATCTTGTCAAACACCTCTTTGGCGTTGAGCTTATTCGCTACCTCTTTGGTGCGTGGATTTATTAGATTATAGTCAGTGCCAGCCTTAACTGCCTCCATAAATTCATTAGTTACGGCTACCGAGAGATTGAAGTTAGTAAAGGCGGTGGGGTCAGCCTTGGCGGTTATGAACTTCTCAATATCAGGGTGGTCAACATTAAGGATAGCCATATTCGCTCCACGGCGCATCCCTCCCTGTTTAATGACATCAGTGGCAGTATCAAAGGCTCGCATGAAGGAAACCGGACCACTGGCTACCCCTCCCGTAGAACCAACCCTGTCTTTCTCCGGTCGCAATCTGGAGAAGGAAAATCCAGTCCCACCACCACTTTTATGGATAAGGGCAGTATTCTTTACCGCATCAAATATAGACTCCATCGAATCCTCAACAGGAAGGACAAAACAAGCTGATAGCTGACCTAACTCCCTGCCGGCGTTCATCAGGGTGGGTGAGTTAGGCAGGAATTCCAGATTAGCCATCAACTGATAGAATTCCTCTTCCCTTGTTTTGACATCTGCCTGAGGGTCATAGATGAGCTCGGCAGAGGCAATGGCCTGTGCCACACGACGGAACATTTCCTCTGGTGTCTCAATAACTTGCCCCTGTTTATCTTTTCTTAGATACCTTCTCTCCAGAACACGAAGGGCATTTTCAGTAAGACTGATGCCGGGAGCAGGCTGGACCTTTGGCTTGACTGTGGTAACCGTCTCCATTTTTGGTTTAACCTCCTCTGCTTGTACCGGTTCTCCGGCATCTAAAAATTCCTTCACTAGAGCCAGGATTTCAGACTCGGTAGTTTGGTGTTTCTGTCGATGATGAGACTTGGGTATCAGTTCTTCCATCCCAGGCAGGGGCTGTGGTTGCCCCACGGTTTCCATCCCGGGTATGGACTGTGTCTGCTCTAGGCGCTCAATCACCTGCCGGGTAAGCTTCTCTATTTGCTGTCTATCAGATATGCCCATAGACTCGGCAGCGGTAAAGATAGTCCGGGCAATCTGGCTGCGATTGAGGAAACTTCTGCTGTCATCCCTTTTACCATAATTGATTGACACAGGGTCCTCCAGATTTAGTGTTTCTTTTACTTTACTTCATCTGTCAGGGAAAGCTAGAGAAATAACATATCTTGTTTCACCGTGACCAAAGCCTTTAGATTCCATAGTTAAACGCTTAACACCACTATCAACCTTAAAAAATTTCCAAGATTTTATAGGATTATCATATTCGTAGGCTCTATATAATGTAGAGGGGTGTCTAACAAGTGTATGCACTGGCATATAGTTAGATTTGCCTCTCGATTTTTTCCCTGGGCCTACACGCCAAGCTAGCCGAAGCGCTTTAGACTTAGTGCTTCGGTGTGGCTGCCACAGAAGGGCAATGCAAGGTTCCGTGCTAACTTCAGCAATCCGCCAGGCGGCGGCACGAATGGAAACTTTGAAGACATTAGCCAACCGTTCAATCGAGTGCACGGACACACCAAACCCTGACAAATATTCTCTGAAAACCAACTCTGGCATGAGGAGTTCTGTAGCGGCGACATCACATAGGCGTTCTCTAGCTTTTGCACGAGCTATTGCATGACCTTGTGGATTGAACGTCCGAAACTCAATATTCTCTGTATTGAGTTCTAGCTTCAGCTCGCTAAGTAAGGTGTGCCCAATCTCGTGAGCGCAAGAAAAGTTTTGTCTAGCCAGATTGTGGTTTTGATTCACCTTAATGACATAACCGTCTTGAAATCTGAGTAAGACAGCGCTCGTCTCGTCAAGGTCTGCCTTCACTATTTGTATATCTTTTAAGTGGGCATATTCCGCAGGTAAAAATGGCGGTTTATCGTGACCCCTGTCCTCAATAAGTCGGATTACAAGCTGCTTGGCGCGCTCAACAATAAGGCCAGTAGCTTGTTCCAAGTTTAAGGCTAGTGGTGATATTTCGCTAGTCGTGCTATCACCGAGTAAGTAGCTTGAATTCATTAGCACCCCCAGTCATCCGATAATCTACCCTGACTAGGAGTCAGTGGCGAGAAGAATGTCCTCAAGTCCTCATCTGTCATAGAGTCGACTGGATTGATAGAATCTCTTCCTGCTATACCTGCTGGTGAGCATAGTTTCCGATAGAGGTCTCTACGTTCAGCGTAGGTTGTGGGGTGAGTTGGTGTACATACCTGTTTGTGTAGCAAGCCTTTATAGTAAGCTGGTAGATTCCTATAGTTCTGTTGTGGAATTTCCCTCTTCTCCAGCCACGGTCTAACATGTCGCTTGAGCCTTTCCTCCTCATTTTGTGACATCCCCGTCATTTTCCACCTCCTAATATTGTCGTTCCTTTACGGTGCTTAGTTATATTCATTTCCGTCTTCTCTGACGCCCCTTAGCCATCGTCCCCAATTCCTCACTGGGGAGTAAGGGGAGCTGACTGGTGGAGGCAGGTGTTTCAGCTTCGCTGCTAACCAGGGTGTCTATCTCTTGTTTCAGTGCCGTGATGTCAGTAAACTCCCGGTAGACGCTGGCAAAACGGATATAGGCAATATAGTCCAGGCTCTTCAACCGTTCCATTACCATATCACCGATGACAGCACTGGGTATCTCTGCCTTACCCAGGTGGTAAAGTTCAGCTTCTATATCATCGGCAAGCTTATCAACAGTGCCGGTAGGCAGTGGTCGTTTTTCACATGCCTTGTGAATACCGGTTAGCAGTTTATTTCGGTTAAATTCCTCACGCCTCTCGTCTTTCTTAATCACGAACAGGCTAGCTGGTTGCAGTCGCTCATAGGTAGTGAAACGGGAGCCACACCTTAAGCATTGACGGCGTCGGCGTATGCCATCATTTACATCGCGAGAATCTACAACCTTAGAATCATGGTAACCACAATAGGGACAGTTCATAACAAAGCTCCACATTATATAGGGTAACAAAATTAGAATACCACAATATGTAGTGTTTGTCAAGCCTTACTGAGCTTATGTTGCCAGGAAACTCTTATGCTTTATAATTTCCTTACAATTCTATCTGGGACAAATTGTTATCGTGTAATTAGGGGCACTATGGTAGAATAACAGCTATGGAAGTATCATTAGCCTTATTAGCTGACTATGCAAATGTGACTAAGGAAGGCAAGTTGAATTTACTGGGGCTTTTTAGCGTGATAAACGCTCCTAGTCTTCCTTGGACTCATCCTCAAATGCAATTGGTATTGTCACTTGAGGCTAGTCCGGCAGAGTGGGATACATCAAAGAAGATTGAAATCAAACTATTGGATGCAGACGGGAATAATAAGCTTACTATTGGCTCCGACCTTAAAGTACCAAAGGGAGAAGCTGCACGAAATGTGTCAATTAATTCCATTATAACTATAAACAATTTGCGTTTTGATGCTGAGGGAGATTACGCTTTTCACATCCTCATAGGAGTAGAGGACAAAAAGACAATCCCACTAAGAGTAAATCATGTACCTAGATCTAATTGGGACTGAGATGGATGTCAGGAGTTGAGCATTTATTAGATAGGATGCGCCGCACTAAGGCGGGCTGGACTTTTGCAGACTTAGAACGTCTCTATGTAGGTCTAGGGTTTGAAATACGGGGAAGGGGAAACATCGTCTATATATTCACCCTAAGTTTCCTCAACTAAGAGCGACTGTAACACGGTCTTGCTCCTTGCCGAAGGGCTATATTGAATATGCGTTATGTCTTGCTGAGAAGCTTTTTGAAATGGAGGCTGAAAATGGAAAACAATCTTAATAAACACGTGGGTCTCCCTTACTCTACTGTAGTCGTTCCTGACGTGACGACGGACGGTGAGCTCTGCTATATGGCATATCATCCTGAGTTAGAAGGCTGCATGACTCACGGAGACACTCCGGAGGAGGCTCTTCGCAATCTTGCTGAAGCTAGAAGGCTCTATATTTCTGCG
>Ga0209979_1003600_pt1 | contig 13544 bp, 12 predicted proteins | sample AnhtaG_FD_183114 | JGI IMG/M metagenome (GOLD analysis project Ga0209979, IMG submission 183114) | Deep subsurface microbial communities from Anholt, Denmark to uncover new lineages of life (NeLLi) - Anholt_01485 metaG (SPAdes) (version 2) | ecosystem: Environmental > Aquatic > Marine > Oceanic...
GAGGTCGGGGCCACACCGCCGTCTCAGCGCCCTCACGGGCTGTGCGCCAGCCCAGACATCTTCATCGTGGAGTTTCGGGATCTCTCCCCGAAACTCACCGGGTGGCCCAACGGAACATGAGGACTGGCTCATCTGGCCAACGAAAAAGCGACGGCCAAAGGCCGTCGCTGCTATCGAACGATTATTCGATATTCGCCTGAGTAGGCACTCACACCTCCCAGACTGTGTCGTCGGTGTCTTCGTAGTCCAGGCTCTCGAAAATGCGCTTCACGAACGTCAGCAGCTCCATCGGATTAAAGGGCTTTGTGAGGTACGAGTCTACGCCCGACTGCCACCCCTTGAAGATGTCCGCGTCCTGGGCCTTCGCAGTGAGCATGATGACAGGTATTTCCTGCGTCTCCGGATCCGCCTTGAGGTGCTTCAGCACGGTGAAGCCGTCCATTCGGGGCATCATGACGTCCAGGATGATCATCTCCGGCTTCTCGGCCTTCACCTGCTCCAAGGCCTCTATCCCATCCATCGCCTGGACCACGTCGTAGCCCGCGCGCTGGAGGTTGACTTCGACCAATCGCACGATATGTGGTTCGTCGTCAACAACAAGTATCTTCTTGGCCATCTAATAAGCTCTCCTCCCGGAGGCAAGCCTACATCGATATCGGCGACCAGTGTTGCGTGTCCCCAGGCCGGATCTCGGCACCCGCCAAACGCCACATACGCCCGGAAGGACGCACAGGCCTGACCGACCGCCTGTGTTCCCGGTTCTGCATCCCGCACCCGGGCGAGTATAGCCGAAGCCCGGCGCGTATGTCAACCGCATGTCTCTATACCACGAGCTCGGCTATCTCGTCGAACTGCTTTTCGAGCGACGCGTACAGTGCGCGGTAGATCGTGTAGTACTTCGCATACACCTCGACGTTATCGGGCACGGGCTCGCACGTGTCAACCACGCGGATCGCCGCGTCGCAGGCCTCCTCCACGCTGCTCCATGCTCCGGTGCCCACGCCGGCGAGCAACGCCACCCCCAGAGCCGGGCCCTCTTCCATGTTGATTGTGCTGTGCGCGAGGCCAGTGACGTCCGCCTGGATCTGCCGCCACAGGGGGCTTCGGGCGCCGCCGCCGGACGCGCGTATCTGCCCTATCTCCACACCCATCTCCCGGATGATCTCGAAGGAGTCCCGAAGCCCAAAGGCCACGCCCTCCAGGACTGAACGTATGATGTGCTGCTTCGTGTGGCGCAGCGTCAGGCCAACGAAGACGCCCTTGGCGTTCGGGTCGGCGTATGGCGTCCGCTCGCCGGTGAGATACGGGAGGAAAACAAGCCCCTCGCTCCCTACGGGCGCCTGTGCCGCCTCGGCCGTCATGATCTCGTACGGATCCTTGTCGAGCGCATCGGCGATCTCCCGCTCCGGGCCGCAGAGCACATCTCGGACCCAGCGCAACGAGCCCCCAGCGGAGAGCATGACGCCCATGACGTGCCACTTGCCTGGGACGGCGTGGCAGAAGGTGTGCGTGCGGAGCTGCTCATCTACCGCCGGCGTCTCGAGATGAGCGAACACCACCCCGGATGTGCCTGTCGTTGACGACACGACGCCGGGGCGCACGATCCCGTTCCCCACGGCGCCCGCGGCCTGATCGCCGCCTCCGCCAACCACGGGGGTCCCTTCGGCGAGGCCCGTAGCCTCAGCGGCCTGCGCCGTGAGCTTCCCACTCACCTCGGGCGACTCGTAGACCGTCGGCAGCATCTCCTTGGATAGATCGATCTTTGCCAGCACCGCGTCCGACCACTGACGCTTCTCAACGTTGAGAAGCGACGTGCCCGACGCGTCGGACACCTCGGTGGCATACTCGCCCGTGAGCAAGAAGCGAACGTAGTCCTTGGGGAGCAGTATCTTGCGCACCTTGTCGTAGTTGGCCGGCTCGTTCTGGCGCAGCCAAATGATCTTCGGCGCCTGGAAGCCGGTGAGGACGGGGTTAGCCGTCTCCGCCACGAGCAGCTCCTCCCCCACCGCCTCGGTAATCCAGTCGCACTGCTCGCCTGTGCGCTGGTCGCACCACAGGATCGCCGGCCGGATCACCTCATTGCGCTCATCCAGGAACACCGAGCCGTGCATCTGGCCCGAGAGGCCCAGCCCCTGCACCTCGCTGGCCGAGACGCCCGACGCGGCCATGGCCTCGCGAATGCTCGCCGTCGTAGCAGCCCACCACTCGGCCGGATCCTGCTCCGCCCAATTGGGCTTGGGCGTCAAGAGCGTGTGGTCATGTGAGGCACTGGCCACGAGGGCGCCCTGCTCGTCGATGAGCAGCGCCTTGGAGCCGGTCGTGCCGACATCGACGCCGATGAGGTAGCCCATCGGTTCACTCCTCCAGCTTTTCGATTGTTACCTTGGTGCCGTGACCCGCGCCCTTGAACACCGTGGCATCGCCGTCGATCTTGCCGAAGACGTTCACCGGGCTGGCCGCACGGGGCTCGTCGCCGGAGCTGGCGGGCGTGCGCCCGTAGAAGATGCAGAAGCACTTGCCGTCGAGCCAGTACCCGAGCTCCCCCACCTCGACATCGGCCCGGGCGTCCGCTTCGCGCTCGGCGTCCACGGGGATGCCGAAATAGATCTCGTCCCCCCACGTGCTTGCGCTGCCCTCGATCGGCAGAGCGTCCCAGATGGCGTTCGCCGTCGGCGTGTCGAGCAGCGTCGCCTCTGCCGATGCGTCACCGGCCGTTATCTTGATTCTCCTGGCCATAGTCTGACTCTCCTCCGTGTGCCTTTATTGTAGCGCGGGCGCCCGTGGCCCGCCTGCCTTTGCCGTTGCTGACCACTAACCACTGACCACTGCCTTTAGGCAAACTGCCTCAAATGCTGCAGGCCCTTGATGAATCCCTCTTCGCGGCCCAGGGCCTTGTCCTCGTGCTCGATGCTCAGCACGCCGTTGAAGCCGTTCAGCCGCAGGCAGGCGATGTACTCGCCCCAGTCGATCTTGCCGTACCCCGGAATAACGTACCGCCACCAGCCGCGCACCTGGTTCCCGATCCACCGCAGCTTGTGCTCCAGCACCTCCGTGTCCTTGGCATGCGTGTGGAAGATGCGGTCGGCGAAGTGCTCCACGGCCAGGCGATAATCAATGCCCTGCCAGAGCAGGTGCGAGGGGTCGAAGTTCAGGCCGAAGTTCTCGTCCGGCACCAGCTCAAATAGGCGCTCGAACATCTCCAGGTTCTGAATGTTGGTGGCGAACCAGTTCTCCAGCGCGATCTTGATGCCCCGCTCGGCTGCATACTTGCACAGATCCGAGAATACGGCCGGGCAGTCCTGCTCGATCGTCTGCATCTTCTCCTTGCCCTGCACGGGATGTCCGGCAGTGGTGCAGACGATCTCGATGCCCATCTTCTGCGCGACGTCCACGAGCTTCTTCAGGTCCGCGAGCGTCTTGGCCCGCTTGTCGAGATCGGTCTCCGTCATATTGCGGTAGCTGGCGAGGCTGGAGATGACGAGGCCCTTGTCCTTGAGCATCGCCTGGATCCCCGCGATGTTATTGTCGGTGAGCTTGCCCGGGTCGCAATGCAGACTTCCCGGTCCCGAGGCGAGTTCGAGCGTGTCGAAGCCGACTTCGCTGGCCCAGTTCACCACGTGTTCAAGCGATTCCCGGCGGAAAGGCGCTGTGAGCAGGCCGACTTGCATGTAGTGTTCCCTCCGTTGACCGACGGCAAGGAGAAAGGTGAAAGGATGAAGGAGAAGAAGGCCGACGTCGGACGGGCTGCCTCGGTGCTGCTCCTCCCCCACCTCGTGCTTTACTGTGTTTCCTTGCCGTCGCTATATTGGCGAGCCGTCCGCCATGTCGAGCGGATCATCACAGGTCGATGGCCCGTGCTATCCGCTCGGCGGCGTTGGCGATGAGTGTCTTCGCCACGGTCGGCTTCATGGCCTCCTCAAGTGTCATGGGCCGATCGATGATGGGCATGATCAGCCCGACGCCGTGCTCGTACAGCCCCTCGGCGCCCTCGCCGATCGTGCCGCCGATGGCCACGACCGGCACGCCGAGGCGCTGCGCCAACTCGGCCACGCCCATCGGGGTCTTGCCGAAGGCGCTCTGGGCATCTATCTTACCCTCGCCGGTGATCACGAGGTCGGCGCGCTGCATCGTCTCCTCGAGCTTCACTGCGTCAATGACCAGCTCAATGCCCGGCTTCAGCTCCGCATTGCAGAAGGCCACCAGCCCGGCGCCGAGGCCCCCGGCCGCGCCCGCGCCAGGCATCTCCCCCACCTCTCTGCCCAGATCGCGCCGGATCAGCTCCGCGTAATGCGCCAGGTTTGCGTCGAGCTGCGCCACCATCGCCGGCGTGGCGCCCTTTTGTGGACCGTAGACGTGGGAAGCGCCCTCAGGCCCGCACAGCGGATTCGTGACGTCGCAGGCGACCTGCACGCGCGCTTCGGCGAGCAGCAGTGTCATCCCGGACACATCGATGCTGTCAAGCGCCGCGAGCGCTCCCCCGCCCAAGCCGATGTCGCGCCCGTCGGCATCCAGCAGCTTCGCCCCGAGCGCCTGGGCCATGCCGGCGCCGCCATCGTTCGTCGCACTGCCGCCGATGCCGACGATCAGCCGCCTGCGACCGCGCTCCAGCGCGGCCAGGATCAGCTCACCTGTCCCGTGCGTTGTCGTGAAAAGAGGGTTGCGCTTCTCTGGGGGGACCAGCGGCAGACCCGACGCTGCCGCCATCTCGATGACGCCCGACTCGCCATCCCCAAGCAGCCCGAAGCTCGCCTCCACCCTCTCCCCCATCGGCCCAGTGACTTCCTGCGTGACAAGTTTCCCACCAGTCGCATCCACCAGCGCCTGCACGGTCCCCTCTCCCCCATCAGCCATGGGCACTTTCACGATCTCGGCGCCAGGCAGCACGCGCCGAATGCCCGCCTCAACGGCGTCGCACACCTGCGAGGCTGATAGGCTGCCTTTGAAGGAATCAGGGGCGATGAGGATCTGCCGCATCGGTCGTCCTCAGGCGGGAAAGCCAAAGGTGGCCGGAGGCGCCGCCTCACACGGCCTCCCATCGATCACGTGCACCGTACTCGCCGCGGCGTCGTAGACGAACGCGCCAACGGAGCCCGTGTCGTCGCCATTCACCTCGCCGTGGGCGCAGAGGCTGAGCGCGCTCGGGCCGTTGTCGTGGTCGGCGGACATGTCGAGCATGGTCTGGGCGGTCACGTTCGGGGCGGCCTGGGCTACGAGCGTGACCGCTCGATTGTGGCGCGTGCGGGTGGAGATGTAACGGTGCCGGAAGTCCGGCTCAAGTGGCGGCGTGTGCGGGCGCATGAGGGCCGTGGTGAAATGATTGGCGCACGCGAGAATGCCCTCTTCAGCGCGCCTGATTCCGAAGTGGCGGTGGCCGTTCTCGAAGAGCGCCGCGTCGCCGTCAGCGTCCACCATGACCCAGTTGCACATCCCGGTGCGCGCGATGCCGCTCAGATACTCCAGTGCCTCGCTCGTGGTGGCACAGCGCCGCAGTACCAGCTTCGTGAGGATGTGGCTCTGCACACCGAGCCCTCGATCCGGCGTCCCGACCCAGGTGAGCACGATGCAGAGCCCCTTCTCGTTGACGCCATTGTCGCACCCGACCCACCCCTGAATGCCGTACGACAGGAAGCTGTAGCCCTCCGTCAATCGCGCCGTGTGCACCACGTGCTTATCGGCGCCCCACAGATACGCGTAGTCCTTGTTCTTCGCCATGATGGGCTGCCCGGTCGCCGTTATCTCGCCCAGCGCCAGCCGTGCCGTGCATTCCTCGGCGAGCGGGATGCCCCGAGTGCTCGGCACGTGCTTGCCCAGGGATGGCTGCTGCACGATGTAGTTCCAGTGGTTGTAGACAGATGCCGTCTCCATGGGCCAGCCGGCGCCCTCGGCGATGCCGCGCAGCTCCTCGTAGGCCTCGAGCGCGTGCTCGCGCAGGGCCTCCGTGAGCCGCTCGGCTTCGGCGATGGCGAATTCGCGGCTGAGCCCGTACTCGTCGGCGATCGTCTTCCACGCAGCCGCCTCCAACTCGTCCCGGCGCCCTCGGATGCTCTCTCCGAGTACGCGGCCTTGGTCGCGGACGGCGCCCTGGGACTCGACGGTTATCATGATTCTTCCCTCCAGGCCAGGTCGCGGGCTAGAAAGCCCGCGCTACGCGGGTCGGAAGGATTTGCTCCTAAGGCATGCGGCTCCCGGGTGCCTGTGCACACGGGAGCCGTAGTGATGCTCACTCAGTGACCGTCCGGCCCAGCCCCCATCACAGGGCCGCCCACGCCTCCAGGAAGGTGCGCTTGGCGTTCGCGATCACCAGCTCTGGCGTCTCGCCCTCGAGCGGCTTGACCTCAAAGGTGAACACCGGCTTCGCCGTCGGGACGTCGGCCTCGAAGTAGCCGGCGTATATAAGCGTCTCGATGTACGTCTTCAGCTCCTCGACGCCATTCTCGCCATCAGGATGCCCGAACCGAGGGTGCATGTCGCCATACGCCTCATGGCTCTCGTCGCGCATGACGCAGTTGCCCGCGTGGACGTGGATGAGGTGGTCCTTGACGGTCACCAGGCAGTCGTGAATGCTCTCCTCGAGCAGCGGGATGTGGCTGAGGTCAACGCAGAGCCCGAAGTTCGGCACCTTGTCGCGAACGCGATACGCGACGCGAACGGCCACCTCACTGGGGCCGACCAGACACTTCTTATCGTACTTGAAGTCGAACTGCTCCAGTGAAATCCAAATGGGTTCGTCGCCGCCCTTCTCCTGCCCGTACTCGCAGAGCTGCACCAGGGAGTCAACGAGCAGGTCAGTGGCCTCTTCGCGCTTCGCCTCGCCCGGATCGGGTCCACTGAGGCACGCCACCAGCGGCGACTCGAGCTCGGCAGCGAAGTCGATGCTTGCCTTCACCTCGTCGATGGCGGCTTTGCGTGCGTCGGCGTCCGAGGAGTTCAGGTCCAGCTTGTTGAGCAGCAGCCCTGGCTGCGCGCCAACGCCGAGCCTCAGCCCGCTCACGTCGCCCACTCGCTTCAGCCCCTCGATCACCTGCGGCTGCAGGCTGCGCCGAACTTCGAGCACGTTGAAGAACTCATCGGCGCCGATCTGCGCCGCCGTCTGAACTATCGGGCCCTCGTCCTTGATCAGCTCCGGCCACGCCATGAAGTGCACCAGCCCCAAGTCCATCATCGAACGCCAGTGTCGTTCCATAAGGCATGCGCCTCCTGAACGCGCTGTGAGAGTTGCTATGTCCCCGTCATGCGCCCTTATCTGGCCATCTCGGCCGCCACGGCCTCGGCCGCTTTGACCCACGCGTGGGCCGGGTCGTCGTTGGGCCGCATGATGCGGTTCGTGCCGGACAGAATCCATAGATAGTACAACTGATACCCGGGCGCGGCACCCACCGGGTGATAGCCCCTCGGTATGATCACCGTGTCGCCGTCCCCGACGGTATACGTCTCGTCCAAGTCGCCGTCGGCGCTGTAGATGCGCTGCGTGCCGAAGCCGCTCGGGGGATTGATGCGGAAGTGGTACAGCTCCTCCAGCTTCACCTCGTGCGGCAGGTTATCCTCATCGTGCTTGTGCGGCGGGTAGCTGGACCAGTTGCCCGGCGGGTTGTACGTCTCCCCAACGAGCAGCTTCTCCGCCGCGACACTGTCGCCGATGACATCGTGCACCTCCCGCCGCCAGTTCCACTGCCCCACCGACCGCGCGTAGACATCGGCCGGCGTCACGAGTTGTGGCTCGCCCTCTTTCGTGGCCGGCGTGGCCGCGATCGCCACCTCCGCGTCCGTTTCTGCGACGACCTCGACGGGCACGCCGGGAGGCACATACACCGCCGATGCCTTGCCGGCAAACACGTTGGGCCTCTGCCCGACGTGCTCGAAGGTCACACTGCCGCACTTCACCGTGCAGGTTCCGCCAAGCAGGACGATAGCTGTCTCGGCCTTCGAGAGTCGTGTTTCATGCGTCTCGCCGGCGCACAGTCGGGCGATGCAGAAACCTATCTCCTCGCCCTCCGCGAAATTGGCCATGCGAACGGCATTGCAGCCGTTCTGTAGGGCGTTTCTCACGAGCAGATTCAAAGCGCATTCCCTCCGAGGCACGACCAAGCGCTGCGCCACAAGCAGGGCGGATTATAACAGAAACGATGGGAAACAGCAAAAGGGGGACCGGCGTGACGGTCCGCTGCCTCACGGGCCTGGCCATCACTGCCTCGTGATAGCCGCGACCTCGTCGATCATAAGCACGTTCGCCGGCGTCCGCGCGCCGCCCGCAACGGCCGAAGCATCAAAGACCGCTATCATGCTCAACTGCTCGCCGTCCAGCACTCCGTTCTCGTCGGACGAGTCGTCGTTGAGCGTGAAGTCGTCCGGACTCAGCTCGATCGTCTCCCACTCTCCCCCGCCCGCGAGAGCGCGAGTCGCCGTGTAGCCGGACTTGTCCAGCCCCTCCGCCGGGTTCTCCTTCTCCTCGATCATGACTGCCAGCGTGATCGGCTGCTCGCTGGAGATGACGATCCGCACCCGCTCCAGGCCGGCCAGCTCCCCGAGCTGCACTGGCATGATCGCTCCCGCCAGGGGAAATGGCACGCCGGTGAGGTCGTACCTCAGGACCACCGCGCCGCCTCCGCCACCGTCGTACTGTACGCTCTCTGCCGTCGTGTTTCGCAGGGGAATGAGGAAGGTGCTGCTCGTGTCGAACGTCTGCAGCGTGATCTCCCTCCCGCCGCCCGCTACGTCCGTCACAACCCGCTGCCGCGCGACCGGCTTGGGCGAGATGCGGAAGTCGTCGAGCAAGATCGTCCTCAGCTCGGTCGTCATGCCGAGGAACATAGCTGCCTCCGGATTCTCCAACAGCATCGCCGCCAGGTCGATTATCATGCACGCGGCAATCTGGTCCGGATCCAGAGCATCGTTGTCGTCCGTGGTATCATCGCTCAGCATGAAGTCGGCCAGGGCCACCTCGATCTTCTTCCACTCGTCGGCCGGACAATAAGACGCGGTGATGTATCGCGCCCCGCCTGCCTCCTGAAGCCCCACGGCCAGCAGGCACGCCACGCTGCTCTTCACCCACATGCTGAACGACTGCCCCTGGGGCGCCGCACCGGCCTGCGCCACGAGACCCGGCATCTTCCCCTCCATGGGCTGGAACTCCCATTTCAATGCCCCCAGTCCCACTTTCACCTCGTCTTGCTCATGCGCGATGGTCACAAGTGCCGTGTCGTCCATGGCCGTCCAGCCCTCCACGGCCACCTCGAAACCGAACTCGACGGTCGCCTCCGCCGCCGGCGCCGTTGGCTGATCCTGCGCCAACACGCCAGCGGTCGCAACACCCAGCAGCACAAAGATGGGAACCAGACGCATCCGAACACGCTCCCTTTCGCCTTTGCTATAGGGGCGGGTCTCCCCGCGGACGGCCACGTCCGCACAGATGCACTGCCGCCTCAGCCCGCCTGCCTCTGTCTTTGGCCTTTTCGCTTGACCCTTTACTCTTCCTCCTGCCCCACTAGCTGCATCCCAAACGTAAACCCCAGGTCCACCTCAAACAGCCGTCCCCACGGCAGGGCGATGTGCGTCTCCTCCAACTCGCACGGCATCAGATATGCTGATCGCTGCCCGGCGCCGATGCGCACGCAGCGTCGGCCGAGGAAGTGGTTGAGGTAGAGCTCCTGCGCCGCATGGCTCAGATGGGCGCGCACGAATTGCTCGGCTTCCTCGTCTCCGTTCGCGAGATCGAAGGCGGAGCGCCGCATGCGATCGGCCATATACTCGGTGGCGCGTTCTCGCACGTCGGTCTGATACGCCCAGTCGTCCACGAAGCGCGATACCAGAAGCTCCACGTGCTGGCTCTCGCTGTCGATGAGGGAGTCGAGCAAGCCCAGATACCTCATTGTGTCGAAGCTGCGCAGACGCCCGGCGAGCTCGAAAGCGCCTTTGTCCTGCAGAGCGATCAGCCGCATAAGGCCGTGGGCCAACGCGGAGCCGATTGAGTTGCCCGCCGTGTTCCACGCCGCATAGGAGGTCAGTCGGCATATCTGCGCGCGCTCGAACAGCAGATCAATCAGAACGGGATCGGCCCCGTTGGCGAAGGCAACGTCGCATATCACCGTCGCTCGTTCAGCGTCGAGCTGAGCGGCAATGTCCCCAACGAAGCCCTCGAGCTCCACGCGCCGCTGCTGCTGCAGCTCCTCGCTATCGCGCAGCTCTTTTCTGGTGAAATCAACCGGCGCGTTGACAAAGCAGCGTATGTCTGCATCGTCTTCGGCAGCGACTTGCTCGGCTCCCACGGCGGCGATGTGCTGATTAACGCTCTGTTCCACGGGCCGGTCCTCGAAGGGCGCGATCCGCCCGGCATGCTCTGCTGACGAGAACACCACGGCGATCGTTGGCGCCCGCAGCATGTGCACCTGGGCGAATCGAGCCAGCAGCGTCATGCCGGCCTCGTCCGCTCCCGGGTACAGGGCAACCTTGTCCTGCACTCCGCGCTCTCGGATGAGGGCGTGCAGGCGCTCTTGCTCCCGCCGGTGGAGCCCGTGCTCCGAAGCGTCCTCCTGGGTCAACGCCAACCAGTCGATCGTACCGTCGGCTACCAATTCGACCGACAACGAGTTGATCTCATGATTCCGCTCCCGCGCGGCCAGGTACTCGCTCAGGATGTCCCTCGGCACATCCTGCTTCAGCCGATCCAACTCGCCCGCGTCTTCGCTGCGCCCGAAACGCTGCACCAGGTCAACCAACTCCGAATAGCGCCGGACACGCTCCCAATCGGCCCCGCTCCTGTCTGCCGAGGCCGAAATGGAGGAGCGCATTATCACGTTCGATGCAAAGATGGCTACGTTCGGATGCTCCGCCTTGATGTTCCGGAGCCCCTGGAGGCGTTGCCGCGCCACCTCCGGAGGCGTGCGCATGGTTCGGGAGGCCAGCAGCCCACCGTAGGCGAGCATGTCAAGGGAGATCACGGCACAATCCACCGCACCAACCACCTCGCGCAACCATGCGATTATCTCCTCGCAGTTGCCGGGAGTGTTGAAGCGACCCAGCCACGATCGCTGCGGCACGAGTGCCTCGTAGTCGATCAGCCGGGCGAGCGCGCGGGGGCTCTTCAGATTGCAGGGGCGATCGTCCAGAGGGACAAGAGCAACGCGGTGCCGTCGATGTCGTATCGCCACTTGGTACACCCTCCGTCATAGCGCGTCTATTGCGGCCCTGAACCGCCGGGTTGCCTCTTCGATTGAGCCGGCGTCTCTGCCGGTGACGACGGCGCCAATCAAGAGGGCGGCCGCGCCGCAGTTGGCAATGGCCGACACGTCCTTTGGCGTGACGGCACGCTGAGTAGGGACCATGACCGGCATCTGCGCCTCGGCGCAGAGCTGCCTGTACATGAGCACGTCCAGCGCACTGAGCGGCTGTCCGTAGCCATCGTGCCGGATAATGGACGCTTCGATGCCATCGGCTGCAAGTGGCGGACCGGCCGGCCCACTGCAGACGGCACTGGCCTGTCGCGTGTCATGCTCCGGGCCCAGAGCCACCAGAACGGCCATGTCCACTTCGTCCCGCATCAGGAGCATCCACGCCGGCATGTGGTGAGCATACGCATCGCAGAAATCGATCCCAATGCGGCTCAGGCCTCGCATGTCCTCCCGGCTCGCCATCTGCTCCGCCCCCGGCACAATGCCCACCGGTCTCCCGCCGGCGGCCTCGACGATGCTCTCCAGCGCTGTCCGCTCGGCCGCCAATGGGCCGAAGCTGGTGCCGCTGGCGGCGTGCGACACATTGATGTGCACCTTGAGGCTGTCAGCTCCGCCGGCGATCGCCGCCCGCGCGAGTTCGGCATCGTTGCGCGGCAGGCTCACGAACAAGCCGAGCTTCTGCTCCTGGAGCAGGCTCAAAAAGCCGGCGCGAGACATAGCGCGTTCCTCCTCCGGCGCAGTCGCGTAGGCGCGACCCGCCGGGTCGCCCCTACGAGGGCGGGCTGCCAGCGTCTCCCAGACTCAACAGCCGGAGCGGAAAATGGATGCGAATGTGCGTTACCTTCCCGAGGGCGGTGCGTGCCCCCGCCGGCAGCGCCGCCCGCGGATCGAGGCTATAGGCCGGCATTCGCTCCCACGGGCCGCCATTGAGCCGCACATCAACGCGCACGCGACCCAGGTAGCGATCAAGCCAGTCGCCGGCTGTCAGGTCTTTCGAGGAGAAGTATGGCCCGAGGAACGATGAGAAGAACGGGGGCACGCCCTCCCACGAGGGATCGAGTGCATTGAGCGGGCCTATTACCATCCACTGCGTCTCCGTCCGCACGTAATGCGTCTCCGGACTTCCCGCATGGCCTTTGGGCACTATCTGAAAGCCTCCGACCTCCCCGTACGGCGACGTAGATATATCGATGACGCCGCAATGGTTGGCACGTATCCTGCCCACGGCCGCGTAGGCCGTGCCGGGAAAGCGGCCCACGCCCAGCACAGGGCGCAGCACCGCGCCGACGGCCCGCCGCTGCCCATCGAGGTATTCCAGATACACAATGCCCCCGAACTTGTTCTCGAAGACGGCAGACAGAGGCGGTCGGATCGGGCGCTCTACCACTATGACGAACACGTCCCCAACGTCGGGGATGTGGTCACGCGGCAAGGGCGTGAGCTGGCCGTCTGTCTCGAGATAGACGGGATTGCCTACCACGGGCGCCAAGCTGCCGAAGATGCCGGTTCCGGCAGCTATGTCGGTATCAATGCCGACTGAGGTGGTGGTCTGCCCTCCGACAGGCGACTCTGACGGTATGCGGGGCAGGATGCTGAACACGACTCCGCGGTCCTTCGCCGTGTTGTGCCGGACCTTGATGTGAACGGCGTTCACCGCAGTGGCTGCCACGGAGCCATCAGCGGCCCACTTGCTTGCCGTGTAGCCCATCTCGTTCACGGCAGTGGCCGGGTGGGCAACCGTGCCGACCCGTTCCCACGCCGCGCCCTGGTCCGAGCTGACGGCAATGGCGCCCCCGGGCCGATTCTCGAGGCGAATGCGCCACTGCTCCACTTTGGCCGCACTCGCCTCGAGCGCTATCTCCGGCGACGCACCTCGAGCGAAGTCATCGCTCACAGCCGCCGTGTAGCGCCCGAACAGACAAGACGACGCGAGTAACAGGATCCCGGCCATGAGCCGGTGCGACGCTGATTGCGCCATCGGATGCCTCAGGCGCCGAATTTCTCCTGGATCGCCAGCAAGTTGGTGGTCATGTTGACGATATCGCGTCCACGGATGCGTCCGACAGAGCCGGCCGCGCACGCGCGTTCGCCGTACTCAGTGACGTTGTCGGCCGCCACCCCCCGGCCGCAGAACATGATGGGCACGGCATCGCCCGAGTGATCGCCCACGCTGATTGGGGTGGCATGGTCGGCGGACACGACCAGGACGGAGCGGTTGAAGTCCAGCTCGTCCAGCAGCAGCCCGGCGAGCACGTCTACCTTCTCGATGGCTTCGATTTTCTTGTCTGCATCCCGATCATGCCCGCCGACGTCGGGGCATTTCACGTTGCCGAGGATGAAATTGTGCCGCTGAGTCGCCTCGATCATGGCGCGCCCCAT
>Ga0209979_1003601_pt1 | contig 13543 bp, 8 predicted proteins | sample AnhtaG_FD_183114 | JGI IMG/M metagenome (GOLD analysis project Ga0209979, IMG submission 183114) | Deep subsurface microbial communities from Anholt, Denmark to uncover new lineages of life (NeLLi) - Anholt_01485 metaG (SPAdes) (version 2) | ecosystem: Environmental > Aquatic > Marine > Oceanic >...
TTCCAAGCTCTGTTGTCGGGTATACTTTTGCTGAAGTGGGGTATTCTTCGGCCATGTTTTGCCTCCAATGGTCTTTGTGTGGAAACGCTCACGCCTGATTGTCTGGCCTTTCTGCGCCGATAACAAGTAGTATATCAGGAAAGCCGTCCCAAAGCAAAGGCCAAATCCACATTACTGCTGGTGATAGTCTGGTTCTTGGCTTAACGGTGTTATTCGGGCGATTTTTGCTGGCCTTGTGGTGTGGGGCGGCTATAATCTCGTCAAGTGTGAACCGGGTTTGGACTCTGCGAGCTCTTAGTCACGCGATACGAGATTGGTATGCGAAGTAAGGGACTACTTATTCTGGGTTTCTTAGCTCTGCTGGCTGAACCGGCTTTGCCCGGTGTCCGGGGCCGAATGGATCTGGTTTTTCCTGAAGGACGCCAGGCGGCGGATGTCCAGCGGGGCGGTCAGGGTAGGCTTGGCCAGGCCCTGCACTTGGCCGGGCGAGAGCTCACAATCTATCAGCTAAGGACCGGCCGCGCTCCTGTCCATGTTCTGGTGTTCCGGGACGGATTTTCGATGTCGATAGGAGCTGGTCTATTTACCAGCGATACCGCGGTGCTGTGGTTGGAGGCTATAAAAACCGAATCCGGTAACAGTGGTCGCCTTGATTATGAAGGTCGCATGTATCTGCGGGGCAATGTGTCGGTCAAGAAAGCCGAAACCACGGAAACCGCCAATTTGCGCCAGACAGCTATTGAGGATGGTCAGGCGACGGTGGTTCGATTCGGTGTTAGCGGTGAAGTCTTCGTCACGGCGGTTAAGAAGGAGGTTGCCGACCCTCGTGGGTTCGAGCTTTACACAAAGGCTCTTGCGGCGGTTACGACTGTCGAGCCGGAGTTCCGGTTGGAGGCAGAGTTACCTGTGGCTGAGCCGCCGGAGGAAAAAGTGAAGCAGGAAAAACCGGCTAAAGAAGTAGCTCCTGCAAAGGCGTCCAGACCGGTTGCCGAGCCGGAGAAGAAAAAGCCTCGCTTCGGCTATCCAATTATAGGCCCTGCAGACGAAGTCCCACTAAAATTCGAGCTGGACAGGGACGCGGAGATTGTGACGCTGATCGGCAGAGTCTATATGTCGTGGCAGGAACTTGATGAGGAAACCGGTCGGCTACTGCTGGTGGAATTACAGGCTGATAACGCGGTTATATTCTACTCTGAGGAAGCGTTAAAGGCCTACCAAGAGTCCCGGCAAGCAGTAGGTATTGAAGATATTTTAGACAGCGGCGCCATAAGAGCAATATATATGTCCGGCGAGGTCGTCATGACACAAGGCCGGCGGACAACGCGGGTCGAGGAAATATACTACGATTTCCAACGAAAAAAGGCGCTGGCGACAAATGTCGTGATGAGAAACTTCGATGTATCCCGTGGGATTCCGATCTATGTCAGGGCACCGAAACTCAGACAGCTCGCGGCGAATCAATTTGCGTTTGATAATATCACTTTGACAACCAGCGAATTCTATGTGCCCCAGATTTCACTCAACGCTTCGAATGTAATTATCACGGATACGACCCCTATTGACGAACAAGGCGACAGGATTTCCGATAGTAGTTATGACGTGCAGATGCGTGATGTGCGTTTTAAGATGTATGATAGGACGATTTTCTATTGGCCTTCCGTGCGCAGTAATCTGCAGCGGCCTGATATTCCACTCAAAGGCGTGCATGCCGGTCATGACAGAACCTGGGGCACATCGCTTGAGACGCGATGGCATCTGGCCCGGCTGTTAGGATTGCGGGAGCCAGAGGGGACAGAGAGCACCGTCTCATTGGACTATTATGACAAGCGCGGCCTTGGCAGTGGTGTAGAAATTAACTACGAACGGGAGAATTACTTCGGCAGGATGATAGGCTATATTATCGACGACCACGGTGAAGACAGACTTGGCAGGCACGACAGCCGAAGAGACCTCGAGCCGCCGCGTGAGCTTCGTGGCCGGGTCCGCTGGCAGCACAGGCAGTTCCTGCCTTACAACTGGCAGTTTACGACCGAGGCCAGTTACGCATCTGATCCGAATTTCATAGAACAGTATTATCGCAACGAATTCAACACAGACAAAGAGCAGGAAACGATTGTTCATTTGAAGCGACTGGAAGACAACTGGGCGCTGGCTCTGCTGGGTAAATGGCGGCTGAACGATTTTGTCGATAAGGTGGAAGAATTGCCCAGCGCGGAGTTTCACTGGACGGGTCAGTCGTTTCTTGACGATAGATTTACGTTCTACAGCGATAGTCAGCTCAGCCGATTCCGTCAGCGCTTGGCTGAGGACGACATGATGTCAGAAGATTTTTTTACATTTGCATCGACAAGAAACGAGGTCGATATGCCGCTCAGGCTTGGCAAGTCAAAGATGGTGCCTTTTGTGGCGGGGACATTGGGATACGAGGATGGTGTTGGCTTTGAGACGGATATCGACGGCACGACAGTTGACGAGAAAGACGGGGTTTGGCTCGGTGAAGCTGGTGTGCGCGCATCAGCGCAACCATATTGGAAGGTCTTTCCCGATGCTCAATCGCGTTTTTGGGATTTGAACCAGTTACGGCATGTCATCAAGCCGCACGTGACAGCCGTCGGCTATGCTCAGAGCGACTCAGTTGTGGAGCAGCGTGATACATTGAACATGGGTATTTCTCAGCGGTTGCAGACCAAGCGAGGCCCCGAGGGTAAGCAACGGACCATTGACTGGATGCGGCTGGATATGGACGTTACATGGGTGAATGATTCGGGCGATACCGCCGGTGGGCCAGACCGGTTCATCTGGAACAAACCGTATATCCCGCTCGTAAATAGATACAGCATGATGGCGCCGCCCAAGGATAGACGCAGCAGCGATGTATTTGGGCCGAGGCGCAATTACTTCAGCACCGACTATATCTGGCGTCTGAGTGATACGACCGCGGTACTGTCCGACATGAATTTTGATATGCAAAGTGGAGTGGTGCAGCAATTTAATATTGGTTTTTCGCACCTGCGCTGGCCCAATTTAGGTTATTATATAGGCAGTAGATATTTGAGGCGTGTCGATAACGGTTTCGGTGAAAAGGGCTCAAATGCGTTTACGTTTGCAGCAACCTATGTGCTTGACCCGCGATACACGTTAGTGTTTTCGCAGCAGTTTGATTTCGACTACGGTGCGAATATACGCAGCGATGTAACGCTTATCAGACGATATCACAGAATATGCTTCGGTCTTACGTACAGCGCGGATGAGTCGCTGGACCAACATTCAGTAGTATTTAGTCTGTGGCCCGCGGGTGTGCCGGAGCTCGTGATCGGGCCGAGAAGATATATGGAGCTGGGTGGCAGTTATGATTGATAATTTATTATTTATTATTGACTATTGAAAACGAACGGAAGAACGAGAGCCAAGAAAGTCAGGACAGCAGTCAGCGAACACAGTAAATAGGAAATAATAAATCGTACTTGTTGCGGAGAACAAAAGCCGCCAATGTCACCCCTGCGAAAGCAGGGGTCCAGGGCCAAAAAACTGGATTCCCGCTTTCGCGGGAATGACAAATCCTGTTTTCGCAACAAGAACCAAGTAGTAAAGAGTCTATTGGTAAAGGAGAGCACTATGCCATTGGTGAATACCAAAAAGATGTTCGAGATGGCTTATAAAAATGGCTATGCGGTCGGTGCGTTCAATGTGAACAATATGGAAATCACGCAGGGTATTATAGATGGTGTGGCCGAGGAGAAGGCCCCGCTTATCCTGCAGGTCTCCAGAGGTGGACGCAAATATGCGAAGATCCGCTATTTGAGAGCGATCATTGATGTGGTGGTTGAGGAGAATCCGGACATTCCGATCGCCATAAACCTGGACCATGGGGATAATTTTGAGACGTGCAAACAGTTCGTAGACGCCGGCTTTACGTCGGTGATGATAGATGCTTCGAAGCTGCCGCTTGAAGAAAACATTGCAGAGACAAAGAAGGTAGTCGAATACGCGCATGCCAGGGATGTAGTGGTCGAAGCAGAACTAGGCCAGTTGGGCGGAATCGAAGAGGACGTTGTTGGAGTAAAGGACGTGCGCAAACACTTGGCTGACCCGAACCAGGCCGCGGAGTTTATTGAAAAGAGCGGCTGCGATTCGCTGGCGGTAGCTTGTGGGACGAGCCATGGCGCTTACAAGTTCAAAACCGAACCGAAGCTCGCTTTTGACGTGATACAGGAGATAGCAGACAGACTGCCTGGATTTCCGCTGGTTATGCACGGCTCAAGCAGTGTGTTGAGGGAGTTCGTCGATCTTATTAACAAGTACGGCGGCGACATGCCCAACGCAATGGGCGTTCCGGAAGAGGCCGTCAGCAAAGCTGCAAAGATGGCAATCTGCAAGGTTAACATTGATACGGATTTACGGCTGGCGCTGACGGCAAAAATCAGGCAAGTTTTTGCAGAAGTTCCGCGTGAGTTCGACCCGCGCAAATACCTCGGTCCGGGCAGAGAAGCTATCAAGGAAATGGTGAAGCACAAATTGCATGTTCTTGGCTGTGCCGGCAAGGCGGCTGAGTGCATGTGAGCAGGCGCACCCCGCTGGAAGTCGGCTTCAGCAGGTTGGATAGTAGACAGCATGCTTGGCGCGGGAAAAAGTGATGGTTGAGAGTTGAGACTTTTGCCCGGCTGCGTTGAGCTTTGACTCATACCTGATCGGTGTAGGGTATGATGTTTTGTTAAGTTTTTCGTTTTAGGCTTTTAACTTTTTAAGGAGCGGTGCTTTGTCGTCACAAAAATCAAGCAACTCATTATTCGAAACTGAAAATAAGGCCCCTAAGTCGCAAGTTACAGGTCCATCAGCGTGGCATCGTCGGACGAAGTTCGCAGGAGCGGCTTTGCTCTTGGCGTTTTTGTGTTCTTGTGTTCTTATGCTGTCCTGTTGGTCCGCTGGTTACGGCTTTTTTCCTAAACGTGCGCCTGTCGAAGTTGCCAAGTCTGAATCAACAGAACCCAACGTTGCTGACGTATCAGAGTCTTCGTCAGCGTCTGCCAGCGTTGTTGAAGTAGCCAGCGAGCTAATCTGCCAGGGCGATTTCGACGCCGCCGGTGAGCTGATCGAGCACGAATTAGACGTGAGCCCAGGCTCAACTGCACAGCACCAGCTCAACCAGTTAGCGCAGATTGTCCAGCAATACAAGGATCTAAGCGAGCAGCGCCAGTCAGCTCGTGAGGCTGCATATCAGGAACAATTGGATGAGCTGGACAAACTTCGAACCGCAGCGCACAAAGAAGACACAAACGATGTAAACGATATAAGCGGCATAAGTGATGCCAACGATGTAAATGATATCTCTGCAGCGCTTTCTGTTATTGCCAATGCCAGTGCGCTTGCAGACGACCAACAGAGAAGTGAGCTTCTTGGTAGACCATTCGTGAAGCAGACCTTCCAAAGGGCGATAGACAAGGCTGCCGAGTTTGAGTTAGAGGGCAAATGGCTCGATGCATACACGAATTGCTACTATTGGCTGCTGGCAAGTGATCCGGACAATAAGGCGTATTTAGATTACGCCGAACAGCTTATAGATAAGGCGGGCATTGTAGCCTCTTTTCAAGACAGCCCCTGTGAGACACAGGAGGAGCGTTATGAAGGAGTCAAGAAGGAGATGTTTCTTCAGGCAATTAAGGCGTTGAATTACCGTTACGTCAGCGTTATGGATTACGGCCAGATGGCGAGCGAAGCCGTCAGGCGTTGTGAATTGTTGGCGGAAGTAATGGCAGTATCATTTTCGGAAAATTCACAAAGCGATGATTCCAAAAGTTCCTTTTCGCCGCCTGACACCAACCAACTTGCGGCGTGGAGGGTAATTCTGGCAGCGCTTTCGGATGAAATTAGCCAGTCACTGATAGGGTTCAGTAAAGATAAGTTTGTAGAAATTTTTGGAAAGGTGCTGGCACTGAACACAACAACTGTGAAATTGTCTGAGCAAGTACTGATTGCGCATTTCGCAGAAGCGGCGCTGTCTGCACTTGATCCATATACGGTTATGGTTTGGCCCAGGCAAGTGCAGGATTTCGAGAAGATGATGACCAATGAGTTTACGGGTATCGGGATAGAAATTGGCAAGCCGAAGGGATTGTTGACAGTCGCAAGCTTATTGCCTGATACGCCGGCGTACAGAGCCGGTCTTGATGCAGAGGATGTAATAGAGGCCGTGGATGGCGTTGAGACAAAGGATATGAGCCTTATGTGTGCGGTTCGAAAGATCACCGGTCCCAAAGGCACGAAAGTGACATTGACGATAAGGCGACCCGGCGAAGACGAAACCAGAGATATTACCATAACCAGAGACAGAATAACTGTCCCCACAATTCGCGGCTGGCAGAGGACCGAAAATGCTGGTTGGCTGTATATGATTGACCAGCAAAATAAAATCGGTTACGTCCGCATCACGAGCTTTTCGGGCCAGACCGTTTCAGGCCTTGAAAAGGCGCTCAGCACACTCGAGAAGGAAGGATTGAAGGGATTGATTTTGGATTTGCGATTCAACACGGGCGGGCTTTTTGAGAGTGCTGTTGGCGTAAGCGACAAATTCCTCAAAGAGGGATGGATTGTCACAACTGAGGCTGGGATTGGCAGGATAGGGGATGGCAAGGCAGCAAATGAGAAGGGAACGCATCCAAATTATCCGCTTGTTGTACTGATAAATTCCAGCTCGGCCAGCGGCTCGGAGATAGTGGCAGGGGCGTTGGCAGATAAGGAGCATAACCGTGCAGTCTTGGTAGGTCAGAGGACTCACGGTAAAGGTCTTGTGCAGGGAATAATACATTTCCGCTCTGGCGGACAGCTCAAATATACGATGGCATATTACCATTTGCCTTCTGGCCAAAGAGTCAAGAGCCGGGATGCAGCGAAAAAAGCCGGCACAAAGGATTGGGGGGTTGCCCCAGATGTGGAAATCAAATTAACAATTGAGGAGCTCAAGAACATGCTGAATGTTCAGAGGGATAACAGCATACTGGTTCAGGCAAACCGCGACGAGAGCAAAGAATCGCTGAAAAGACATACGGCCGAAGATACCCTGGCGGCGGATCCACAGTTGCGAGTTGGTGTTCTGCTTATTAAAACCAAGCTCATGGAGGCTGGCGTTCCGGTTTCAAACGTAAATTGACTTTTGACTTTTGAGATGTGTGACCTTGGCGGAATTCAAGATATTGACCCCATCAGAAAGTTCACAATAGGTTCTGTGAAGGGATTTACAAGAATATGGCGCAAGAAGGGAAGATTTCTAACGGGGTAGATAGATTCGAGCAACAGAGGCACCAGAAGCTGTCCCGCATCAAGGAATTGGGTATTGACCCCTATGGCGGCAGGTATGAGGGGGCTGAGCCAGCCGAAGACATCAAGTGCAGATTTAAGCAGGGCGATGAAACTCAACAAGCCAAGTGCGCAGGCAGAATTGTGCTGCTCAGAGACATTGGGAAGCTGATTTTCATCACGCTGCGCGACAGGAGCGGGACTATCCAGGTTGGCTTGAGCAAAAAACTGCTTGGCAGCGACGCTTCGGGCTGGCCACTTGCCAAGCTGCTTGAGCTTGGTGACGTAATCGGTGCCTCAGGTCAATTGGGCAAGACTAAAACGGGCGAGATTACAATATGGGCCGATAGCCTTTCGCTTCTGAGCAAGTGTCTTCGCCAGCCGCCGGAGAAGTTTCACGGCCTGGCAGATATTGACCTGCGGTATCGGCACAGGTTCGTTGACCTATGGGCCAATCCTGAGGTGATGGAGCGGTTCAAGAAGCGCAGCGCCATCATTGCTACTATTCGCAAGTTTCTGCAGGACCGCAGTTTTCTGGAAGTTGAGACGCCGATGATGCAGCAGCGAGCCGGCGGGGCTGCAGCCAAGCCCTTCGTGACGCATCACAACAGCCTGGATATGGATTTGTTTTTGCGGATTGCGCCGGAGCTGTTTCTAAAGAGACTGCTGGTAGGCGGAATGGAAAAGGTCTTCGAGATAAACCGAAACTTCCGGAACGAGGGGCTCAGCCGACAACACAACCCGGAATTCACAATGCTGGAATTGTATCAGGCTTACGGCGATTACAATGTGATGATGGATTTGACTGAGGAGCTTATTTCTCAACTTGTAGAGAAATATTGCGGGGGCAGTCAGGTACAGTTTGGGGATATGAAAGTCGATTTTGGCCAACCGTGGCCGCGGGTGCAGTATGCGGAGCTGCTAAAGACACATAGCGGTTGTGACATTGACGACATCAAGGCTGTCAGAAAAAAGGCCGCCGAGCTTGAGTTAGATGAAGCCCAGATGGATGATGTGGTCGTTATTGATGAGCTGTTCGGTGCTACCGTTGAGGAGAAGCTGGTGTCGCCGACCTTTGTGATTGATTATCCGGCGGCACTGTGTCCGCTAACCAGACGTAAGAAAAAGGATCCCAAATATGCCGAGCGATTCGAGCTGTATATCGCCCAGATGGAGTTGGCCAATGCTTATACTGAGTTGAACGATCCTGCTATACAATACGAGAATTTTCTTATTCAGCTTCGCGGCCAGGAAGAGTCGATGGCAAAAATGGACGATGATTTTATAACGGCTCTAAAATACGGTATGCCGCCGGCAGGAGGGCTGGGGATTGGAATCGACAGATTGGTAATGGTCTTGACCGGGGCGTTGAATATTCGCGACGTCATACTGTTTCCACTTCTGAAGCCTATAAAAGATTAAGACCGAACCCCACGTAAAACGTGGGGCTAAATATGGACAACCAGAAAAACTGACGCTGATGCAATGTTGAAATTATTTCTCTGGCTTAGATACCTGCGCAAGAAAAAGATTGTGTTTCTGAGCATTGCTGCGGTTGCCCTGTCTACAGCGTTACTGATAGTTGTTGCCAGCCTGTTCACCGGCTTTATCAATGCACTCGAGCAAAGTGCGGTTGAGGTGATAGGCGATGTCAGTCTGGCCGCGCCGATTAGATTTGCAAAGTACCCGCTGTTAATTGAGCGTCTGGAACAAACAAGCGCAGTCAGGGCGGCAACGGCGACGCTATCAGCCCAAGGCTTACTACATTTGGGCAGAGGCCGGGTGCGTGCAGTAAAAGTCTGGGGGATTGAGCCGGGACGTCGGGCAAAGGTGACAGGTTTTAAACAGTTCTTGCGCAAACAGGGGGAATCCGATGAGGAGCCAACTTTTGAAGTCCCCGGCTTTGTGGACAGGGTCGGCGGGTTTGTTGGAATCGGTGTGGTAGCCGAGCCTAATGAGAAGACGGATGAATATGATGAACGCGTCATCGAAGAGATACTCGGCGAGCGGGTAGTCCTTACTACAGGGACAGTGATAGAAGCGCAAGATTCAACCGTGAGCGGGGCAGACGGCCGCGACCCGCAATTTAAGAGAAGAGTTCTAAGATTTACGATCATGGATATTGTCGAAACTGGCGTCTATGACCTCGACAAAAGATTTGTGTATCTGCCCATAGAAGCATTGCAGAAAACTCTGCACCCAAACGAGGATGGCAAGTTCGCCAACGAAATTCAGATCAGACTTGCGGATGACGTGCCAACAGATGTTGCACTGGCGGAGATTTGGGGGGTGTGGCAGACATTTGCTGCCCAAGAGCTTGCCTGGGCTCAATACCTGATAAGTCAGACTACTATCCGCACGGCCAAAGAGCTGCAAAGGCGGTATATCGCTGAATTGAGAAAGCAAATGGGAGTTTTGTTAGTGATATTCGGCGTTGTGAGTTTTAGTGTTATTGTGTTGATATTCTGCATATTCTATATGATTGTAAGATTGAAACAGAGAGACATCGCAATAATAAAAAGTTGTGGTGCGGCGAGCACTTCGGTAGCTTGGATCTTTGTTGGATTCGGTGCGTGTATTGGCCTTGTCGGTTCAGGGATCGGAGCTGTTCTTGGATACGCTATTACAGAGAACATCAATGCTATCGAGTACCGGATAAGCGTAATCTTTGGGTTGAAGCTGTGGAAAAGCAGCGTGTATATGTTCAGCAGAATACCTAATGAGGTTGACTGGGTCTGGGCCTTGCGTATCGTACTTTTCGCAATCATAGCTGCAGCTATCGGAACGCTGATACCTGCGATTGTCGCGGCAAGAACAAGGCCGGTGGAAATTTTGCGATATGAATAACGAATATCGAGTAATTAGGACTTGTTGCGGAAACAACGTTTGTCATTCCTGCGAAAGCAGGAATCCAGCTTTTTCGGTGTGGACCCCTGCTTTCGCAGGGGTGACATGGCCAGTTTCGGCTTTCCGCAACAGATACTAATCAACTTCGAAATTCAGTATTCTAAATTCGATATTCAAGATTCTTGGCACCTAAGTTATGTACAAGATTATTCTTGCAACCAGGTATTTGGTGAAACGCCGCATAACGTATTTTGCGGTGTTAGCGGTCGCGCTTTGTGTCTTTATCGTTGTTGTGGTGATGACGGTTATGACGGGTCTGGTGACCGGCTTCACGCAGAAGAATCATAGTTTTGTAGGCGACTGTATTGTTGGCACTGAATCGCTGGTGGGCTTTGCGTACTATGAAGATTTTGCAGACACACTGAAACAGCAGGATTTCGTTGAAGCGATCTCGCCTGTAATAAAGAGCTACGTACTGGTGACCCCGGTCGGCTTAGAGGATAACTACGGTTTGGAAATGATGGGCATTGACCCAGCCTTGCACAGTATGGCTACCGGTTTTGACCAGACCTTGCATCACTGCGAAAATAAAGTTACAGGCGCATTTGCTCCGGCCTACGACCCTAACCTATTGGGTTTCGTGATAGGGATTGACCGGTGGCTGGAACGTGATCCGAAAGGCAGATACCTGCATGGTTCCAGTCCCATCAAGGCAGCTCTTGCGATAAGCGGTTTTCCACTGACTGCAAGAGGTGCTTTGGCTAGAGCAGGCGTTGGGTCGGCCAATACGAAAACCTTCTATTTTAGTGACACCTCCCAAAGTGGCTTAGCCAAAGTAGACAGCTCGATGATTTACTTGCCGTTTGACCAGGCGCAGTTGCTTTGTATGGCTGGGGCTCTCGAAAGAGCCAACGCCATCCATGTCAAGTTCAAGCCCAACGTCAAACTGCGAGCCGGGTGTGATGAAGTCGCCTCGCTCTGGCAGAGATTTAAGGAAGAAAAGGCCGGCCAAAGCCAGGCAGGATTGTTGGAGAACGTGACAGTGCAAAGCTGGAAAGACTATAGACGTGCATTTATAGCGCCAATGGAGAAGGAACAGGTGATGTTGACAATGATGTTTGCTCTTGTGGGAATTACAACTGTTTTTATCGTCTTTGTCGTCTTTTATATGCTCATAAGCCATAAGAGCAAAGATATAGGCATCTTAAAAAGCATAGGCGTCTCGAACGCGAACATTATGACGCTATTCTTGGGCTTTGCCTTTTTAGTAGGTCTTTTAGGCTCTTGCTTCGGCACCTTTGCCGGCTGGTTGTTTTTGCTGAAAATAAATGGGATAGAAGACTGGCTTTTTAAGCATTTTGAGTTTCAGTTGTGGGATAGGACAATTTACGCTATAGGTGAAATTCCAAACCAGGTCGAATTGAAGGTCTTAGTGGTGATTGTCCTTTCAGCGATTGTTGCCTGTCTGGCAGGTGCGCTGGTACCGACGTGGCTGGCAGCGAGGCTGAAGCCGGTGGAGACTTTGCAGGTGAGCCAATTATGAGTGGGCACAATTTTATGTTAAAAACCGAAGCGGTGTATAAATCTTATCGGATGGGCGCGACGAAGGTCAACGTGCTCAAGGGCGTTGATCTGGCTATAGGAAAAGGTGAATTTGTGGCGATAGTCGGGGCCTCGGGTAGTGGTAAAAGTACGCTGCTGCATATATTAGGCGGGCTGGATAAGCCCAATAAGGGCATTGTTAAGTTTGATGGGCGGGATTTGAATCGGTTCAGTGCCGGCGAATTGAATAGATACCGCAACAAAATGGTGGGATTCGTTTTTCAGTTCTATCATTTATTGGACGAATTAAGTGTATTGGAGAATGTCTTCCTGCCAGCCATGGCTTCGAAGAGCATAATCGCCTGGTTTGGCTATCGTGGGCGGGCGAAAAAGCGAGCTGGCGAGCTGCTTGACGAGCTTGGCTTGTCTGATCGGGCCAATCATAAGCCTTATCAGCTTTCCGGCGGTGAAAGGCAGAGGGTGGCGATCGCCAGGGCTTTAATGAATGAGCCGACACTGCTCCTGGCCGATGAGCCGACAGGAAATCTTGACTCCGCAACAGGAAATGGTATTTTGGACACTCTTGAAAAACTGAATCGAGCCGGTCAGACTATTGTAATGGTAACCCACGACGAAAGGATCGCGCAGAGGGCGGGACGAATAATAACATTGGCTGACGGCAAAATGAAGGATTAGCAGATATGCAGAAGATGTAACCGTTCACGGCGTATAAGTTGCGTTCTTGGGGTCATTGCGAGGAGTTTTGCGACGAAGCAATCTAAAATGTAACGATTGGGATTGCCATCCGCCGTAGGCGGACCGAGGCGGGCCTCGCAATGACATAAAACGGCACATTTGCCCCGTGAACGGTTGCCAATATAGCAAGGGGATACGAAACCATGAAAACGCGCACAGCACGAAATTCGAAGCAGGATATGTGAGGTCAGTTTATGGGACTAAAGATTTGGCTTGACGATAAACTTGTTGACGAGGCGGATGCCAAGATATCCGTCTTTGACCATGGCTTACTCTACGGAGACGGAGTATTTGAAGGCATTCGTGTTTACAATGGCAAGGTATTTGAGCTGGAAGCGCACATAAGACGGCTGTATGAATCGGCCAAGGCGATTCGCCTTGAGATACCGATGAGCAGAGATAAACTTATCGAAGCAGTCAGGAAGACCACTGAAGCTAACAGCATTATCAGTGGCTATATCCGGCTGGTGGTCACCCGTGGAGTCGGAACTTTGGGGCTGAATCCTTTTATCTGCGAGAACGGCAGATTATTCATCATAGCCGACAATATTCAGCTTTATCCAGAGGAGCTTTACGAAAAAGGGCTGAAGATAATAAGTGCAGCCACAGTTCGCAATCACCCGCTGGCAGTTCCACCCCAGGTCAAGAGCCTCAACTATCTCAATAACATCTTGGCGAAGATCGAAGCGCTAGACAGCAACGTGGCGGAAGCGATTATGTATAACCACGAAGGATACGTTGCTGAGGCAACGGGCGCCAATGTCTTTATCGTGAGAGATGGCGTTGTTTATACCCCGCCGGTTGAAGCCGGCCCGCTGGTGGGGATAACGCGCAATGTCGTTATCAAATTGGCTGAGGAGGGAAACGTTGAGGTGGTCGAGAAAAATCTGACGAGATTTGATTTATACGTTTGCGACGAGTTTTTCCTCACCGGCACCGCTGCCGAGGTTATTGGCGTTGTCGAGATTGACGGCAGAATAGTCGGCGACGGCAAGCCCGGACCGTACACACGCCTGCTCAGAAAGAAGTTCTTCAAGTACGCACACGGAAAGGAGAAATAGCGGATAGTCGATAGCAGGGACGCTGAACGGCTGTACGTTAAACACTA
>Ga0209979_1003602_pt1 | contig 13543 bp, 10 predicted proteins | sample AnhtaG_FD_183114 | JGI IMG/M metagenome (GOLD analysis project Ga0209979, IMG submission 183114) | Deep subsurface microbial communities from Anholt, Denmark to uncover new lineages of life (NeLLi) - Anholt_01485 metaG (SPAdes) (version 2) | ecosystem: Environmental > Aquatic > Marine > Oceanic...
AGTCTAAAACCATTTTTCCTCCTCCCTTTAATTGTTTATAACCAAACTATTATTTTTTTTAATTATCTTAGAAAATTACCTATTTAAAAGTGTAAACACCTCTTAAAATCAATACAATTAATAAATCAAATCAAATAACTCATTAGCTTTATCAATGTCTAATTCTTTAAGAATTTTGTATTCATTTAAAGCTAAATTTCTATCTCCGCTTCTTAAATAAGTAAGACCCAAACCAAAATGAGCATCAACATTATCAGGATCAATGCGGATTGCCTGCTTAAATACCTCTATTGCATCTTTACAGCGACCGAGACCACCATAAACACTACCCAATAAAATGTAAGCATAGGTGTAATCAGGATCAATGCGGATTGCCTGCTTAGATGCCTCTATTGCATCTTTATAGCGACCTAGCGTAAAATGAGCCTTACCCAATCTAAAGTAAGCTTCAGTGTAATCAGGATCAATGCGGATTGCCTGCTTAAAAGATTCTATTGCCTTAATGTAGTTGCCTAAATTACCATAAGCTTTACCTAAAGCAGAGTAGGTTGCTGCAATATTAGGATCAACACGAATCGCCTGTTGATAGGCTTCTACTGCTTTAGTATAAGCTCCAAGTTTCTCATAGCAGTATCCAATAGCAAAATATGCAGCAACTGGTTCTACCTGAATCGCTATCTCCCAATAAGGCAATGCTTTCTCATACTCTTCCTTAACAAAAGTAAAATAGAGGGCTTTATCAAAAGCTTCCCAAACATAATCAGAATCTTTTTTTACTTTACTTTCCTGCTCAAATAAATCTTCAGTAATAGCTGTTTCTTTTTCTTCAGCTAAATCAAGGTTTGCTATTCTTTCACTTGGAATAGCAAAATTTAAGTTCTGCCCTTCTGCCATTTGGAGAGTAGCTATTCCAATAACCTCTCCCTTCATATTTAAAACTGGACTCCCACTTGAGCCAGGTGAGACGGGGGCGGTGATTTGGATAAGTTTACCATAACCGGGAACTTCTCTTATAGCAGAGACAATCCCATCACTAACTGTTTTTTCCAATCCCAATGGACTGCCATACACTATTATTCTTTCTCCTACTTCTGGAAAGGTTGCACTTAAAGATAAAGGGTATGCATGTTGAGAGGGAATATCAACTGAAAGGCGGATGATATCACTTTGCTCATCCTCTGCTACAATATAGGTAATGGGATAAGTTTTACCATCTGAGGTCTTTACCTCAGCAGAGCTTGCTCCCTGAAGCACGTGATAATTAGTGATAATATCACCACGCTGGCTTATAAAAAAACCACTGCCAAGTTTTAAGAATTCTCCTTTATTGTCATAAGCAAAAACAATAACGACAGATGGTTTGATTCTTTTTATAAGAGAAGGTAAACTTTCAATTGGCTTTTCTTTTGCTTTAGACAAGGAAGGCAAGACGGTGTTACTCGTAGGCACTTTAATTATTTTTCCTTCTTTTATACTTTTTAGAAGTTCCAGGGAAAAACCATTTTTATAGACTTCTTTGGCATAATATTCCTGTTCTCCTTCCGGTAATTTCTGCAACAAATCAATAAACTCTTTTTCATATGAGTCAAGGTCTTCAAGAGAGGAAAGATAGAAGCTAAATATAGAGGGAAATTTATCTTTGATATAATCTTTTACATCAATCGTCTCTGAAGAAAAAATCAAAGTTGAAAAAACAATTAAAATACTCGCTACGATCAATAAGATAAAAATGTTCCTTTTCATTTCTTAAATGCCCCCTTTAATTTTTCTATATACCCCATAAGGATATTAAAATTATTTATTACTTCTTTGTTCTCGTTGTAGTCAATACCAATATATCGAAATGTCACTTTGATATTTTTATAGTTCTAAGGTAAATGGCCAATCACTTCACTATTCTTGTTAAAAACCGCTATTACTCCATCATCTTTGTTAACCGTCATAAAAGCAACAGCCTTGCCGCCTTTGTTGCTTTTTACACTCATCTCCCCACCAGATTCACTAGCTCCCATTAAAGCAACAGGATTGCCGTCTTTGTTGCTAACACCCATCATCCCACCAGATTCACTAGCTATCATTTTAACAACAGGAGTGCCGTCTTTGTTGTAAATAATTACCACTCCATTGTTTTCATCATTAGACAATAACTTAACAACCTCTTGCCCCGCATCATTCACAATTACTATACTCCTGGCCCTGATCTCCTCCTGAATAGCTACCTTGCTTTCAACATTTCCATCTACCAAAAACACATAAAAAAATAATATAGCTAATGCCGAATAAAGAAAAATTCTTTCAAGTGCTTTCATTGATATTCACTCCTTTTTTATAGATTTTATTAAGCAAATGGGATGCGTCCCTATTTATTCTAATTATTACATCTATCGCTTTCACATTTTTGATCTTTTAACTACACTTCTATTTAGAAAAAACAATAAGTTTACCGTCAGATGATACCTCTCCCTTATATTCTTGAGGGAAAATATCATGTGTTACTTCTATAAGGTTTTTTTCCTTGGAACATTTTACAATATCATTATAGGCACTCATGCTGATATTATATTGTACATAATTTAGATTCTTGAGAAATTCTACTGATGTGGAATCTCCAAAGTCGGTGTGGTAAGCATATTTTACTAACCCGTTTTCCGATTTAGATGAAGTCCACGAAATATCAGATAATTTATTTATCCTGGATCCACCACTTGTAGCATTACTCCGTAACCAATCTCCTGATTTAGATATGTTACCAACAGATTTTAATTGACTTTCTATTTTAGTTATCTCGAGAATGGCAGGAAAATCCTTGTTTATTACTGTTTGCTTAAATTCCCTGGGATCAAGACTTATTCCGCCACCAATGGAAAAAATTGCTCCTGATATAATATTCATACTGTTCAATTCATTTATCTTTGCATTATAAACATTAATCATGGATTCCTGATTTTCTAGTAAGCTATTATATTTATTAATTAAATTGTTATATTGGTCTATATCACTTGAACTATACTCATCCAGTGTATTTTTTTTCCTCTCAATTTCATCATTCAGCAACTCTATCTCTTTTTCCTTTGAATTGATTTGGCGATCATAATCATCAACTTGGTCTTCTAGTTTTTTATATGGCGGATAGAGTTCAGCAATATCAACCTGGGAGAAATAATTATCAGCTATTTCAAGAAATTCTTCATCAGAAGTAGATAAGGGGTATTTATCAAGCAGATGAGATAGGTAATAGGTTTTTGTATAGTTCCTGACATTTTGATTCGTTATATTTAAATCCTCGGGGCATACTATAGCACTAATAGCCAACATTTTTTTAGTTTTATCAGGTGTAGAAAAGGCGGGTATCTTAACTGAAAGCAAATCATCCAATTCAACTCTATCTCCGATATTCATCTCTTTTAACCAGTTGACAAGGGTCATCATACGGCCAACGGTATTCAATTCTTTATAAGTGTTCTCTGCTTTTTCATACTGGGGGAAATATTTATTTAGGTGATCGATTGTTTCTCTGGTTGCCTTATCTAATTGTACTTCAACATCCATCCGTTCGGCATCCGCGAGAAATTGATATTTTTGAACTACACCTATTGAACCATCAGTAACAGTACCGATTTCATCAGGGTAAAACCAATAGCGTATTTCAGTATTTACTTCATTAATGTCCTCTAATAATCCCCGCTCATCTTCAGTCAAAAAGGCAGGAACATGTTTCGTGATTTTAGATTTTACAAACTCATGTGTATTGGGATCAATTCCTGTGCTTAGCGTTTTGAATAGTTTATCTGCTTCTAAAACTACATGGCCTACACGAGTATTTTCAAGATGTCCCCCAAAATTTACTTTAGCATATCTGTTATCTTCATGTGTATCCAGACTGATATAAGGAGCGTTGTACCCATAGTGAAATATTGATCTGTATGCTACTGCAATATCAGAAATAGAAACAGGTTGTTCGGCAATAGTCTGATCAGATGCACTTTTTCCATAAAAAAAGATATCATTTCTTTCATCTACTTCCACCGCTTCTAAAACAACACCATGATTGAGAAATTCCTCGATACTGCCCAAATCTATAGGCCGGTGTTTTGGAGATAAATCAAGGGCGTCAATTGCAAACGTAGCGGGGGTCATATTTACTCGTATTTCTGTTTTTGCGTAATCATTATTAAAAACATATACTTCGACATTTTTAATCGATAGATGTTCACTATTAATAAGGTCTTGAATCGGATGTCTTATAACTGATTGATATTTTTCAAAACTATTTTCAGGATTATCTCCCTTTAGAAATATTCGGATTAGTTGTGTATTGTAATATAGCTGAAAATGGCCTTCCCTAAACAAATCTACCCAGGCAGGTTGTTCGGACCCAATTGGATAATGCGCAAGAATATTTACAAGCGGAGGAGTATCTGGTTTAATATTATATAGTAAAACGTCATGACATAATATTGAATATGGCTCTAGGTATTGCTGTACAAGTCCTTTATAATCGTCGTCGTAACTTGGAATTTTTTGAATAACATTACCGACTCTTTCGCCTGAATGAGTAAGTGTTGATTTATCTACTGCACTACCATATGATATTGTTACCCAATTACTTGGCTTTGTTTTGCTAATAGTTGAATCTACATCTGTAGAAATTGACTGACAACTAACTAATGTTAAAGTTAAAAACATGAAAAAAACAGATATTAAAACTTTTCTTTTCATTTCTTTAACTACCCCCCTTTAATTTTTATTATAATACCCTTCCCCCTCAATATATTCATAAATCTCTTTTGCTTTTTTGCCTCCTCTATAATACGTTTCAGTTTTTCCGGTCAAAGTATTTATTTTGGTTATCATAACAGTTTCATCGTCTAACCTGGTCATCTCAACCTGATACTTTGGGATAGCTAATTAAATTAATCCCACAACTACTATTATAAATAATCCTATTAATAATATATTTAAAATTTTATTCATCTTAAAAACCTCCGATTCTATCTATTTATTCCACTATTTATTCTAAGTAGGTATGCCGTAATAAACGCTGGCCGGTCAAATTATTATTTTTTCTTTTTCAAATATTCAAAATATTTTTTTCTATTTTTGCCAAAATGTTTTTTATAATCTTCTGAATCTAATATATAACTTTTATCATTATTACAATAATAACAAGATAATACGCAATTCTCTTTTGTATAACCATTAGAATTTATTTTTCGATCTATTTCAAAAACATAACCTCGTCTGCCATAACCAGTTTTTCTGGTTTTTAATTTCTTTTGATCAATTAACGAACGAATATCAAATATAGATGTATCGCAATAATAGCATTTGAAATTTTGAGATTTTATTGTATTTTCAAACCATTTTACAAATTCATCTTTATTTGAAAAACCCTTTCTGTGTTTTTTTGAATAAAGTTTTCCTATTCGTACTTTCTCATTCTTTAAAAACTCTTCTTTTCCTGCCAAATGTAACAGGTGACGGTTCTTTATCATACTTCAATCCTTCCGAAATCAATCCATTCTTTTATTATTTCTCTTCTCTTTTCTTCCAGGACAACCCAAAAGTTACCGAACTATTGTCTTGGTGCGCCTTCCCTATTTAAGAAAATGGGAGGTGCCCTTAATTATTTCCATAAAGTTTAGCTTAAAATTCTTATTCTCCAAGCTCTCTATAATCTCTTCTACTTCTCCCACCTTTAACATCGTGCAATAGATCTCCAGCTTATTATTCTCATCATCATAATTAAATTCAGAAAATTATTTCATTTCTAAATTACCCTTTAAGTTATTTATTTAAAAATAACCTAAGTTACCTTATGCTTTCGCTTATATTCTTTATTGTATTTTCTGATCCTTTCCCGGTTCTTTATTCCCCAAAGTTTTCTCCTTGCCCTGCAAGCTTCTCTATGATCCTTATAATATTTCTTGCTCTCCCCGAGAAGGTCAATAGGCAGAACTTTCAAGATGGTTTTAACAATCAATAAAAAATAAGTACAAATATTTTTCTTATAAGTGCTTACAAACATATAAAAACCTAACTTTTCTACTTCTTTTACTATTAATTAAATGAAATTATTTTTTAGATGAGAATTAATAGCTATTCCAATATTACAAATATAATGAAATATTTTATTCTTGTATGGTCCCACAATATCCTTAGCCCAAACTATAGGAAATTGATTTCTTCTATAATTAAATTGTGTAAACCTAATTCCCTGGTCATTTCGTGTATCTATTCCACCTTCCGCATGGAAATCCGTTTCTAAAATTCTTCGATGTTTAGTAATATTTACAAAAGCGCTAATATATTTAAATTCAGATGAGTTTTTTAAATTAAGAACTTCAGTTACTACATTTGAAGCACTCTCCCTGTTAGTAAGCTCAGTTAGAACATTATTTAATAATACACTTTCTTCAGAGAGAGCCCCTGATAATAATACTTGATTAATTATTTGCCCTAAGATATCTCCCATAGAATGTAGAGCTTGAGCAGCTGCTATGACATGTGCTTCAGATGCAAGATGAGTATCTCGCCATTTCTTCTCACCAACTGCCAATTTTTTGTGTCTAGAAAATAGTGAATTCCAAACTTCGTTTGACTGCTTTGAATGAAATAAAGCGAGTTCTTTTTTCCAAATTAAAGCTTTTTGGTATATTCTTGAGTCAGGTATATTTTCTTTTGCACACAGACTATTTAATTCTTCAAAATCCCATTTCATATTAATTCGCTCCTTACTTTAATTAATTTATAGTTCACAGAAATTTGATAAAATAACAAAGCAATATTGAGTTTTCACAATTTTAATTAAAAATCTAACTTATATTTATTTGCTTTTTTCGCACATAATTTTACCTTCAATCCACTAAGATTCTGAATATTCTAAAGATATCATTTTCTCAATATGATGGAGTAGTGGGGTCAAATCTTTATTCTTGACAAATAGTTTTATTAGCTGTCAAAGATAAAGATACAACTCCTTCTATTTTTTCTTTTACCTAATTCCCGAACTCAAAACTTAAAATATGATTACCTTTCCCTATTTATCTAATTGAAAAGTAAAATATTTATTATCTAAGAAAATAATGTTGCATTACAAGACTTGACCCCGTAAGTTTTTATTCTTCATTAAATAACTTATCGTAACCTAAAATAAATTCTATATCTGCCTTCTCAAGGGGCATCTTATCACGAAAACAAAGCATAAAATCTTGATATGCACTCAAAATACTTGATTTAAGTAATTTCTTTGTATATTCAAATAATTTACGTTCATAACCCCAAGTTCTGTAATTAAAATCTTTAGCTATAACTTCCCCGTTAGATTCTTCGAAAATAATCATCTCTCGTATTAAATTTAAAGTTGGGTGTATCCATTTTGATTTTTTATAATATAGTTCATTATGAAGAATTTTATAGTCAGCCTCGCTATGTTGTGGGTTTATTGAATATTCCCATTTAGAGATTGCCTCTCTGCAGGTTTTGTTGTTTGGTGCCTTGTTTAATCTAAACCAATTCCTTAAGTGTTTTTTACCAGCAGTCGAATTTTCTGCAATGATAAAGTAAAGTGCAAGATCTAAAGTTTCGTCAATTTCCCTCAGAAATGAGCCAGAAAACCATTGCCCAACTTTTACACAATCGCTTGCTGTCCATAAAAGAGATATTACTTTGAAAAAAAGTATGTATGCTGCAACCAATCCATTTTCATTATTTAAAATATCGATTTTCTCTATGTGTTTAAGGTGAAGTTCCTGTAAATCTTTTATGTACTTATTGTATTCATTCAATAAAGATAGCCTTTGTTCTCTAAAATTTTCATTTTGATTGGAAGTTTCATCGTTAATACGGAGTCTTATTTCACTATAGATTGCCTTTTGTACGGCTTCCTTGTAATCGGGATTTGAAGCACAGTTATTTACGAAATCCTTAGGAACACATAATCTACCAATGGAATCTTTTACCAGTATTGGCTTATCTTTATATATCCAATTATTAATATCTGATTCTAAGACGCCCAAAGTATAAGCGGCATCTTCAATTGGGATAGGAGTAGAATCCATTTTTTTTAAGCCTCCTTATTTTTTAGACCCTTCTAATTGTTACCCTATTGAGCTTCCCTATTGGGGTCAAATTTTATTATTTAAAAATTATATTTGATATTTCTAACTAAGTCCTGAAAACTATTAACATTAAAATTTCCCCCTTTAACCTTTTCTCCTAACACTAACGATACTACAATCAAACTCTAATAGGAAAAGTTAGAAAAAGTTATAGGATTATTGAGCTATACAACTGTCCCCTGTTATATAACCTAGACTTTGTTATACTACAAAAACCTGATCTTTTTTATTTAAATATTACTATCTATTTCTTTCATAATTCTATTAGTTTCCGCCAGCGCTACAATTATTTTCTGATAGTGCTCGATGTCCGTATTCTTCAAAGCACGCCCTTTGCGGTCTTTCAGCCACTTCCGTGCTGGTTGATAACCACCGATATAAAAATTCCATGCTACTTCGGGAACATTGCCGAAGTATTGCTCAGTGTTGATAAATACTTTTCCGTTTTTATAAGCTAATTTTTCAACGGTATCAGAACCAGCGATGGGATAAGTTGTTATGAATTGATTTACCTTTGGCGATTCGAGGAGATGTAAAGAGCGCAATTCTGCCCCAAACGCGACCAGTTCTTTGAAAGTTTTTGTATCTTTCGGATACGGCACGCGCGGAAAATCAATTTTTAAAAATTCTTTATATTTTTCGCGATAGCTTGGTGAGTGTAGAACGGCGTAAATATAATCGAAAATATCTTCGGAGTTAGCCTCGCCCACTATTTTTTCAATCTCTACTAAAATATTCTTTTCCAAGTTCGAAATACGTAGATTGTCCGAATCATAAATATAGAGAGGAAATTTGAAGGAATTATCCGATACAAAGTGTTCGTCCGAAATTCTTTTTGATACGAAGATAAAATCTCCAACACGTGATGTTTCAAGACCAATATTATCTTTGTCAAAAAAATTATCCATTATTTGGGATCTGCTTCTCGAAAGGAAGTTTTTATCGTAATAAATGTATCTACAATTAAAAGGCCTATAATCATAGATTTCTAAATATTTTTCGTCATAATCTGCCTTGAGCACTTTGTCGTATTCCCATGTTGTCTTTGGATTAAGGTTAAATCTTTGAATAACTTCATTAAGTGAAGGTTTTTTAGTTAATATTTCTTCTACTCTTTTCCCCAATAAATCTTTTTGAAAATCAATTGCTATATTATCTACCTTAGTTTTTATCCCTGCTGAATGTATTATGAAAATGTCGGTAACAGAAAACCCTTTTTCATATTCTAGTTTTAGGCTAAAGTCTTTAGGCACAAAGAAATAATATGGCTCATCATATGATAATTTTTCCCAATCTATTGAGCCCACTCCATTTTTATTGAGTGTCTCGAATTTTATTTCACGTTTACCGAATATTTCCGCGTGATAGACTGTACCAAGCTTTTCTTTTCTCTCGTTTTTTCGTACAAAAATGGAGATTGATACACCTTGCTGAATGTTAAAAATATTTTCATCTTTTCCACCGTCCGGTGCTTTTTCTTTTTTCTTTGAATTACCATGAAGATCAAGAATATAAATCTCGTCAAATGTTTCCAGCAGATGCTTTCGCATTTGCCGATGAGTAATACCATCAATGAAAGAATTATTGGTAATCATCGCCATAATACCACTTTTGTTTTTCTCTATAAAATGTTCGGCAAAGCGAATAAATTTTATGTAGTCGTCGTCAAGATTAATTTTTCGTTCACCTAATCCTGTTTTGTAGTCCTTTATTAGTTGTAGAATCCATTTCCCCTTATTTTGTGAGCTGATGCTATATGGTGGATTTCCTATAACAACCATAATAGGTATTTCGTTTTTAATTTTGTCGGCTTCCTTGGCTTCTTCTGCAATACTTTCGGCAAAGCCAAATGACAAAAGATCTTGTTGCGCTTCACTCTGTTCAAGAGAGTTTGTGAGGTAAATACCTAATCGTCTATGAAATTTCCAAAATCCGGTTTGTTTGAAAGCCAAGCTCAACTTGAGATGTGCGATAGTATATGGTGCCATCATTAGCTCGAAACCGTGCAAACGCGGTAAAAGATCATTATGCACATAGGATGGCCATCGTCCTATTTGCCCCTGTTTCTTAAGCCGCTCATAAATGGTCCTTATAGTGGCACTGATAAATGTTCCTGTTCCGACAGCAGGATCTAAAATTTGAACGCGATGCTTATTATTGGGCAATTTCGAAGTATCCGCAGTCCATTTGGGAGGTTGAATTCTTTTTGTAAAATATAATCAACGGAACGAATAATAAATTTTACAACGGGGAGGGGCGTGTAGTATGCACCCATTTTCTTGCGTAAGCCTGGATCATATTCCTTTAAAAAATCCTCGTAAAAATGAATTACAGGATCTGCGTTGCCCATATATTCCTCAATGAGTTTTTTTGTATCAGCATGCTGGAAAACTACGCAAAGCTCGTCAACAATATAGCTTAAGCGTTTATCGAAATTAGGGCCGGCAATGTGATCAAAAAAGTGTTGAAGAAAAGGGTTAGATGCGGGCACAAGATCGCGAGCTTCTTGGCGACTAAAGGTATCTGGCGAATCATCGTAGTATCGGGCAACAAATAATCCATAAACCAATGTCTGGGCGTACATGTCCGAAAAAGTATCTATGGTAAGATCGTGCACCAGCATTTTCTTAATCGCCTTATAAATATGAATAAGTTCTTTATTTTGTGCTGAATCAGAGATCAGAAAATGTCTTATGTTATCTCTGATTCTTTGTGCTTTTCCTCCCATAATCCTGGAGAGATGTTTACCTGATTTTATTGGTTCCTTTTGTGATTGGGTAAAATCGAGCAGTGTTTTTGCTGCATGCTCATAATTTTGCGAAAGTGGAGTAATGATTCGATTTTTTAAATCATAACTTGCTATTTTAATTGGTTCCTCATACAGAAGGCCATTTCTGTAAAATCGAAATTCTACATAGTCTGTAAGAACTAAATTTGTATAACCAAAATATCGTGCCATTTGCTTTGATTTTTCAACTTTATCTAGAGATATTCCAATGTCTTTTGCTTCTATATACAAAATGGGCACATCTTTGTTTATTACAATAAAATCCGGTTTGTTTCCCTGTCTGGCTTTGGGGTCATGATCTACGCGTTTGACATTGATTGATTCAAAAATACCTTTTAGTAAAATTTCAAAATCGGCACGGTAACCCATTTCACTTGTTTCTGCATGAGAAAATTTAGAAGAAATCGATTGGATATAATTATCAAAAATATTTTGCATAGTTTAGATAAAGTACCGGGGTCAATCCTTTATTCTTGACAAATAGTTTGATTAACTGTCAAGGATAAAGATTTGATCCTATTTCCTTTCTTTTTTTATAACCTTATCTTAATACGACAAAAGGTTTATAAAGTCCTTCTTTTTTTCCTCTTTCTTCGGCTGTAATAATTAAAAGTTAAGATAAGGTAATACTGTCCAGAATTTTCTTCCCTTTATCTCTTAGTATGTATTTACCTGTTTTCCGAGCTCCTTTAAATTTAATAAATCCCATCTTTTTCAATAAGAATGCATCTCTTTTAGCAGTTGCTATTGATATTTTGGATATACTTTCAATTACTGCTCTTGTAATAAAACCGTATTTTGCAATATATAATATTTCTTTTAGTAACCGTTTTTTTACTACCTCATTTATTGGTTCATTTATAGTATCATTTATAGTATCATCGATAGTTTTAAGTAACTTGTCTTTTTCTGCAAAGAAAGATATTTCTTTTCTGATAGGTCTTTTAAAAGTAACCGTAAAGAAATTATCAAATTCAAATTTAATCGGTGGTAAGCTGGCTTCAGAGATGAGGTTCTTCATCTTATTAATACCGGTCCCCATCTTTTCGATATATCCTGCTTGATGTAGTAAATTAGCAATATTTGGATTCCTTAAGACGCTCTTTTTTCCAAAGTCTTCCGGTTTTAATCCCTTCGCCAGTCCACCGAAATTAGTGATTTCAATCCTGTCATCAAACATCTCAACCATTATATTGGTGCCTTTTTCAAAATAATCTCGATGAGCGGTGGCATTTATAATTGCCTCCCGCAGGGCTTCATAAGGAATCTCAGGTATTTCTTTTCTTCTCGGTTCACCGGTCATTTCATATCTTAGAGGAATATATTGTTTAAGAAAATTCATTGCTCTATCTATATTGGAGATTAAATCTTCGTTAAAATCACGCCTATCTAATACATCTATTTTTTCTGTTCCTTTGTAGAGAGCACAGGTTATGGCAGTATGAAAATAGATATCCTGCAGGTTCTTGGAAAAGAAGAGAATGCCGGTATTGTTAAAGATAACTTTACCTTCCTGTCTTTCAGCTACCCCCAGGTTAGTTAATACGGTGGGAGCATCCAGGACTTTTGAGATACCGGCTAGTCTTAAGAAGTGCTCAAGTTTTTTAGGGTCAAAGTGGGTATTATAATCAAATCTTGAATTTATAAGCTCATCAAATCGGATTTTGCCTTCTGCTTTAAAGAATTCAACGATTTCATTTCGGCTAAGCTTTTGAGAATTTGGACCTACTCTAGTATAAAAACCAGAAGCACATCTGTAGGGTTTGTCTTCCCCTCCCCTTACATTAATGATAAGAATATTTTCAAATTCTTCTAATATAATTTTAATGGGAGGCTGACAGTTGTTGGCGATATCCTGAATTTGAGATTTAAGTTTGTTAGTTATCTTTACGCCTTTTGTCTCCTTGTCGTCAGTTATTCCAAGAAATATCCTACCTCCTGAGGAATTGGCAAAAGCAACGAGTTCCTTATCTATATTGGTCATAGATTCTTTGAATTCAATTCTATAGCCTTCACCTTCTTCAATTATTAACTGTAATTCGTCTTTATTCATATTTATTATCACCTAATTAAAAATGGATTCCCTCTTCCGAGGGAATGACATAAAAGAAAGACGGGTCTGATGAATCAGACCCCTACGTTCCCACTCACCTTTACCCTGTGTAGTAATTTCCTCTACTACACAGGGTAGGCCATCTCCCTCAAGGGAGAGGAATATAAAGGAGTATTTTTATAATTATATCACAGTGGTGTGACTACAGTATGGCAATAATTATGAAAATAATTTGAAAAAAATTGAAAAAAGTTTGATTTTTTTAATTTATTTAAGAAAATTGTGATTTTGTATAGAAACAATCTGTTATTTATATACTGCATTAGTTGTCAAAAGTCTTGCTTTTTGGAAGAAAAGTTTTCGGTTGTAATTTCTAGATTGAGTATTTAGTTAGTCCGGGACAATTGTCAAGGGAACCTGTTGCTATTTATTCCACTCAAACCCTTGTAAAATAGGGCTTTCCGCCCACATCTAAAATAAGCCATTTTAAGCCCTTTTAAGCGCCTATTTTAAAAAATATGACAAATCACCTTAGGCAACCTCAAGAAACGCAGCTACGACGATATTCGTTGAAAGCCTTAT
>Ga0209979_1003603_pt1 | contig 13543 bp, 10 predicted proteins | sample AnhtaG_FD_183114 | JGI IMG/M metagenome (GOLD analysis project Ga0209979, IMG submission 183114) | Deep subsurface microbial communities from Anholt, Denmark to uncover new lineages of life (NeLLi) - Anholt_01485 metaG (SPAdes) (version 2) | ecosystem: Environmental > Aquatic > Marine > Oceanic...
TTATGATGACGATGCGGTCGCTGGTGGCGGAGGCCTCCTGCATAATGTGAGTGCTGAAGATGATGGTCTTGTCTTTGGCGAGTTTTCTTATCAGATTTCTGATTTCGATGATCTGCAGGGGATCCAAGCCGGAGGTGGGCTCGTCCAGGATCAGAACCTCAGGATCGTGAATCAGAGCCTGTGCCAGCCCCACCCTCTGCTGGTAACCTCGAGAAAGCTCGCCAATCGGTCGGCGATAAACCTCTTTGATTCTGCAGTTCTCCACCACCCAAGTAAGTCGCTCCTTCAGCCCATTTTCCCCCAGGTTTCGTCCCTCCCCCACGAATTGAAGGTATTCGACCACCTCCATATCTCCGTAGAGGGGGTTGACCTCCGGCAGATACCCGACCAGTCTCCGAATCTCGATCGGGTTTTCGTGGATATCGTATCCTCCCACGGTGGCGGTGCCGGAGGTGGGGACTATCTGAGTTGCCAGGATGTTCATGCAGGTGGTTTTGCCGGCTCCGTTGGGCCCCAAAAGCCCCACGATCTCACCCTTGGAAGCCTTGAAGGAGGCCTCCTTGACGGCTACGGTGGAGCCGTAGATCATTGTTAGCTCTTTCGCCTCTATCATAACAGAATTCTCCACTGCGACCCAAAAGACTTATGTTAATAAGCTTCTCTCATCAGACTTCCATCAATGACATCCCTGAGCAAATCGAAATAATATTATACTAAAAAAAGGGGCCTTTGTTCAAGAAAAAAGTGAACTTTGAGAAGAGAAACAAGCTCTGGGCTCCTCCGGGGAGTGGCTTAAAAGGGTGGGGATTCAGGGTTGGCTCCAGGGGAGACCACCCCAAGGTGCAGATTGGACTATCCTCGGTTTGGTAACTTACCTCTCGGTTCCCCCGTATACGTGGAAGAGGCTCGCACTCTTACAGAGCTTGCCTGAAAATCCGACCGACCTGTGACGTGCATCACCAACCCGGCGGAGTCCACGAACGTATTACAAAGCTGGCAACTAAAAGAAGGAGAAGTGTCATGAAGAAAGCTTTTGCTGTCGGAGTGGTCTTCTTAGTTCTTGCCTCCTCTGGCTTCGCAGAGCAGGGATTCCAGGGAAGACCCATCACAAACAATCTCTGGATGCCTACGGGATACACGCTCAACCAGGGAGAATTCACCGTGGGGATCGGTTCCATCGGATTCGGTGTCACTGACAATGTCCAGGTTGGGACGAACGTTCTGCTCTACCTCTTCCAGTATTACAACGGGAATGCCAAGGTGAATCTCATTGAACTGCCAGACATGGCTCTCGCCGCAGGAGTCGCTTTGGGCCATTTCGACTTAGACCTCTCGGGTGATTCGGATGACGAGATCTCTTTTACCTCTCTGTCCCCCTATCTTAGCTTTAGTCGAAACCTCACAGAAAATACCGATCTGCATCTGGCGGGACAGTTGACCCATTTCTCTGGTGATGTGGAGATCGAAGATGCCGAGGTGGAATGGAGCTCCACGGGCACCTCCGTCTCTGGAGGCGTAGAATACAGTCTCACCCATAAAACGAAGTTCCTCGCAGAAGGAGGCTACGACTTCACCTTCGAGGGATTCCGACTGGGCGGGGGAGTGCTTTTTGGGTGGGAAAAATTCCGATTGAAATTGGGTGTCGGCTACTACAATCCCAAAGACGTGAGCGGTGGCTTTACCCTGCCTGTCATCGGGCTCTGGTGGAGATTCATGGGATAGAATCGAGAACCACAACGAGCGGTTTCTGTAGAATCCAAGGTTGGATCGGTCGTATCTTCACAGGTGCTCGGGTGGGGGTCCAACCCCCACCCGCAAGCCCACACAACGTCCCGCCTTTCTATTCGTGGTCACTGTTCACCCACGTGCTTGCTTCCAGATAGCTGGCAAATTCCCTATTGCGGTAGATGAACTCCCTTGCCGAAGCCGATTGCATCGGTGTGAAAGGTCTTACACACAATCCCGCTAATTACCATCTGACGCAAAAACTCACCAGAAGTCAGAGATAGCCCATCCCTTTTTCCTATTCTGTTGCCAATCACCATCTTGCTGACATTTGAACCTCCTCCGGCTCGACTTTGGAATAAATCCCCGTAAAGAGAGGTCTCAAGGCACAGCAGTTGCGCTTGTCTGATTCCGAAGCAGAGAGTCTTCTTAAGTCCACCTCACCTTCTATATAAGGAGGTCAGCTTGAAGTTTGCGAGAATTCTGTTATTTCCACTCTTGATTGTGGCGCTCTTTTTTTTTCTCCCGCAGAGATCGAGAGGCGCTACTTCGGTTCCTGATTTCATTTCCGAGTTAGAGCCCAATGAGAGGGCCTCAGTTTTAGTCTCCCTCTCCGACTCTGAGGACATCTCCGCTCTCAAATCGAGGCTCATAGCCTCGGGATTGAACAGAGCGCGGATTCACAGAGAGACCGTCATCGCCCTAAAGAGGAGCTGTTTTGGTTCTCAATCCCGTCTGGTCGATTATCTGAACGAACGCCAAAGGCTCGGCTTTGAGATAGACTACCGCCCCTTCTGGATTTCCAACACCATTTCAATTCGTGCTTCCAAAGAGCAATTACAGAGAATTGCGAACCTTCCGGATGTGGAAGGGCTTTTCCCCGACCTCCCGATTACGCTTATAGAACCTCTGTTGGGCGATAATTGCAGTAAGGTTGCCACCGGCTCGGAGCCTGGACTCAAGGCCATCGGCGCTCCCGAAGCTTGGGAGAGGGGTTATACCGGAGCCGGACGATTAGTCTGCAACTTCGACACCGGGGTTGACGGAGATCATCCCGCGCTCTCTTCCCGCTTCCGGGGCAACAACGGCGCCAGCCCGGAGGCCTCTTGGTTTGACCCTTACACCAATACCGACCATCCAGCAGACGAGAGGGGCCACGGAACCCACACCATGGGGATTATGTGCGGAGCGGAGGGTGCGGATACTGTCGGGGTGGCAATCGGCGCTGAATGGATAGCCGCGGGAGTGGTCGATAGAGGGGGGGAGATGGAGACCACCATCTCCGACATCTTAGCCGCCTTCGAGTGGGCGGTCGATCCCGACGGAGATCCGGAGACCTTTGACGATGTCCCCGATGTCATATGTAACTCCTGGGGAGTGCCGTTAAGTTACCTGCCGGCTTGTGATCAGACCTTCTGGGAGGCGATAGATAACGTTGAGGCGTCTGGAGTGGTGGTCATCTTCGCCGCCGGCAACGAAGGTCCCCAAGCCCAGTCTCTTCGCACTCCTGCCGACCGAGCCACCTCTCCGACCAACAGCTTCGCGGTCGGAGCCATAGATGCTCACAAGCCTGACTATCCCATCGCCTATTTCTCAAGCCGCGGGCCTTCCGGCTGCGATGGGATTACGATCAAACCGGAGGCGACCGCTCCGGGATACTCGATCCGCTCCTGTTTTCTTAATGGGGAGTATCTGAATCTGAGCGGAACTTCGATGGCAGCTCCCCACGTGGCCGGCGCGGTGGCAATTTTGAGGCAATTCAAGCCGGAGGCCACTGTCGAGGAAATCAAAACCGCACTGATGTTCACCGCACGAGATTTGGGACCGACCGGAGAAGACAACACGTATGGTTGGGGGCTGATTGACATTCCTAAAGCGATGGAGTTTCTGGTTAATCCTTCGGTTGTGACCTTCAATTCATCCTCTCAGGAGTTCCCCAAGAACTTCAGCCTGCTGGGAAACTATCCCAATCCCTTTAATCCCTGCACCCGGATAGCATACAGCGTAAACGAACCGGGCGCGGTCACTCTGGAGGTCCTGAATCTCCTTGGAGAGCAAGTAACTCTTCTGGAGAGCGGTTACAAATACCCCGGCCGATATGTGACAATTTGGAACAGCAAGAACAGCGGCGGCGACAGGGTAAGTTCCGGTTTGTACTTCTATCGTCTCAAGTTAGGAGAGGAATATCGTCTCGGGAGAATGACGCTTGTAAGATAAAACTAATGGACTCCTGTCTGCAAAACCCCTTGCCCTTCTGAATCGGCCGAGGGGTTTTCTTTTCTGAGAAACGTCCAGAATCCTGACACCTCCTCCACTTTTCGTAAGCTCTTGTAAGAATGACCGTTAAGGCCCTGAAATCCATTCCGCTGAAGAAATCGTCCAGATTGCGGACGGGAGCTCTTTCGGGGCGGTTCAGACGACTCCGTGGGCAAAGTTAAGTCTTTGGGTATCAACAGAATAACAGGCATCATAAAACTGGTTTTCTGGCATACTTATTGAGTAGTATTTCAATGAAATGTAATTTTAACCCTTTTAATCGGAGGTCTGAATGAAGAAAGTTATGATCTTGCTGGTTGCAGGGCTTCTCTTGTGGTCTGCAAACAGCTTCGCTTGGGTCTGGCCGGACGATCCTTATGTTGGCTTGGGAAGCCTTCAGGGCTACCTCCTGGACGACTACGCCATCCAGATTGAGGACCAGATCGAGGCCGAGACCTTCTTCCAGGTGACTGCGGAGTACGCCACCGTGATCGTTCGTGAGGCCGGCTGGGCTCCAAACGAGGCTTTCGGCTGGTATCGTGAAGGCGATTTCGAAAACGAAATTGTTCCCGAGGGTGCATTCGGGACTTACTACTTCGACACCGGCCCCGGGGTATTCGGATTCGAGATATACGGCGAGTTCAACCAGAGCTATGGCTGGACCGCCTGGTATTCGGAGAGGTTCCGGAACACATCGCACCAAGAGGACCCCACCTTACAGCACCTCTTGATTTTCCCCAACTACGGGTGGGATCCTGACCATCCCGGGCAGTTCGAGTATCGTATCAGAGTTCCCAACTCCTATGTGCTCTGCTGGGAGGATCAGGTCCGGAACCCTGACAGTCCCTACTTCAACACTATGTATAAGGACTTCGACGATTTCGTCGCCGAAGTTGGAGGTATTACTGTGGTTCCGGAGCCCGGCACTCTCGCGCTGTTAGGAATGGGACTGCTCGGCTTGGGCGGAGCCGCTCGTTTCAGAAGGAAGAAATAACCCTACAGACTGGAATTACCCTCTCACCATCGGGCGTTGACAGAAGGTCAACGCCCTCTTCTTTTGCGCTTTATGAAGGTTATACCGTTGTGGCGGAAAGTCCCAAGACTCGTAGGAGTTTTAGCTTTCCACGTGCCCTGGGCCTGTTGCTATGCCGATGCCGGGGCTGCTTTACCCAGCTTCACATTGTTGCCCTTGATGACGAAGTAAAGCTGAATGACCAATAGCACGACCTGGAATTCTATTCCGCCCATAGGGTGCGTCTGTGAGGGGATGAAGCTCCACTGTCCCCAGTGCATCATGAAAATGGCGCCAAGCATCACCGGAATTTGCATGAGGGCTCCAAGGCGGGTCATCCAGTCTTTCCAGAAGCCTCCAACAAGTATGAGGATCGACCCCACGGTTTCCGCTAGTGCCACTAATAGCACTATGAAGACCGGCAACTGCATCATTTGCGCCAATTGAGACAACTGCGGAAATTTTCCCAGGCCGTGATACAGAAACACGCTGGCCAATGCCAGACGCAGAACCCAATGAACGTGCGGGGCAAGGTTCTCGAGAAATTTCATGGCATCCTCCTTACATTTACTGATGCATCAATCGTCCTGATAGCTTCATTGTCGTTCAACTCTGATAACCTTCCGCCGCCAATAATAGTTCCCCCACGTAAGCAACAGGGTCGCCGACAGACTGTTGATGCTCTCTCGGAGCGTTAACCTTCTGTAGTGATTTACAGGCTCTGTTTTCACATGTCAAGACATTTCTTCTATAGTCCGATTCATCTCCTTTTTCTATTGACACCGTTGTCGGTTTGCCCCTTAATTCGATGGGAGCGGAGTAGAAAAAGCTTGACAGTCGAACAGATGTGCAGTATCCTGTAGCTGGATGATGGGATTAGAGTTGAAAGATGGTCTGGTTCGCGCAAGCGATGGCTCGGATGCAAGAGATGTCGGCGATTGGTCGGCCGAAAAGCATTACTACCTCAAAAGAACCATTGACATGTTCACCACTGCAATGCGTGGGAAATGGCAACTTGTTTACATCGACCTCTTTGCCGGACCTGGCAAGTGCTTAATGAGAGAGTCGGGAGAAGAGGTCGACGGCTCACCATTAATAGCGCTCAAGTCTCGATACAAGTTTCACAAATACATCTTCGTTGAGAATGACACAGAAGCTATGGACGCGCTCAAAGAGAGAGTTCGCCGACTGGGAATCGACGTTGAGTGCCACTTCATGGAAAAGGACTGCAATGCATCCATCGACGATATCAGGCAGCATTTATCCTTGGATACACTAGCATTGACGTTCATAGACCCGACGGGCCTACAAATCACTTGGCAATCTGTCAAGAAGCTAACTGCAGGAGTAAGAATGGACCTCTTGTTGAATTTCATGTATGGTATGGCCCTGAAAAGGAACATGAAGAAGTGGGTAGGACTTACTAATTCTGCGCTGGATACCTTCTTACCGGAAACCATAGACTGGAGAACGCTCTTCGAAGAGCACGACCGGAACATCAGAAGGACTTCGTTCGCATTGCTGAATCAGTACGTACGAGAGTTGAATCGACTCGGATACCTACCAGTTAATGTAGAAGATGAGGCATTGCGCATCCGCAATTCCAATAAGGTGACCATGTACCTTCTTCTATTCTTCAGCAAGCATGAGCTTGGGATGAAGTTCTGGTGTAACAATATTGCGAAGAAGTACCTGCAAGGCGAGCTAGGTCTATATGAGTGAAGCCAAGAACGCCCTCATCAGTCGGATCATTCTCATTAGGAATAGGACGAGCAAGGATGTTGCTCACAGGATTATTTCGCGGAATGGAATTCCTCATTCGTGGCTGAGCCAGGTCCCCACTTCTCGTCGAACAGGTGAAGGCAAACTCAGGGACGAACGTGGAATACTAGTGTTGACTGACCGCAGTTCACCTTTCATAGAGCAATTCAAGCATCCGAAGGGAAAATGCTATCCGTTTTACAAACTCACGGCTTACAACAACTGCAACTATTGGTGCGAATACTGTTATCTCTATCTCACGTTCTACATGCGACCACAATCTATGCATTTTGTGAATTACGATAAGCTTTTCGAGGAAATGGAGAGATTTGATAGCAGAAACATCAACCCGAAGTTCAAGGTTCTGAATCTAGGCGAACTTGCAGACCCCATCGCTGTGGACGAAGTAACGGGGTTCAGCAAGACCTTGATCGATTACAACAGCAACTTAGATGATACCAGATTAATGCTGCTTACCAAGGGTGACTACGTGGAGAATTTGCTTGATGCAGACCACAAAGGGAAGGTGATCGTTTCCTGGAGTGTCAACTCCGACTATATCGCAGACCTTTTTGAGCACCGCGTGCCAAGTGTTGATACCCGTATTGCGGCAGCGAAAGAAGTTGAAAATGCGGGTTATGAGGTGCGTTTCAGGATAGACCCAATCTTCAAGTACGACGGTTGGGAACGTGGTTATGAGGAATTAGTTGACAAGATATTCGACAACCTCGCTCCAAAAATGATTACACTTGGTGAATACAGACCGTCGCAGAACCTAATCACACATATCAGAAAGCGGTTTCCAAATTCGAAATTGCTTGAGTTAGACAGAAAGCTAAAGATGGAAGCGGGGAAGAAAAGATACGATTTCAGAACGAGAGTTCAGTTATATTCTCATATCATCAGAGTGATTCGGAAGCGAAACAGAAAAGTCAGAATTGCGTTATGCAAGGAAACCATCAAGGTGTGGAATGCATGCGGATTAGACCATCGCGGTATGTGCTGCAACTGCACTAATATAACCTAGTCTGAAAATTCCGCAGGTAGGGGCAAGTTTATCTCAGCACTTCGAGAAGCCGCACTGGTGGCAGACCTCGCAGCCGCCCGCATGCTCAATACGTCCCCCGCAGTCCGGGCAGACATCGTAGTAAGTGTTTCGGTTTCTCCTGACCCTATCCTTCCCGCCGAAATGACTTTGTAGCACTTTTGCAATGGCATCCGGAATCGAGGTTATGAGCCCACCCTTTTGATAAACCTGGGAAGCGCCTCCAATCCCCTCCAGCTGGTCGATTATGTCACTGACGTCCACCCCGGAACGGAGCGACAGAGAAATCAACCTGCAGACAGCCTCGGTGTCGGCCATGGTGGTGTAACCGGATTTCCCAATCTGGGCGAAGACCTCGAAGGGCTGCTCCCCGAGGGTGTTTATGGTTACGTAGAGGTTGCCATAGCCGGTCTTTATCTTCTCGGTGATGCCGCCCAGGCGTTCCGGGCGCTCCTTGACTACTACCCTCTCTTTTTTCTTTTGAGCTTGCTTTGTGGAGAGCACCTGCTCGGCTCTGCTGCCGTCGCGGTAGACCGTAATTCCCTTGCACCCCGAACGGAAAGCCAACTTGTAAGCCGAGGCGACATCTTCAACGGTTGCCCCTCGAGGCAGATTTATGGTCTTGGAGACAGCATTATCGGTATACTTCTGGGAGGCGGCCTGCATCCTGACGTGCCACTCCGGACTAATGTCGTGCGCGGTCACGAAAACCCTGCGAACCTCCTCGGGAATCTCCTCCATCTCCACGATGGAGCCTTTCTCCGCGATCTTCTTGAATAGATCTTTGCTGTAGAAACCGACCTCCTTAGCTTTTTGTTCGAAGATCGGATTTACCTCCAATAGTTCGGTCCCGGCCATGACGGTGCGGGTGAAACAGATGGCGAAGGCGGGCTCAACCCCGGAAGAGCAACCGGCGATAATGGAAATCGTCCCCGTGGGAGCAACGGTCGTCACCGTGGAGTTGCGCATCTTTCGGCCGCTTTTGGTCTTCTCATCATAAAAGAAGCTCTGCTCCCACCTGGGGAAGGGCCCTCTCACCTCCGCCAGCTCCTCGGAAGCTCTGTATCCCTCTTCCTGGATGAAGGACATCACCTTTTCCATCAAACTCAAGGCCGCTTCGGAGTCATAGGGGATTCCCAACTGGAAGAGCATATCGGCCCAGCCCATGACCCCCAGACCGATTTTGCGGTTGTTTCTGGTCTCCTCTTTGATCTCCGGAATTGGGTATTTGTTAGCCTCGATCACATTATCCAGGAAGTGGACTGCGGTCCTAACGGTCTTTTTAAGCTTCTCCCAATCGACCTCGTGGCGATAGGGGGTCTTGGGGTTTTGGGGGTCAACAACCGCCTTGAGCATTAAAGCGAGATTGACTGAGCCGAGGTTACAGCTATCGTATGGCAGGAGCGGCTGCTCTCCGCAGGGATTGGTGGCTTCATACAGAGCGACCTTTTTGACCGGGTTGCCTGCGTTCATGCGGTCAATGAACATCACTCCCGGCTCTGCACTCTTCCAAGCGTGCTCGACGATCATCTCGAAGACCTCTTGAGCATTGAGCCTCACCGGCTTCCCCTCCAGGAAGTACTCTTTGCCGGTGCGAGGATCGATGAGGGGGTATTCACGATTCTCCTCCACTGCCTCCATGAAATCGTCCGGGATCGCCACCGAGATATTGAAGTTGGTCAGCTCCGAGAGATTATCTTTAGAGGTGATGAATTCCACTATATCGGGATGGTCAACCCGCAAGACCCCCATGTTGGCGCCACGTCTGGTGCCACCCTGCTTGACGGCTTCGGTGGCGGCGTTTATCACCTTCATGAACGAGACCGGGCCGGAGGCCACCCCGCTGGTGGAGGCCACCATCGAGTTTTTGGGCCTGAGCTTGGAGAAGGAGAATCCAGTCCCACCGCCGGATTTATGGATCAGGGCGGTATTCTTGACGGCCTCGAAAATCGAGTCCATGGAGTCTTCAATCGGCAGGACGAAGCAGGCGGAGAGCTGTCCCAAGGGACGCCCGGCGTTCATCAGGGTGGGGGAGTTGGGCAGAAACTCCAAAGAAGCCGTCATATCATGAAACTGTTCAGCCACCTTCTCGATTTCCGACGGATCCGCCCCGAACTTCTCCTCCGGAGCCGCAATCGCCTTTGCCACCCGCAGGAAGAGTTCCTCCGGTTTCTCTATGATCTCCCCCCGCTGGTTCTTGATTAGGTAGCGCCTCTCCAGTACTTTCCTGGAGTTATCCGTCAAATTCGTCTTCTGAAGCATTTCCACTCCTCCCACCGGAGTTGGGTCCTCTCCGGCGACAATAAGATCGCAGCTTGTTGGAAGAATACTCTCCCTGTCCTCTCAACACTCATTTATTCTAAGCTTGTAGCTTTCCAGGGTCAATTGAAGCACAAACGTTATCTTCATCGAGTATGAAATCGCAAAACACCGTCGGGGCCTCCCTTTTCATTATCGTCAACATTCGCAGGCACACTTCCCGAATCTCCCAGTGGGCTCTGGGGTGACACCTCACCGCGAAAAGATGGCGGAGCTCCCGGAAGTTGGCGGTGATCACAATCTCGGAGGTGGTGGCGTTGGGCAAGATGTAGCGGGCATCCTCTGGCGGCACTCCTTTGGACAGAAGCTCTTCGTAGAGGTTGTAAGCTGCCTCCGCCCCGTCTTGGAAAACCCGCTCAGAGCCACTTTTCTTCACCGTCTCCGGAATCTGGTATTCGAAATCCCTGGTCTTCTTTCTATCCGGTTTGTCGGCGTAGCAGACATACCTCTGACTCTCCTGGGAGGGGGAGACGAAGCGATGTCTCACCAGCTCGTGGGTGAAGACTCGGGAGCCGCCCTTGATGCGGAAGGTGGCGGAGGCATGTTCCAACACCGAGTGATGCCCCTTGCGGATCACTTTCCTGACGAGCTCTGCGGTCGACTTCGGGGGATCGTAGCGGTCGAAGCTGAGATAGCAAGTTCTGCAAGCCCTCTCGATTAAGTCTTCAGCGTTTGGGGTGATAGAGACTAATTCGACCTTCATGGTTCGTCACTCGCTTTTGTGCAGTCCGGACGGCAAGTCACTCCTTAGCCCGCAAGCGGAACACCAATGAATATTGACGGTCTGGGACTTCACCTCTTGTGAGCAGGTAGCTCGAAGAGAGGTTCCCGGTACCAACTTCTTTTAAGACTTCCGTGCGAAGTTCCAATAAAAGAGAAAATGATTCTGTGTCAAGATTTTTTTAGAGAAAAATTCCAACATGTTGTGAATTCGACTTTTTCTCTTACAAGATGTTGTGCCCTTTCGCATTTCGACCTGGAGACCTGGACTCTTGAGATACTTGCTTCGCTGACCGTCTCTGAGGGGTGCCGATGAACGTTACGCGGAGGATAGGAGCTTTCGCTTCTTCAGAAGTTAGAGACCATTCGGTTTGATTTCCGAGCGAGATTCTCTTCGTGAGGAATCCATAGCCATGGATCAGCCCCGAGGCTTCCTTAATATAGGGAAATTCTATCGGTCTGTTCAGTTGCAATCGGATGAAGAGGGAGCTGATCGACCTTCGGGCAGGACTGGAAGCGACAGAATCCTCTGAGGGTCGTCAATCCGCGGTTAGCTCTTATCTAACCGCTCCAGAGCTTGCCTGCTTTCTCTTGACATTGGAGTGAGGGCCGTATATATTCGACCGAGTATTGATGAAGGGTTGTCGCCACAGGTTACCCAGCGCGGAAACGGCGACCCACCAATGGTGGAACCACCCTTCAGAGATTGGGGCCGTAGTTCAGTTGGGAGAACGTTTGACTGGCAGTCAAAAGGTCACCGGTTCGAGCCCGGTCGGCTCCATTTTTACATCGCCTCTTGGGAGATTCAGATGTTGGGAACGCGAGTTTTCATCTGGCTAACAGTTTCACTCCTCTTCGTGGCCCTACCCCTTTTTGCGCAGGAGGGACAACCGGCCCCCGATTTCACCCTGAAGGACTTAGAGGGGGAAAGCTACACCCTCTCGGAGCTCAAAGGGAAGGTAGTCCTCTTAGATTTCTGGGCTACCTGGTGTAAACCGTGCGTGGTATCCATCCCCCACTTAAACAAGCTAAGCCTGCGCTTTCAGGAGGAGGAATTCTTGCTCTTAGGTATTAACGTCGACCGCTTTAAGAGCATTAGCTCCCTGAAGAGGTTTGTCAAGCAATATGAGATCAACTACCGGGTGCTTGCGGACAAGAGCGGGAAAGTGGCCGCCCGATATCGGGCTTTCGCCCTGCCGACCTCTTTCCTTATAAATGAGGAGGGTAGGATCGCCAAAAGAATTTTAGGAAGCAGTCCCACGTTGCAGAAGGAGCTTGAGGAGGAGATCGAGAAGCTTCTGAAGGGGGCAGGCCCTGAAGAGGGCAGGCCCTGAAGAGGGTGAAGAATGATCCCCTTGGTTGCTCAATATTTTTTACTTGACATTCAAGGCCGGCAGAAATTTCTTTGATCGTAAAGGCGATAGTTGGTCGAGGGAGTTATCGGCCTTGTCTTGGGGTGAGGTCACGGAGCAAATGCGGGCGTAATTCAGCGGTAGAATGCAAGCTTCCCAAGCTTGACGTCGAGGGTTCGACTCCCTTCGCCCGCTTTCTTTATCGTCGGTAGAGCGGTGATATAGATCACCGTGTTTGAGGTTGCCCAACAGTTAATTCTCAAGACCTTGAAAGAACGGATAGATTATGGTGACAGAATTCGGGGATCTCTTGGAAACCCCGAGAAGGAGGTGACGAAGACTTCTCCTTACGAATCATTTACAGGCTGACCCCCGCTGCCCGCCTCGGGCAGGCCTCAGGTGGTACAGACTTAGTCTCGAACCTTTTTTGGAGGTGAAAAATGTCAGTGAAGTTTAGAGTTTTGTTCTCGGGTCTCATCTGTTTTTTCCTCTCGTTTAGTCTCGCCTTCGGACAGGAAGCTCTGATGCAGGAGGTGGCCGGAGGGAAGATCGATTGGGGAGACCAGCTGGTGATGGTCACCGGAATCGGGGCTCCCAATCCCAGGCTCTCCCCGGCCCAACAGCGCACCAGCGCCCTAACTGCCGCCCGCATCGACGCCCAGAGGCGACTTCTGGAAATCATCAAGGGGGTGACCCTGACGGCCGAGACGGTGGTCAACAACTCCATGGTGGAGTCGGACATTATCAGGACCACGGTGGAGGGGACCATCAGAGGTTTCCGCCAGGCGGGAGCACCGCGCTACATAGAAGATGGCACCGTGGAGATCGATGTGGAGGTGGCACTCTCCGGGCGTATTCTGGGAGCGGTTCTGCCGCCGACCGGGTCCAAGCAGGCCGAATACGAAAGCAAGGAGATCCCCTCCAATCCCAGCAGCTCTTACACCGGGATGATTGTCGATTGTCGGGGCCTGAACGTTCTGTTTGCCTTGGCACCTCGGGTCTTAAACGAGCTGGGGGAGGAGGTCTACGGTCCCGATTGGGTCGACCGTGACGTCGCCGCCGAGACCGGCGTGGTCGGTTACTACGCCTCCGAGGAAGATTGCAGGACTCGTGCTGGAAACAATCCCTTCATGGTCAAGGCCTTGAGGAGCGCTGGCAGCAACAACTGCGATGCTATCATCCCCAACGTGGATGGCACCGTCCTATCCTCCACCGAGGAGAATCTAATTTTCATGGACCAGTGCAAGGTGGCCTTCTGGGTTGACTGAGGAAGCGGTACGGACGCTGTCGGAATAGTCTTCATATTTGAAAGGTAAAACCATGAGGAAGTTCTCGGGGCAGTTCCTGCTTGTG
>Ga0209979_1003605_pt1 | contig 13531 bp, 8 predicted proteins | sample AnhtaG_FD_183114 | JGI IMG/M metagenome (GOLD analysis project Ga0209979, IMG submission 183114) | Deep subsurface microbial communities from Anholt, Denmark to uncover new lineages of life (NeLLi) - Anholt_01485 metaG (SPAdes) (version 2) | ecosystem: Environmental > Aquatic > Marine > Oceanic >...
ATGAGCATGAACATGAGTGTCCAAAAGGTGATTGCAGTTCACCACATTAAGATGTCCAACAGGCTTTAGCAGTTATCGCATTAGAAAGGTGCTTGCAGGTCTCAACTAAGGACTAAAAGGAGGCAGGACTTGAAACTACAGAGCTTCGAAGCGCTGCGCATCAGCCTGGCTTCGCCGGACGAGATTCGTTCCTGGTCTTACGGTGAGGTGACCAAGCCGGAGACGATCAATTATCGGCGTCTCCGACCGGAAAAGGATGGGCTCTTCTGCGAGGCTATCTTCGGCCCTTCTAAAGATTATCAGTGCTACTGTGGCAAATACAAGGGTATCCGCTACAAGGGGATTACCTGTGAGAAGTGCGGTGTGCAGGTGACCCGATCCTCGGTGCGGCGGGAGCGGATGGGCCACATCGAACTGGCAGCGCCCATCGCTCACATCTGGTATACCCGCCGGCTGCCCAGCCACCTAGGACGGCTACTGGACATCAGCCGTCGTGATCTGGATCGCATCCTCTACTACGCTCAATACGTTGTCATCTGGGTGGATGAGGAGGCGCGGCAGAGGGCCTTGAGCCGATTGGATGAGGAGCTGGAAACTGGACGGGGGCGTATCCTCCAGGAGCTAGAAGCGCAGATTGCCACCCTCACCCAGCGGGTGGAAGGGGAGATTGCCAAGCTGGAGGAGACGCGCGATGCGGAATATGAACGGCTGGAACAGGAGCTGAATGCCCAGACGGAGAAGGTCATGGATGAAGCCCAGCGGCTGCAGATTGAGCTGGAGCGCTGGCGCGGGCAGGTGACAGACCATGGCTTGGTGTTCCATCCTCAGGATACCCAGGGCCCCGGGACGACCATCGTGGCTGCCGGGGAGGTGGTGGCCCTGGATCACCTAACCCGTCTCAACGAGGTGGCGCAGGGGTATCTGAGCGTGATCGAGGAGGCCATTCGGCAGCGGCAAGAGGAGAATACCCGGCTGGTTGAGGAGGAAACCGAGCGATCACACCACTCCCTAGAAGAGCAGGTCAGTTCCTTGCGAGAGCAGGCGGAGCAACAGATCGAGCAACTGGCTGTAGAGGTTGAGGAGGACAGGGATACGGTCGAAGAGATCCATCAATGCCAGTTCTTGAACGAGGCCCAATACCGGGAGCTGAAGGCCAAGTGGGGAAACATCTTCAAAGCCAGCATGGGGGCTGAGTCCCTGTACGAGATTGTCAAGGACATTGACCTGGACAAGATGGCCCGGGCACAGTGGCGGGAGATCCGCACCACCGGTTCCAAGCAGCGGCGCAAGAAGGCCACACAACGCCTGCGGGTAGTCGAGGCGCTGATCAAATCGGGCAACCGCCCGGAGTGGATGCTCTTGACCGTCCTTCCGGTCATCCCGCCCGATCTGCGGCCCATGGTGCAGTTGGATGGTGGACGCTTCGCCACCAGCGACCTCAACGATCTCTATCGTCGGGTCATCAATCGCAACAACCGCCTCAAGCGACTGTTGGAGCTCGGTGCGCCAGACGTGATCGTGCGCAACGAGAAAAGGATGCTTCAAGAGGCAGTTGATTCCCTGATTGACAACTCGCGGCGCGGCAAGGCTGTCTCCCGGCGCGGCCGCAGGGAGCTCAAGTCGCTGTCCGATATACTCAAGGGCAAGCAGGGACGCTTCCGCCGGAACCTGCTGGGCAAGCGGGTGGACTACTCTGGCCGATCAGTGATTGTTGTCGGCCCCAAGCTCAAGCTGCATGAGTGCGGCCTGCCTCGCGAGATGGCGCTGGAGCTGTACAGGCCCTTCGTCATCTCCAAACTGGTGGAATATAACTATGCCATCAATGTCAAGGGGGCCAAGCGCGTGCTGGAGCGGGGCCAACCCGAGGTCTGGGAGGTGCTGGAAGAGGTGGTCAAGGAGCGGCCGGTGCTGCTCAACCGAGCGCCCACCCTTCACCGCTTGGGCATCCAGGCCTTCGAGCCTGTCCTGGTCGAGGGGAAGGCCATCCAGATCCATCCCCTGGTGTGCAGCGCATTTGGTGCCGACTTCGATGGCGACCAGATGGCTGTCCACATTCCCCTCTCCCCGAAGGCAGTTGAGGAGGCGCGGGGGTTGATGCTGTCCTCACGCAACCTCCTCAAGCCCGCCGATGGCTCACCCATGGTAGGTCCTAACAAGGACATGGTCCTGGGCTGCTACTACATGACCATGGAGGATCCAGGGCCCCAGAAGGGGGAGGGCAAAATCTTCACCTCTCTGGATGAGGTGCAGTATGCCTACGATATGGGCGTTGTGGACCTCCATGCCAGGATCAAGGTTTACAGCGAGCAGCCGGTGGCACTGCCTCTGAGGGCCGAATGGGATGTGAAGCCAGCTTCCAACAAGGGAGGGGTGATTGAGACCACTGTGGGCCGGGCCTTGTTCAACCAAAGCCTTCCCCCGGAGCTGCGTTTCGTGAATGAGGTGCTGGATAAAGGGAAGTTGCAGGATTTGGTGGCATGCTGCTACCAGTTGTTCGGCGATGAGGGCACTGCGCAGGTGGTGGACCGGATCAAGGATGTGGGCTTCAAGTATGCCACCCGGTCGGGCATCAGCATGTCTATTTCCGACCTGACGATGCCGGAGGAGAAGGCGGAGATCCTGGAAAGCGCCTCGCAGCAGGTGGGCGGAGTGGAGCAACAATATCGGCGTGGGCTAGTTACCGAGGATGAGCAGTATTCCAAGGTGGTGGAGCTGTGGACGCGGGTCAAGGATGAGGTCACCAATGCCGTGGCCAGGGCTTTGGATCCTACGGGGCCTATCAGCATCATGGTCAATTCTGGCTCGACAAAAGGAGGCATGGGGCCTATCACACAGTTGGCGGGCATGCGAGGCTTAATGGCCGACGCTTCAGGGCGGATCATCCCTATGCCCATCCGCTCCAGCTTCCGCGAGGGACTCACAGCTCTGGAGTACTTTATCTCCAGTCACGGTTCTCGCAAGGGACTGGCCGACACCGCTCTGCGCACCGCCGATGCGGGCTATCTCACCCGGCGCCTGGTGGATGTGGCCCAGGATGTCATCATCAATGCCGAGGACTGTGGCACCAGGGCCGGCTTCTGGGTCCGGACCAGCGATGAGGTGGGCGGACAGACGATGAGGGAACGGATCATCGGGCGAATCGCGGCCAGGACAGTGCTCGATCCAACCACCGGTGAGATCCTAGTGGGGCGCAATGAGATGATCACCCAGGAGATCACAGTCCGCTGTGAGCGGCTGGGAGTCCAGGAGGTGTGCATCCGATCGCCGATGACCTGTGAGCTGCGGTACGGAATGTGCGCCATGTGCTATGGGCGCGACCTGGCCCGGGGGGATGTGGTGAAAGTGGGCACCGCAGTGGGCATCATAGCTGCCCAATCCATCGGTGAGCCGGGCACGCAGCTCACCCTGCGGACTTTCCACACCGGTGGCGTGGCCTCTGAGGTCGACATCACCCACGGCCTGCCCCGGGTGGAGGAGCTGCTGGAGGTGCGCAAGAAGCCTCGAGGCGAGGCGATCGTCGCCGAGATTGATGGCCTCGTGCAGTTGCGCCGCGAGGAGGATAAACGTATCGTGCACATCGTGGATAGCGAGATGCTGCACGATGTCTACGAGGTCCCCGAGGATGGACAGGTCCTGGTGGATGACGGCCAGACGATCACCTCAGGAACGCCGCTGATCTCCTATGACCAGACGGAGATCGCGGCTGACCATGACGGACGCGCCTTCTTCGATCGAGAGGCGCGTCAGTTGATGGTAAGCTACGAACGACGGGAGAAACGGGAGTACGAGATACCTTCTGCAGCGCTGCTCCTGGTGGAGGATGGCGACTATGTGGTGGCCGGCCAACAGCTCACTGAGGGGGTGAAAAACCCCTGCCACATCCTGAACATCCTGGGCCGGGAGGCGACACAGTGCTATCTGCTCTCCGAAGTGCAGCGCGTCTACCGGTCTCAAGGAGTGAACATCAACGACAAGCACTTTGAGATCATCATCCGGCAGATGATGAACAAAGTGATGGTCACCGCCTCAGGGGATAGTGACCTTCTGCCCGGAGAGTTGGTGAATCGGCTGGAGTTTGCAGCTATCAACGAGCGCCGGGCCAGGGAAGGGAAAGAGCAGGCGCGGGCCCGAGGGGTGCTGCTGGGCCTCAGCAAGGCAGCCCTTAGTACCGAAAGCTTCCTATCCGCGGCTTCCTTCCAGCACACTATCCGGATCCTGGCCAATGCTGCCGTGGAGGGCAAGGTGGATGAGCTCCACGGTCTGAAAGAGAATGTCATCCTAGGCAAGCTTATCCCAGCCGGTACTGGCTTCCGCAGGCACCCCAAGGTTGAGAAAATGGGCCTGGCAGCGGCCGAGCTGGAGGAGGCTGTGGCAGTGGAGGAGGAAGAATTAGCAGAAGAGCTCCTTGAGGAGGAATTGGAGCTGGCGGAGGAGCTCAGCGCCGAGTTGGCTCTGGCGGAGGACAACGAATAGCGGACTGCAGTTTTGAAAGGGGTGGGCGAGGTCAAGGGAGACTTCGCCCACCGTGCCACCTGTGCCTGATCAGGTGCAGGCATTGGTGTCCAGTGGCCAGCGAGTCGGGCTGCAGGGGCTCGCTGTTGGGGTAAAAGGGGGGTGGTCTGTCATGCCTGTGTTCGCGGACAAGATGCTCGTCTGTGAGCGGTGTGGGCGGTCGTTTGTCTTCACTGTCACCGAACAGCGGAAGTTGGCCCAGAGCGGCGTGGAGGTATACGAACCGCGATACTGCTCCCAGTGCCGCCAAGAAGATGAGGGCCAGGTCAAACTGATTGGCGAAGTGAAGTGGTTCAGCGATAGCAAAGGATATGGGTTCATCCGCAAGGCGGATGGGGAGGAGATCTTCGTCCACTATAGCGGCATTGTAGGGTCAGGGTTCAAGACCCTGCAAGAAGGACAACGGGTGGAGTTCCGGGTGGAACAAAGGGAGAGAGGACCACAAGCTGTTGACGTCGTGGTACTGTCCTAGATGCGCAGTTGCCTGGCCCCGGACTGCACTCCCGCCCTGCCCGGTTCCGCGAGGAACGGTGCAGGGCTTTTTGTTGCCTGTCCTGAGCGGAAGCGAAGGGCCTGTCCTGAGGCTTGCCGAAGGGTCGGCCTTGGCCGGGACAGGCTGAGCAATTATGAAGGTATCACCTTCGAGACAGCGTAGGAAATGCAGATGGGCTCTGTTGGTGCTGCTGAGCGCGCTTCTGCTCCTGTGGGGGGGATGGCGTTTGGAGTCCCGCAAGGCGAGCCCAAGGCGAGGCATCACCTACGGTCCGCCTCCCTTCATCCAGCACCTCAGCTCACCCTGGGGGGTGAATGTGACGCTGGAACAATACGACGACGCATCCCTGGCCCAGGCTCTGGAGGGGATCGCCGCCGGTGGCTTCCACTGGGTGAGGCAGATGTTTCCCTGGTCTCAGATGGAGCCCGCGCCGGGACAGTTCCGCTGGGAACGGTGGGATCGCATCGTGAGCGCCGCCGAGGCCCGGGGCCTGGAGCTGGTCGCTGTGCTCGACACGACGCCCCCCTGGGCCCGCGAGGGCCAAAGCCCTCACACGCCGCCTCTAAGGGAAGCCGATTTCGGACGATTTGCCCGCGCCTTTGCGGCCCGCTATGGAGATAGCGTCAATTGCTATCAGATTTGGGACCAGCCCAACCTAAGCGCTCACTGGGGCGGCCGCTATGTAGACCCGACAGCCTACGCCCGGCTGCTGCGGACCGGCGCATCCCAGATCCAAGCGGTTGACTCCCAGGCCCTCATTCTCACTGCTGGCCTGGCTCCCACATGGGAGCAAGGGCCGCTCAACCTGGACGAGGCAGTCTTCCTGCAAGGGCTGTACGAAGCCGGCGCTGGGCAGTTTTTCGATGTGGTGGCAGCCAAGCCCTATGGCTTCTGGAGCGGGCCGGAGGATCGGCGCGTGTCACCCCATGTGCTCAACTTCTCCCGCCTCATCCGCCTGCGGGAGGTTATGGAGGCCCACGGTGATGGGGACAAGCCTATATGGGCTGTGGAGTGGGGGTGGAGTGCCTTGCCTTCCGATTGGCAGGGTGGTCCTTCGCCCTGGGGCACCGATGGGGAGGAGAAGCAGGTCCAGCGCCTCCGGGCGGCGATGGAGCGGGCGCGTGTGGAGTGGCCCTGGTTGGGTGCGATGCTCTGGGCTGAATACGAGCCCGCCGTGCGGCCGGATGATCCCCGTTGGGGATTTGCCCTGCTGGACCGAGAGGGATATCCCCAGCCTTTCTACTATGCCTTGCAGGAGATGGCCACCGCCCCTGCGGTAGCTTATCCAGGACGCTATCCGGCCGATCACCCCACGGGCCACTACGTAGGGGACTGGCGGCTGGCGTCAGAGAGGGCCGACATCGGCCGCTCCGGAGACAGCCTCACCATACCCTTCCACGGAACCGGACTGGAGCTGGTGGTGCAGCGGGGGAACTACTGGGCCTGGTTGGAGGTCACCGTGGATGGGGCACCGACCAATGCACTCCCCCGGGATGAGGAGGGGCGTTCCTATGCGGTCCTGTACGATCCGCCTGTCCTGAGGGCCCCCGAAGGGCTGGGGCGCGAGGGGACGATAGCCCTGGTAAGGGGCCTGGAAGATGGCCTCCACCAGGCGCGTATCGTGGCCCACGGCGGATGGGAGCAGTGGGCCATTCGAGGCTGGGTGGTGAGCCGTGAGGAACCGCGCTGGCCGGGGCAACTGGGCAGGGCCTTCCGCGTTGCCGGGCTCGCCCTTCTGGGCTGGGCAGCCTGGCGTGCGAAGGGAATCATCCCCACCCGCTGGACGATGCGCCATTTCCGGCAGCTTGCTCCCTGGACTGCCGCGCAGGGCAGGCTGCTCTTTGCTGTGTTGAGCGTGGCCTGGCTTTCGCTCCCCCTGGGAAAGGAGGTAATACTCGGTTCTACGGCTGCATTCGCATGGCTGGCCGCCTGGCAGCCTCTATGGGCGCTGGGTGCCCTACTGTTTGCCCTCCCCTTCTACATGTGCAGTCACCCTCTGCCCGGCCTTCCGGTTGCCTCGCTGGATTTGCTGGCGTTAGCGACGACAGTGGGGGCAGCCGGGCGGTGGCTGGGGCGGTTACAAGCTACAAGTTGCAAGTTGCAAGTGGCAATTTGCAGGTTGACCTCGTGTGGTAGGGTGTTTGCGGCATTGGCTGGCCTGAGTCTGGCCTCCACGCTGGCCGCTGGGGAGAGTGTCCTGGCGTGGGCGGCTTTCTGGCGGGTGATGGCACTGCCAGGGCTGTTCTATCTGCTGGTGCGGACACTTCCCCAAGGGCGGCAGGGGATTTGGCAGGTGATCAATGTCTGGGTGGTGAGCAGCGTCGCTGTGGCGGGGATGGGCCTCTACCAGTTTGCCGTCGGGCAGACCATCCCCGCCGAAGGGGTACAGCGGGTTGCAGGCCCCTACTCCTCGCCCAACCACGTGGCTCTCTTTCTGGAGCGAGTAGTGCCGCTGCTGGTGACGGTCGCACTGAGCAGCCGGGACCATTGGCGGCGCTGGGGGTATGGCCTGGCCCTCCTGCCCATCCTGGCCACGCTGTACCTGACCTATTCCCGTGGGGCATGGCTGTTGGCCTTGCCGATCTCCCTGCTATTCCTGGGCCTGGCCAGTGGGGGCCGTTGGCGGCGGTGGGCGGGGGCGGGGGTGCTGTTGGCCATGGGGATTGTGATCTCCTGGCAGGGCACCGAACGGCTGACCTTGCTCCTTAGTCTAGGCCGCGGGACTGGTGTGTTGCGCCTCCAGGTCTGGAGGGCCACGTTGGAAATGATCGCTGCGCATCCGCTGCTGGGCATCGGCCCGGGCAACTTTCAGTTCGCCTATCCCCGGTACATGCGGCCCACAGCCTGGACCGAACCCCTGCTCTATCACTCCCACAACGTGTTTCTCGATTTCGGCGCTTTCCTGGGCCTGGGCGGGCTGGTGCTGTTCATCGCCCTGCTGGTGGCCTTTTTCCGCACCGGCTGGCGGCTGCTGCGTGCCTTGCCGCTGTCTGTCCAGGACGATAGTCCAGGGAGCGAGGAGAGAGCGCTGCTGGTGGGCCTCATGGCCGCCGCAGTGGGCTCCCTGGCCCACGGCCTGGTGGATAACGGCTACTTTCTGCCCGACCTGGCCTGCCTGTGGGCTCTGATCCTGGGATTGGTGGACTGGCTGGCGGCTTCGTCGAACCGTTAGCGTTCAGCCATCAGCGATCAGCTTTCAGCTATCAGGAGTCAGTGGCTGAGGGCTGATTGCCGACCGCTGACCGCTTACGTTAAGTCAACCACCTGTCCCCTCTCCGCCGACTCAACGATGGCACAGACAATCTGGGTCTGTCTGAGGCCGTCAACGCCGGTGGGCAATGGCCCGTATCCAGCCCAGGAGGAGGGGGTGAGGGTGTCCTCCAGCACAGCGTCAATGAAGCCTCGGGCCACTCGCCACCAATTCTGGGGCGGTGCGAAAGCCTCCAACCCCCCTTTGAGCTCCCCGCCGCCGGCCCGCAGCTCTCCCGCCGTGGGGCTGGGCCGGTGGAGCAGAGCCCGCACGTTGATCCCCTGTCCCAGCAGCTTTTCCTGATGAGCCAGCAGTTCCTCGGGGGTGACTCGATCGCTCACATTGGCCCGCCAGCCCTCCACCTCACCGAAGCCAGGCCGCTTGATGTAGGTGAGCGTTCCCTCCGAGCCGGAGAAGGAAAGGGCGAACTCCACCAGCCCATCAATGTGTTTGATCCACTCTGCTTTCACCCTGAACTTGGAACCGTTGTCAAAGGTCAGAAAGGCGTCGTAGAAATCTGGCGTGTAACCCAGTACCTTTTGCTGCGAGATGGCGTACACCCCGACCACCTCGGCTGGGGCCAGGACCCAGCGTAGGAAATCCACCACGTGGCTGAGCAGGAAGTGGGCGGTTGATGACCCGGCGGCCCACTCGCGACTCCTCCCACCCCACATACGGGTGGGGACGGAGATGTTATCGTCCAGGTGCACCTCTCCGTAGACTACCTCCCCCAGCAGTCCCTGCCGGATCACGTAGTAAGTGGCTCGGTCCAGGGGTGAGCCCCGGTTGGAGAAGTTGATGAAAATGCGCGCTCCTGCCCTCTCCGCGGCCTCCAGCATCTCCTGCGCGTCGGCCACAGTGGTAGCCATGGGCTTTTCCTGGATGATTGTCGGCACGCCGGCCTCGATAGCTGCCAGCACTGGTTCCCTGTGCAGGGGATCGGGTGTGGATATGACCGCTATGTCCAGCTTCTGCTCCTTGAGCATGCGCTGGTAATCAGTGTAGGGTTGGGCGCCGGCCCGCCCGCTGATCTCCTGAGCCCTTTCGCCGCGGATATCGGCCACGGCTGTCACTTCTAGCTCCGGCTGCTCATCCAGGAACCGGACGTGCTGACTCCCCAGGATGCCCAGGCCGATCACTCCGGCCTTCAGTCGTGCACTCATCTTTACCCCCTTTGGCTTATCCCTCCGTTCGCGCTTTGTCCCTGCCCATTGTACTGTGTTTGAGCGGGGCTGTCAATCGAGCTTCCCTCAGATGGTGGTTGGTGATATAATAGCGACTGAAGCAATGGGGAGCAAACTTCTGTTCAATCCATTTGAGCCTGATTAGGAGGAGCAACAACCATGAAATACGCAGCATTCACGGTCATGACGCTGGAGTGGGATCTGCAGGAAGCGGCCCACAATCTGGCCCAGTTGGGCTACGACGGTGTGGAGTGGCGGGTGCAAACAATGCGTGATGAGGTCCCGGCAGGGACACTCATCTCCTACTGGGGCTACAACAGGGCCACTGTGGATCTCAAACGCGTGGTCGAGCTGGCTCCTGAGGTGAAGCGCGTCAGCGAGGGACCGGGGCTGGAGATCTGCTCGCTGGCCTCTTACCTTCAGGTGAGTCAGGCTGAGGAGATCGAACGGGTGATGCGAGCGGCGCAGATTATGAGCTGCCCCCGCATCCGGGTGAATGCCCCTCACTACGATCGCACCCGCAACTACAACGACCTCTTCGCCGAGACGACGGAGCACCTGCGGGAGGTGGAGAAGCTGGCCCGGAAGTACTCCATCGAGGGTAACCTGGAGATCCACATGGGCAACATCATGCCCAGCGCCGGCCTGGCCCACCGGTTGGTCTCCCAGTTCGACCCGGAGCTCATCGGCGTGATCTACGACCCGGGCAACATGGTGCACGAGGGCTACGAGAACTGGCGCATGGGGCTGGAGCTGTTGGGCCCTTACCTGCATCATGTGCACGCGAAAAACGCGGTGTGGGAGCAGGTGGAGACGCTGGAGGATGGCACCATCATTTGGCGCTGCAATCACGCCCCGGTGCGCAAAGGTGTGGCCAATTGGCACGAGATCATGGCCGACCTGAAGGCCGTGGGCTACGATGGCTGGCTCTCCTTCGAGGACTTCTCCTCCGAGGAACCGACGTGGGAGAAGTGCCGTAGCAACCTGGCCTATCTGAAAGCGCTCGAATAGCCGCTGGCGTCCGCGAACACGAGCACTGGTGGATCGAGGAGTAGATGCATAGATGAGCTGGCGTTATGCCATCTGTAATGAGCTGTTCGAAGGCTGGCCACTGGAGCAGGTGGCAGCCTTCGTCGCTCAGGTAGGCTATGAGGGGCTGGAGCTGGCGCCCTTTACCCTGTGCCGTGACGTGCGGCAAGTCCAGCCCGCGGAGCGGAAGGCGATCCGCCGCGCGATCGAGTCCGCGGGGCTGAAAGTAGTGGGCCTGCACTGGCTGTTGGCCCACACGGAGGGCTTGCAGCTTAACGATCCGGATCCCACGGTCCGGGAGCGGACCACTCAATATCTCCTGGCCCTCGTTGACTTCTGCGCCGACGTGGACGGCCAGGTGTTGGTCTTTGGTTCACCCCAGCAGCGAGGCCTCCGGCCCGGCTGGACGCGTGAGGAGGCGATGGCTTCGGCGGTGAAGATATTCCAGCGCTGCAGTGAACGGGCAGCGCAACGGGGTGTTATTTTCTGCCTGGAACCGCTCACAGCGCTGGAGACGGATTTCATCACGACGGCGTCGGAGGCCGCGGAGATGGTGCGCCGGGTCCATCATCCGGGTTTCCAGATGATGGTGGATGTGCGGGCCATGTCCTACGAAGATCGGCCCATCCCGGAGATTATCCGCCAGGTAGCACCTTACATCAGACATGTGCACCTCAACGACCCCAATCGGCTGGGGCCGGGCATGGGCGACGTAGATTTCGGGCCTATACTGCGCGCACTGCGGGAGGTGGGCTACGAAGGCTGGCTGTCGGTGGAACCCTTCGACTTCTCTCCCGGACCGGAGCGGATCGCCAGGGAGAGTTTGGCCTACTTGAAGCGCTGTGTTGAGGTAGTCTCCCTGTAGAGTGTTGTTGTGCTCAAATGGGCTGTTTGCTTGTCATTGCGAGGAGCGAAGCGACGAAGCAATCCCCAGCGAAGTGCCAATGAACAAACAATACTATGTCTACATCATGACTAACAAATACAATACTGTGCTCTACACGGGCGTAACCAATGATCTAAGAAGAAGGGTTTGCGAACACAAATCAGGGTTGGGAGGGGGTTTCACAAGTAAGTACAACATCATCAAACTTGTGTACTATGAGGTGTGCGATGATGCATACTCAGCGATTGCGAGGGAGAAGCAAATCAAAGGTGGTTCAAGACAGAAGAAGATTGATTTGATCAACGGGATGAATAGTGGGTGGACAGACTTGTATGAAGAGTTGTGAGTTGGAGATTGCTTCGCTCCCTACGGTCGCTCGCAATGACACGGCGGTAGGTGTCATTGCGAAGGCGGCAACACTCAGGAGGGGGACTACCTGTGTTGAAAGAATCAAGGAATGATTCTCGGAGAACTGTTAGTCGAATCCGGCTGGCATGAGCGGCTGTGGTGTCCAGTACAGTGCGAAGTCGAGCTTCCGGAAGGCGTCGCGCTGGGGGAACTACGGCTGCGCGACAAAACGACCGGCGGCCCAGTGCCACTGCAGGCGTGGCCGAGTGAGAAGGGGCAAGTGGGCCTGGCCTGGGTGGTGGATAAGATGGAGTGGCAAAGCCAGCGATCCTACGAGCTGGTGTCCTCCGATGAGGCCCAGGCCCCGACGGGCCAGGGGGTGGTGCTCTCGCAGGAGACCCCCGGCGATCTGCGGGTGTACATCGGCGGGGAGTACTTCACCTGCTACCATTTCGGCGCGGAGGTGGTACGCCCCTATCTGTATCCCATCCTGGCCTCCGGCGGGGTGGCTGTTACGCGAAACTGGCCCATGGTGCCCGATATGCCCGGCGAGACCCACGACCATCCCCACCACAAAGGACTGTGGACGGCCCACGGCGATGTGAATGGCGTGGACAACTGGTCCGAGACGCCGGGCCACGGCTACGTGATCCACCGCCGTTTCGCCCGTCTGTACAACGGCCCTGTCGTTGGGCGCTTCACCCAGGAGCTGGATTGGACCGACGCGGAGAGGAACAGGGTGCTCACCGAGACACGGCGTGTCCTCTTCTACAACAGCCCTCCAGAGGTCCGCCTCTTCGATTGGCAGGTGACCCTCCACGCCTCGGAGGGAGAGGTTGTGCTGGCGGATACCAAGGAGGCGGGGCTGATCTCGGTGCGGGTGGCGACCCCCATGGATGCTCGAAACGAAGGCCGGATCGAAAATGGCTACGGCGCACGCCAGGAGACCGAGACATGGGGGAAGCGTGCCCCCTGGTGCGACTACTCCGGCCCGGTGGAGGGCGCCTGGCGGGGGATGTGCGTCATGGATCACCTGGACAACCCGCGCCATCCCACCCACTGGCACGTGCGGGACTATGGCCTCATGACCGCCAACTGCTTCGGCCTGCATGACTTCACCGCAGACCCGGCCAATCGCTGGGACTTAGCCATTGCTGCTGGACAGTCGTGCACCTGGCGCTATCGGGTGCTGGTCCACGAGGGCGACGCCGGGGAGGGCAGGGCCGCGGTGCACTACCATGATTACGTGCATCCGCCTCGGGTACGAGTGCTCCCCCCTTACGCTCGTGCTACCAATTTGGGCGAAATCTGGGTAGCTGAAAAACTATCGGTCTGAGTCTGGCACTGAATCACCTCCTCCACAGATGCTCCCCAGGTAGCTTCCATTCAGTTGTGTCGTTGTGCCAAGACGAAAGAAGGGCTGAGCACTCGTCTCAGCCCTTCTCAGCTTGCGATTGGGTCGCGCACTGGGTGTTGGCGCCTACCTCGATCGCAGGGTCTGAATCAGGTCCGCGATGAACTCCCTTGGGACCCTCGCCATCCGCCCGCTCGCGAACATCTCTGCCTGCTCCTCGGGAGACGCCTCGAAGAACTGAGCTGCGACCTCACCCATGGTGACGAGCCAGGCCCACTTGGCGTTCACCAGCCCGGCCCCGGTGGCGGCGTCCGGTCCAGGTCGTTCACAGCACCAACGGCCCCTTCACGCAGAGTAACAGCCTGCTCCTCTCCTTCCATGGCATAGGCGATGCGGGCCATCACGTCCTCGCCATAGGCGATCTGGGGGTTCATGGCCCCTGCCATGGCCAGGGTTCGGCCCGTCTCCAGGTCCA